>SAMEA104315434__coassemble_266_pt1 | contig 31886 bp, 19 predicted proteins | sample SAMEA104315434__metabat2_high_PE_014 | metagenome-assembled genome bin SAMEA104315434 (sample SAMEA104315434) | gut metagenome | biome: Monkey gut; feature: monkey-associated habitat; material: faeces | place: China | collected 2013
GCCCATAATGCCCACATTGCGTGGGTTCACATGCCATACGGCGGCAGAGTCGCGCATGGTGCGCATGGCGTTGTAGGCGTCAGAAAGCGGGATATTGCGGTCGCCCTTAGGCATTCTGTATTGCAATACGGCATAGGCAATGCCCTTGGAGTTGAAGTACTCCGCCCAGTCATGTCCCTCGTTCTGCATGGAGAGATGCGAGTAGCCGCCACCGGGGCAGTCCACCACAGCCCTGCCGTTAGCCTTGGCGGCAGCCTCGGCGGAGGGGAGATAGACGGTCAGCTCTGACTTGCCGTCGGCGGAGTTCTTGAGCACCATCTTGCGCGCGGTGCTCTGCGCGCTCGCCATCAGCGTCAGCGAGGCGAGAAAGAGGGTTGATAGTAGTTTTTTCATTGTTGGTAGTTTTTTTTTAGGGGGGCTAGAGATTCTAGAAGTTCTAGATTTTCTAGATTTTCTAGATTTTCTAGAGAGCCTAGAAGTTCTAGGGAGCCTAGATATTCTAGAGATTATAGGGGGTCTAGTTTTTTCCTTCCTCCAATATTTTCTTCAGTCTCTCTATTTCCTGTTGCTGCTCGCGGTAGGCCTTCAGTGCCCTTTGGCGCAGGTCGTCATAAGCTGCCTTCCACCGCTGCGCCTCGGCAGAGGCTGCCTGCAAGGCATTCTTCGTCTGCTGCAACTCTTCCTGCGTCTGCTTGAAGAGCATGTCCTGCTGCTGACGATAGCCCGTCCGCGCCCTGTGCATCCGCTCCTTTATTCCGCCCTCAGTGACAAACTCTTTCTCCAGCCGCTGCATGAAAGTCATCATCATGCGGTCTGTCATGTGGCAGAGCGTGAGCGCGCAGTTACACAACTCCTCATCGCTCCATCGCTGGAAGAAAGGCTCATAGTCGGCAAGCTTGTTGTGCGAACGACAGTATGCAATCATCCTCTCATAGCGGTCTTCGCCAGCAGCATAGAAATTTAGATGGCGTGACTTGATATAGTCCTCGAAGTCTTCACGCAATTCCTTTAGCGACGCCCTTGCCACATTGAGCAGCTTGAGCTGCATCTCTGTGGACGTGACGCCATCCGCCAGTCCCTCCACGATGTTCTGCTTGCATGAGCGGGCGGCTTGTATCACCTGGTCACGGGTCCTGTCCTTGTACCTGTCGATGAACCTGTCGCAGAATGCGAACGACAACTGGTATATCACATCTGATTTCTGATAGAAATAGAGTGCATTCCAGTTCCTCTGCTGCGCCAGTACCTTGGGTATCTCTTCTTCGTGCTTGTCTGACATAGGGAGCTAACACTTAATCACTTATCACTAATACTTAACACCTAATCTGTCCATCCTGTTATCACCCTCTTCATACCGCTGTCGAATCGCAGTGTGGCACTGATGATGGCACTCTGCAAGGCGGCATCGGGACGGGGCAGGATGAAGAATGATGTCTCGCCATGGATGGCATGACGCATCGCCACCTCGCCCGTGGAGATGTTAGGCAGGGTATGCACGAAGAGGGCTGGACTGGGGAAGTAGTTGTCCTTGTCAGTTATGGTGGCGAGGTATTCGCGGTCCGCCTCGAGCGATGAGGAGCTGTTGAAGAGTATCACCGCCGTGGCATCAGCCTCCTCAGCGGTAAGCGGTGAGCCTTGCAGCATTCGCTCCGTGGCGAGGAATGCCATGCGGCTCAGTGCGTCCATCTTGTGGAACTTGGGGTAGTTCACGTCCATCGCCCTGTACATGGCGGTCTGTTCCTCACGGCTGCTGCCGCTGAGGTCTTCCATGGTCATTATGCAGCCTTGCTCGGTCGGTGTTGGCTCCGCGGCAGGGTGTTTCGACATACGTATGGCACCGTTGCAGCCCCCAAATCCCGACAGCACCTTTATGAACTCCCTCTTGTCCGTATGGCGCACCTCGGAGGAGATACTGACCTTTCCGCTGACTCCTCGCTCGTGGTATCCAAGGGAGGGGAGTATGGTGCCGCTATCGTCAAGTGCGGTGGCGGTGATGATGGTCTCGAGCAGTCCTGCCGCCCCCATGGTGTGGCCGTAGTAGCCCTTCAGTGCGGAGAGAGGTATGTCGGAGAGTGCGGCACGCTCTATGGCCTTCGACTCCATCTGGTCGTTGTACATCGTGGCGGTGCCGTGAACTCCTACTACCGCCAGCTGCTCCTTGTCGCCCATCACCTGCAGCAAGGCTCTCATGCAGCCCTCGCCCTTAGGGTGCGGTCCGCTGATATGAAAGGCATCATTGCGTATGGCACCAGCCACGAGATACCACGGGTCGCTGCCTCCCTCTGCCATGCCGTCAGCGGCATATATCATAGTGGCGGCAGCCTCGCCAAGGTTGAGTCCCAGCCGCTCCGCATCGAAGGGGCGGCAAGGCTCGTCAGAGAGAGCCTTGAGCGACTGGAAGCCAGAGATGATGAACTCCCCCTGCACGTCTGCGCCGCATACTATCGCTGTGTCGCACCAGCCGCTGTCCACGAGTCGCTGCGCCAGTATCTGCGCCGCCACGCCCGATATACAGGCGTTGCACACCACTACGGGCATGGTGGTCACGCCTATGGCGGTGGCTATATGCTGTGCTGAGACGGCTGGCGAGGTCATGATGTCGCCCTTCGTGGTGCTGAGGATAAGGAGTGTGCGCGGGCTTGCCACATCGATGGCGGTGCCCTGCAGTGCTGAGCGCACGGAGCGCACCACGAGGCTCTCGAAGCGTGTCATGCCCTCGATGGTGATGTCCTGCCACTGCTCCTCGCTGATGAGTGCCGCCTCGAAGGGGAAAGGCACACCGCGTGTGCCTGCCGCATGATGCTGCAGGGCGGTCATGCCACTCTTCACGGCGCAGTAGTTGGCGGCTGTGGTGAAGCCTAAGGGCGATATGATGTTAGTGGAAAGAAGGTGCATGGATTCCTACAATCTTACTACTATTATACTGTGTCCCTGTCCGAGTCCGTCGTGTATCTCTTCTATGCGCAGTCCCGCCTCGTTGATGAGTCGCTCCATGTCCTCGGAGTGATACATCTTACTGTTGCCATTGGCGAGTGCGGTGAAGTAAAGGCTTGTCATGGTGAGGCAGAAGGCGGCGGGCTCGAAGCGCTGGCGGTCCCACAGTGTCTCCATGATGTAGAGGCGTGTATCCTGCGTCATGGCGGCCTTGGCGCGCCTGAGTATGCTCACTATCTCCTCCTCGGAGAAGCAGTCCAGGAACTGGCTCATCCAGATGGCGTCCAGTCCCCCCTCTCTTACGGGGAAGGCGGCGTCAGGGTTCAGCAGGTCTATGCCATGCCCCTTGATGCGGTCGGCTCCCTCCTTGCCTTTGATATTGGCACGGAGCAGCTCTATCTGCTGCGGCAGGTCGAGCACAGTGACTTCTACCTCCTTGTCGTGGCCCACGCACTGCAGTGCCCATTTGCCCGTATTGCCGCCCACGTCATAGAGGGAGCGCGTATGGTGCTTGTCGAACACTATCTCAAGGGCTTCGGGGAATGACGAGTCGCTGTAGAAGTGGTCAAAGCCGAACCAGCTCTTCTGCACCTGCTCCGGCAGACTGGATAGCCCTTCATAGATGGTCTTCCATCCGCCGAAGTGCTCCAGGCCAGCGGGGCGGCCCTCGCGCAGTGACTCCTCGAGGTGGAAGAGGCCCTCGTAGTTCACGTCATGGTTGAAGTCTATGTTCACCCTCGTGGCAGGGTCGTTGAGGAGGAACCATCCTGTCTTGGATATGGTGTAGCGGTCGGTCTCCGTATCGATGAGCACGGTGCCGATGCACAGTGCCGCCTCGAGGAGGCACTTCACGGCATAGCGCGACATGCCGGTGCGCTCCACTACCTCCGTCTCGGTGAGGCCCTCGTGGCTGTCGTGGAGCATGTCGAGGATGCCGGAGGTGATGAGGATACGTGATGCCTGGAACACCATAGGTCCCCAGGCGATGAACTCTGCCATACGCTGCGCCTCTCGGGCAGAGAGGTGCTCAGCGGTGTATTTCTTCTTTAGTTCTGGAAATAAATGCATGGTGGTTGTTTGGTTGTTTAGTTGTTTAGTTGTTTAGTTGTTGGGGGGTTGGGGGGTTGGGGTTTGGGTTGTTTAGTTGTTTAGTTGTTTAGTTGTTGGTAGGACGAGGACAGCGGGGACAGTTAGGAGTTACCCTCCACTTAATCACTAATACTTAACCTAGCTTCACTTAATCACTAATCACTAATACTTAACACTTAACCTAGCTCCACTTAATCACTCATCACTAACACTTAATACTTACTACTATATTCTCGGCTATACCTTCAGCGCACCCCATGAGTATCTCCACCTTGTCGGGGTCGGGGTCGCTTACGTGTACCGTGATGTTCGGGTGTGCGAGTGCCGTCATCAGTGCCTCCTCTCCATAGCCGCATGGTGAGAATGTCAGCTCCGTGACGCCGCTGTAGTCACAGTCCACGGTGGCAGCGAAGTTGTCGTGGCGCTTCATGTTTCTCTTTACCGCCCGCTGCACCGCCATACCTTTATATATATAGCGGCCGTAGACTATAGGCGCCAGCGTATGGCTGTTGCGCTCGGTGGGCAGCGTCTCTGGCATCTTCCTGCCGCAGAGTCGTTGGAGTAAGAGCGGCAGCGTCAGCGGATGCAGACGCAGGGAGCCATCCTTACGGTGCGTGAGCCACTTGAAGGCAAGCGGCGGGATGAGCCACGCCATGAACACCACGCTCGACATACCTATGATGGTCACCTCCGCCAGGGAGTGGAGTGCGGGATGGCGTGCCACTATCAGCGTGCCAATGCCTATGAACATGATGAGGGCGGAGAGCACTATGCTGTTCTTGTATGACGCCAGCATACGGCGGCGGTAGGCGTATTCGTACTGGCAGCCCTCGGTCATGAAGATGGTATAGTCGTCGCCCTGTCCAAAGATGAAGGTGGCGAGAATGATGTTCACGATATTGAACTTCACTCCCAGCAGTGCCATGATGCCGAGTATCCACAGCCAACTGACCGCCATGGGGAGGAAGGCTATTACCGCCAATTCTATGCGTCCGAAGGAGAAGAGGAGGAAGAGGAATACGATGGCTGAGCATACCCAGCCGATGTAGTTGAAGTCGTTGGAGAGGGACGATGCCAGCGCACTGTTGATGTCGCCCCATGTGTATGCGCCCTTGATGCTCTGCCTCACCTCGTCCGTACGTTCTGATGGCACGTAGAGTCGGTCCACGATGTGGCATCTGCCCGATGCCTTGTCTGTGCTGATGCTCGCGGCAAGCAGTTCGGTGGTCAGCGGTGCGAAGTGGCTGTAAGGCTGCACGGTGTATGTGCCGCCTATTATGTCGTGAAATGCGCTGAAGGCATCGGGCGCAAAGCCGTTGCGCACCGCCGCCGCCGTCAGTTCGCCCTCCAGCAGTTCCCTATGGCGTGCGGTGAAGTCACGCCACATGGCGATGCGCCTTGCCTGCTCGCTGTCGGTGGAGAGGAAGGGCATTACTCCCTCATGGCGCGCCCCTACCTTGCGTGCTATGCTGTCATAGAGTGCCTGGCGCGAGGCTGAGGCACGGAGGGCATCGTTCATCGTTGCGCCCGATGATATGACGAAGACCGTCTGCACCGCCTTGGTGCTATCGGCAGCCATCATGCGCTGAAAGTAGTCCATATCCTCGCGCTGGCTGTCGGTCATGTAGTTGATATTGCTGAGGTTTGTGTCAAACTCCGTATAGAGGCTCTGCCAAGCGAAGAGCAGTGTGAACACAGCGGTGACGGCGATGAGCCACGGTTTGTTCTCAAGCTGTATGCCTGCCAGTCGTGCGAGCAGTCCGTTCTTCTTTGTCTCATCGGTCTTCACCGCCCTCACGTGGTGAGGCAGGAATATGAGTACGAAAGCTATGGTGCCTACGAGCAGTAGCGAGGCGAAGAGTCCGAGGTCGCTCAGTGCCACGCTATGGAGCGGCACGAGGGCGATAAACGCCCCCACGGTGGTTATATTGCCTATGAGCAGTGGTGCGGTGATGTCGCGCAGTGCGCGGCGCACATCGGGCTCATGAGAGAGGTGTGCCACGAGGTGGAGCGGGTAGTTGACGGCAATGCCGAGAATGACGCTCGATATGCCTATCACTATCACCGAGACGCTGTCGTGCAGCAATGCCATGCCACTAAGGGCGAAGAGCCATCCCCATCCTGTAGAGAGGAGTATAAGGAAGATATTACGTGCGGAGCGGAACGCCCTTACGAGCAGTACCATGATGAGCACCACAGCGAGTGCTATAGCTATGATGCTGTCATGGCGTATCTGCTGTGCGTTGCCCACCGCCACCTGCGGTCCGCCCGCCACTGTGGCAGTGATGTCAGGATAACTCTTGTTCATGGCGGTGATGGCGCTATCGAGGAGTGCCAGCAACTGTGCGTTATGCTCCGTCTCGGCATTGCCGAAGGGGGAGGTCATCATGACCACGGCGCGCTTCATGTCGGCAGTGAAGATATATCCCTCGTAAGTCTCGAAGTTAGCTCCCTCACTCTTTCGCTGCAGCTGTGCGAGCACTGGCGTGAACAGTCCGAGGGGGTCGCGCCCTATATTGTCGGTCATCATGCCAGCAGCTGGGAACATCAGTGCCTCACGGTCCTGCTGCAGCTTGTTATCGAGAAATCCCGGCGTGGCGAGCAGCGAGTCCATGCGGTGGTAGTCGCGGGCGGTGAGGAAGTAGGGGATATTGCTGTACACAAATTCCTGCACCTGCTGCATCTTCTCCATATCCACCTGCACGGTCATGCCTGCGGTCCACTGTGCGGTGTCGCGCTGCGTCAGTTCCTGGCGGAAGCATTCTATGGCTTCCGTAGTACGGTCGGCATCGCCGGGGTTACGGAATATGACGAAGAGTCTTCCTGCTCCCGACACGTCCTGGTACACGTTCATGGCCTCCCTGTCTTCCGTGCCGAGTGGCAGGAAGTCAGAGATATCCTCCTTATAGCCCAGCGTGGTGACGAGCACCGCCATGACGGCTGTCAGCATGAGGAGCAGGGAGAGGCGCAACGCCTTATGTCGTTGAAAGAATGTATACATTGGAGCCCTTTGGGGAAGTGGTAAGTATTAGTGATTAGTGATTAAGTGAAGTTTGGGGTTGAGAGAGCCCCATAGGGGCGACACGACCGCAGCGAAGAGCGTAAGCCCTGAACCGTAGGGGCTCAAGCCCCCGTTACGGCATTAATTCAGTTCAATCATCTCGAGGTCTTTTATCTGTGTGCCATCGATGGTGAGCCTGACGAGCGTTCGTACAGGCTGCTGTCCGTAGAGCCCCGCCGCACCGGGGTTTATGTGCAGGAGATGTAGGCGGTGGTCATACATCACCTTGGCTATGTGCGAGTGGCCAGCGATGAACAGCTGCGGCGTATCATCGCGCAGCTGCCTCGCAATGGAACGATCGTAGCGTCCGGGATAGCCACCGATATGCTTCATCAGCACGCTGACGTCCTCACACTGGAAGCGCAGCACCTCGGGGAACTCCCTTCGTATCTCTATGCCGTCGATATTGCCGTACACCCCGCGGAGGGGTGCTATCTCTCGCAACTGGTCGGCTATGGCAATGGTGCCGAAGTCACCAGCATGCCATATCTCGTCACAGTCCTTGAAGTAACGGGCGTAACGCTCGTCCCAATGTGAATGGGTGTCGGAAAGTATGCCTATGTGGGTCACGATGGTTGTTTAGTGGTTTGGTGGTTTGGTGGATTGGTTGTTTAGTTGATTGGTGGATTGGTGGATTGGTGACTATGACATACTTATTACCTTCACAATCTCCTCCTCTTTTATTCCGTTCATGCATGCGAAGTCTCCGCGCTGGCATGGCTTGTTGCCGAATATAGAGCAGGGGCGGCATTCCAGCGGCAGCTGCACGCAGTCCTCCTCCTTCTGCTGCCATCCGAGGAATCCAGCATAGGGGTGCGTGGCTCCCCATATACTGACCACCCTGGTGCCCACGAGACTGGCGAGGTGCATGTTTGCGGAGTCCATGGAGAGCATCACGTCAAGGCGCGACATCAGTTGCAGCTCCTTGCGCATACTGCCGAGCAGCGGTGATGCCGCCACCACTCTGCCCTTCCATCTCTCCTGCCACTGCTCCATGATGGTGCGCTCCTCGCCACCGCCACCAAACAGGAACACCCTCGCCCGCGGCTGTCGCTCCAAGAGCATTGCTATCACCCGCTCCGTCTTCTCCACGGGCAGTATCTTGCCCTTGTGGGCGGCGAATGGAGCTATGCCTACCGCCATGCCCTCCAGTCCTTCCTGTCCTTTGAGGAGTTGTTCCACGTCAGGGTCTATGCTGCTGAAGGTTCTGACGGGTTCTCCGTGCTCCACGCTGCCTATAGCCTCTATACCGGGTATGTGCAGGCGTCGCAGCACGTCGCGGTATTTCTCGAAGGAGGTGCTGAGCTGCACCATGCGCTTCTTCTTCCCCTCAGCGGTCAGTGCCCTACGCTCCGCCCTGCGCTTGTCTATCTTCGCCACCTTGTAACCCGCCATGCGGAAGCGCATGGAGAGATAGTGCGTGCGCAACACGCCGTGCATGTCAGCCACATAGTCGTAGTGCTCCTCTTTCAGTCGGGCGAAGAGGCGCGACAGGCCCTTGATGCCTTTATACTCTCCCTTTATGTCCGCACCAAGGAAATGCACCCTCTCGCCCAATCCCTCGAAGAGCGGGGCGCAGAAAGGGCGTGACATCACCGTGACGTCTGCATCAGGCAGTGCCGCGACGACTTCTTTCACTACGGGTGCCAGCATCGCCACATCGCCAAGGGCGGAAAAACGTATCATCAGTATTTTCATAGTTGTTTTTTTGGGGGGGGATAGGGGTTCTAGGATATCTAGGATGGCTAGGATATCTAGGGGCTCTAGAAATTCTAGGAGTTCTATTTTTTCAAGAAGACCTACGACTTATATATCTTTCTCGCCAGTCCGTAGACGTAGCGTCGGAAGCCTGGACGGTATGCCAGCAGACGGTCGAACCATGCGAGGTGGTGCGCCACTACCTTTACCACCATGCCCACGAAGAACATGGCGAAGAGTGTGCCCAAGCCTACTATGTTCCACTGCCATGCGCCGAAGAAGGCGTAGCAGGCTGCCACGCCGAGGACTACAAGACCTGTGTCCACACATATCTTGATTTTCGGGAACGGCTTGCCCGTGATGGTGCTGATAGCTACGGGGAATCCCTCTCCCGGCATCGTCACGCTGCCGCAGCGCACCTCCATGGCTATGCCGCAACCGAGGATGCAGCAGCCGGCAAACTGCGCTATGGCTTTCTCCCACAGTAGGGTGGGGGTGAGCCATGTGGTGAGCGACATGTTGACGTCTATCAGATAGCCGAACACGAAGCCTACGAGCAACTGGAAGAGCTGCACAGGTTCGAAGCGACGGCGCAACACCGCTATCTGCCCTATTACGAGTATGGCATTCATTATATAGGTGTACTGTCCGATGGTGAGGGCGGGGACTCCCTTTCCGCCAGCTCCAGCACTCTCGAAGACGTAGGGCAGCACGCTGATGACACTGCTACCTACTCCAGAGCGCACGCAGACGGCTACTCCCATGGTCATGACGTAAAGCGATACGAGCAGCAGCACGTGCTGCCAGCAAAATGATATTATTCTTTCTTTCATTCTTTTTGTTTTTTTTATAGGGGGGGGCTAGAAGTTCTAGATTTTCTAGGTTTTCTAGACTTTCTAGGGGGTCTAGGGGTTCTAGGAGTTCTAGGTTTCCTAAGTTTGGCTCCTGTACCTTTTTCTGTCCGGCTTGCCGTTGGCGGTGCGCGCTATGGTCTCCACCGCCTCATAGAGCATCGGCACCTTATATCTCTCCACCCTGGCGGCGATATGCCGCGCCAGGGTGCGCTTGTCCAGCCCGTAGCCGTCAGCGGGCACCACCAGCAGTACGAGCTGCTGACCTAACAGTGCGTGAGGGCGCGCTATACACAGGCAGTCCGCCACGGCGGGGTGCGACAGTGCCGCATCCTCCACCTCCACTGGCGACACCTTATAGCCGCCTACATTGATGATGTCGTCCTCACGCCCCTGGATATGCAGCATTCCCTCCTCGTCTATGAATCCACGGTCGTTGGTGACGAACAGTCCGTTCTCCAGTGGCACTCCGTCACAGCCGTCCATCAGCGTGTCGCCCTTGCAGGCTATGCGTCCCTCTGGGGTGATGAAGACGTCGGAGTGCGGTAGCGGTCTGCCGAGACAGCCTGGCAGGCATCGTCCGTCGTTATAGTTGTATGTGGCTATGATGCCCGTCTCGGTGGAGGCGTAGGTGTTATAGAGCCTTGTCTGCGGCAGCAGACGGCACAGTGCGAGCATATCGACATGAGGCATAGGGGCTGCCCCCGTCTCTATGAAGTCCAGGCGGTCGGCATAATGCGCCAGGCGGTCGGCGGAGAACTGGAGCAGCATGCGCAGATGGCTCGGCACGAGGAAGGTGGCGAAGCGCACTGCGCCATCTATGCCGAAACGATCCGCCGGCATTTCGAGTGCGGCGAAGAACGCCTCTATATCCCTCATCCCGTCAGGCAGTATGAGCAGCGTGCCGCCAACGGCAAGGGTAGGGAATATCTTTGACCAGCAGCCCAGATGCGTCATGTCGCCAGCTATGATGAATACGATATGGTCGCTATAGCCCTGTCCCTCGATGAGGTTCTGGGTGTTAGCCCATACCGCCTTCTGGCTGATGATGACCTCCTTTGGCTTGCCCGTGGTGCCCGTGGTGTGCAGACGGAAGCTCCCCTGCCAGTCACTACCGAGCAGGGGGATGGGCAGCAGCTCACGGTTGTCCATGCGCTGCCACATCTCTGAATATGTTATACTCTCCTCACCGCAGATGATAGCGATTCGGCGAGCGAAGGCCTTGTTACGATACATTACTGCAAAATTAGTAAAAAATAATGAGATATGCAAGATTTTTATTACCTTTGCAATATGATGAGACTGTTATACCTTTTTATATCCCTCCTTCTTTCCCTCTCCCTCACGGCGCAGCAGCGCATCAGGCTGTGGGAGGGTACCTCCGTTCATGCCGCCAGCGTGACGCTCGATGCTTATCTGCCTGACGGCGATAGCGACCGCCCCGTGCCAGGCGTCATAGTATGTCCTGGCGGCAGCTACTGCTGGCATGACCGCGATGCGGAGGGCGTGAAGGTGGCGCAGTGGCTGCAGAGCCAAGGCATCGCTGCCTTCGTGCTCAACTACCGCGTGCAGGGCATCTTCCAGTATGTCACCCATTCACGTCTTCTCTTCCCCGGCAGGCGCCACCCCATGATGCTGCAGGACCTGCAGATGGCTCTCCATACCGTCAGGGAGAGGGCTGCGGAATGGCATGTCAACCCCGACAGCGTGGGGGCTATGGGCTTCTCGGCAGGAGGGCACCTCGTGATGTCGGCGGCGGAGTTCCACGCCACGGACTTTCTCTCGCCCCTTGGCATCATCGTGCGCCACTCGCTGCGGCCTGACTTCGTAGCACCGATATACCCCGTCGTCACCATGCGCCCGCCGCTGGTGCACAAGCGGTCGCGACGCGCCCTGCTGGGCGAGCTGCGCAAGTACCGCCGTTCGCTGCGCGACTCGCTGTCGCTGGAGCGTCACGTGCCGCAGGACTGTCCGCCCGTGTTCCTCGTGAACTGCATGGACGACCCCATAGTGAAATATCGCAACTCCGTAGTGCTCGACTCCGCACTGACCGCCCGTGGCATACCCCACCGTTACATCCTCTACCGCACTGGCGGCCATGGCTTCGGCGCCGACCCCATAAAGGGAACGGAGGAATGCAGGGAATGGAAAAAGGAGTTCCTCAAGTTTTTGGGCAAGCAAGCTATGCCCAATGGCGGCACTGAATAACACTACTTTCACACCGAGAAAGCAATATAAAAATAGAGTAAAAACAATTTTGAACACTTTCTTAATGGCAAACGAAGCTGACATAAGCGAAACGGCATTGCTCCTGAAATATGGAGAGAAAGTCTGTATGAACCTCTTGAAAGACCATACCACCCAGCAGAACATCTACTGGGCTACAGACTCGTATGCCAGCACGTTGGGCGAAGGCTATACGTTCTATGACCCTATAACCATAGAGAAGATAACAGGCGACAACGGCAATATCATCCGTCCCCGTGCCGTCAAGTCAAAGGAGGAGCAGACCCGGCGCTCCAAGGACAAGGCGGAGGTGTTCACCCCTTCGTGGATATGCAATGCGCAGAACAACTTGATTGACGAGCAGTGGTTTGGGCGTAAGGAGGGGCTCTTCAACAGTCCTGACCCTGACGACCCTCACCGTTGGATTGACAATACGGAGAAGATTGTCTTTCCCGACACCGAAGGCAAGACGTGGCGCGACTATGTGGCTGACACCCGTCTGGAGATTACATGTGGCGAGGCTCCTTATCTTGCCAACCGCTACGATGCCGTTACCGGAGAGTACAATGCTGATGCCATCCACCGCATCGGACTGCTTGACCGCAAACTGCGCATTGTCTCAGAAAATGCCAAGGATTCCAAGGAATGGATTCTGTGGGGGAAGATTGCGTTGCGCTCCACGTATGGCTTTGAATGGCAGGGCGACAATCTGCTCCTGGCTCGCGAAGCACTGTTCTACACTTTTGCCGAGCACTACACGCAACAGTTCGGCGAAGCTAAGTTCAATCAGAACAAGATGCGCATGATGCCGGGTGTTGCCTACATCGTATCATGGAACGTGTGGCAGATGGATGGCATGACGTATGGATTGCCTGGGTATAAACCAGTAAGAGAAGAACCCTCTCTATTCAAGGAAGAAATAGCTCCTCACGAAAAGTTCTGTCTTGTCAAGGATTTTCTTGACGGTGTGAACATTCATCGAAAATCGCTGAAGGCACAAGATTTTCATGACCAAAGTGCTCCGAAACAGACTTTCGAGTCGTTATTAAACAAGTAAACCAAAAATTATGGCTACATATAGTACACTTGAAGAAATAAAGGCATATCTGCACGGCAGCTCCGATGCCGACAGCATGATAGTGTTGCGCCCTGAGCAGCGCGATGCCATTGACCGTGCCAAGGGCAAGTTCTGCAAGCGGTCGGGAAAGAAGCCCGACTATCAGTGGACGGTGATTGATGACGGACGGCAGTTTCTCTGGAATGCCAAGATGCGTTTTGGCAAGACGCTCTGCGCCCTTCAGTTGGCACGCGAGATGGGAGTGAAGCGCACCCTTATCGTTACTCACCGCCCTGTGGTGAACGATAGTTGGAAGACGGACTTCAAGCGCGTGATGGGCAGCGGCATAGAGGGTAATGCCGACCTCTATGACCACTATGCCTACGGCACTCTTGCCAGCGACGAGCAGGTGGACAGGCGCAAGTTCTACGACCTTGAAAAGTTCGTCCGCCAGTCGGCCGACAACCATTATGTGTTCTTTGTCAGCATGCAGTACCTGCGCCTCTCCGAACTTGTCAATGCCAAGACACAGGCTAAGACGCAGGCTATGCAGGATGATTACTCCTGGGGACATTCTGCCGCCAAGGAAAATGAGAAACTGAAAGCCGACATTCTTAATACCGACTGGGACTTAGTTGTGATTGACGAGGCGCATGAGGGCACTCGCACGGCTCTTGGCAAACGTGTGATTGACGAATACCTGCGCAAGAAGCACACAAAGATGCTCCACCTTTCAGGCACACCATTCAACCTATATGAAGATTTCGACAAGGACGAGATTTTCACTTGGGACTACATAGAGGAGCAGACCGCCAAACAGGAGTTTGCCGCCACACACGCTGACGAGAAGAATCCTTATGGCGAACTGCCGCAGATGCGCATCATGACCTACGATATCTCCAAGAACTTTCAGAATGTGCTCGACCAAGAGGGCGTGTTCTCCTTCTCGGAGTTCTTTCGCACATGGACCGGCAACCCCAAAGCCGACCATGCTTCGATGCCCGAAGGCTGCCGTGGCCGCTTTGTGCATGAGCCTGAGGTGCTGAAGTTTCTGAAACTGCTCTGCACGAAGGATGCCACCAATAACTTTCCTTTCTCAACCAAGGAATACCGCCAGATGTTCCGCCACACGTTGTGGGTAGTGACACACGTGGACGAGGCGCATGCTCTCGAACAACTGCTAAAGGAGCATGATACGTTCCGCCGCTTCAACGTTATCAACGTAGCAGGAAATAATGACGAGGACGAGACTCGAGACAACGCACTCGACAAGGTAAAGAAGGCTATCGGTGACGATCCTGAGAAGACTGCCACCATAACCATATCGTGCGGTCGCTTGACTACGGGTGTTACGGTGCGCCCCTGGACTGCCGTGCTCTATCTGAAGGGCGGTGAGAATGCCGCCACCTATATGCAGACCATCTTCCGTGTACAGTCGCCTTACACCACCAAGGACGGAAGAATGAAGACGGCATGCTATGTGTTCGACTTCGCTCCAGACCGTACACTGAAAGTGATAGCCCACACGGCAAAGTTCTCGTCTATGACCAAGGCCAACGAGAAGAAACAGAAGGCTGAGGATGAAGACATGACGCAGGAGCAGCGCGACAAACAAACCATCGCTGCTTTCATGCAGTTGTGCCCACTCATCTCCATGGATGGCGGACAGATGACGGAATTGGATGTGAACTCCGTGTACAAGCAGTTGGAGAATGTGTTCATCGACCGACTGGTGCGCAAGGGGTTCGACGATCCATGCCTCTACAATCAGGAGGAACTGAACAAAATCGACCAAGATATCATCAATAATATTGGCGAACATGGCGGACAGGCTCCAGACGAACGGCGCAAAGAGGCAGGCGAGAGTATCGACCTTAGCCACATGACACCAGAGCAGCGCAAGGCGTATGAGGACATGGTGGCACAGAAGAAGGCAGAAGCCAAGCGTCGCGCTGAAGAGAAACTGAAGAAGGATGAGGAGTTTAAGCACTGGTGGGAGAATGCTTCGGAGGAGGAGCGACAGGAATGGGAGCAGAAAGAGGCTGAACGCCTTGCCCACCTTGAAGAGTTGCGCAAGCAGCGTGAGGAGTTCAAGAAGCGCATCACCAACATCCGTGGCATCGCTTTGCGCATACCATTGCTGATGTATGGCGGTGCCGATGCTGGAGATCCGAAAGACGAACTGACGGTGGACAACTTCACGCGCAAAATCAAGGATGAGTCGTGGGCTGAGTTCATGCCTAAGGGCATCACAAAGGAGGACTTTAATAAGATAAAGCGTTGCTTCAATGCCACTCGATTTGAGGAGGCTGGCAAGCGTTACCGTGCCCTAACGCGTGAGGCTGACTTTATGCATGTGGACGAGCGCATACAGCAGATTGCGGAGATATTCTCCTATTTCCGCAATCCTGACAAGGAGACGGTTTTGACGCCGTGGCGCGTGGTGAACATGCACATGAGCGACACCATCGGCGGCTGGTGCTTCTTCGACGAGACGTTTGACGAGCAGACGGGGCAGCTTCTGCATCCTCGCTATGTGGAGCAGGGCGACGTGACGCGCCAGCTCTTCGACACGGTGGACTTCGGTGGCGAACTGCCCACCAAGATACTGGAGATTAACTCCAAGACGGGTCTCTATCCGCTCTACGTCACCTACTCTCTTTTCCGCCGCCGCTTGCGTGAGTATGCCGCTGCGCAGTGCATCGACCTCAACACCATCAGTGTGCAGGAGGAGCAAGTGGTGTGGGACGACATCGTGGCTAACAACATGTACGTCATCTGCAACACCCCAATGGCTGTGGGCATCACCCATCGCACGCTCTTCGGGTTTCGCCCGGTCGAAAAGAAAGCGAATATAAAGAATGTACAACTTATCGAACGTGCTTCAAAGGAGCAGGAAGGACTTATCCACGACCTAAAGTCCGTTGGCTTCTGGAAGGGCAATACAAGCAAACAAGAAATGAAATTTAATGCTGTGGTGGGAAATCCGCCGTATCAGGAAGAAGGCATCAGTACACGCAAATCGCCTATATATCATAAATTCTACGATTTGGCATTCAATCTTGCTCCCAAGGTTACGCTCATTACCCCTGGCAGATTCTTGTTTAGGGCAGGACAGACACCGACAGAATGGTCAGACAAAATTCTTAATGACAAGCATTTCAAGGTTGTTGACTATTATCAGAAGTCAACGGACGTTTTCCCCTCGGTTGACATCAAGGGAGGAGTAGTTGTGGCATACTTTGACAAGGACAAAGACTTTGGCAAAATCGGATTTTTCTCAGTCTTTAAAGAACTTACATCCATATTAGATAAGGTAAAGGCAAAAGGTGAGGAGAGTATTTGTGAGTTGATTTCTTCTCGTGGAATGTATAAATTCACCGATTGTATGTTTGACGACTTTCCTAAGGCAAAAGAAATACAAGGCAAAGGTAGTGGGTTACAAATAACGCCGAACTCATTCGAATCTATGCCTTTTGTCTTTACTAAAGAGGGTAATGAATCTGATTGCTATAAGTTTTTGGGACGCGTAAACAACAACCGAACCTACCTTTGGATAAAGAAGAAATATGTTCAGCCCAATGAATATCTGAACACATACAATGTCTTCGTCCCCGAAGCCAATGGCACAGGTGCCATCGGCGAGGTGCTCAGCACGCCGGTAATCGGCGTGCCGGTAATCGGCGTGCCGGTAATCGGACATACGGATACCTTCCTGAGCATCGGCAAGTTTGCCGATGCCCAGGAGGCATCCGCATGTTTGAAATACGTCAAGACCAAATTTGCCAGATGTTTATTGGGCACTTTAAAAGCCACCCAGCACAACCCTCGTGACACTTGGGCAAACGTCCCCCTCCAAGACTTCACCTCCAACTCTGACATTGACTGGAGCCAAAGCATCCCCGACATCGACCGCCAGCTCTACGCCAAGTACGGCCTTACTGATGACGAGATAGCGTTTATCGAAAAGACCATCAAGCCGATGGAGTGAGAGAAAAATATATACTATAAAAAGAATTTGACATGAAATATACTGACGATGAAACATACAGGCGCATTCATTTTGCTATCATGGCGATAGAAAGTGGAGCACGCAATTTGGGTATTTCTGGTAAAGAGATGCACGACAGGCTGAAGAAGCAGGGATTGATACACCGCCGCTTGATAAACAAGTATGAAGACCTCCACACGCAAAGTCTTGACTGGGTGGCAGACGACATAAGTGAAACTCTTTTAAACTGGGAGGCTGGAGCATGATAAAATTATTCCATGGATCGTATTTACCCGTACAGATACCACTTGTTAAGTTGGGAAGAAAGAAAGTCGATTTCGGACAGGGCTTTTATCTTACCAGACTGCGCAAACAAGCAGAGTCATGGGCAGGAACAATTGCCGAAAGAAAAGGAAGATATGCCCGTCCTACAATCTCTACCTACACACTTGATTATGACGCGATAAAAGGAGCAGAATACAACATAAAAGTATTTGAAAGTTACAATATCGAATGGTTGGAATATGTGGTTGACTGTCGTAAGGGCGGTGTAATGCAGCAACAATTCGATATGGTGGAAGGTGGCGTTGCCAATGACAATGTTATTGACACCGTGGAAGACTATGAGAATGGCATTATCACAGCAGAGCAGGCGCACGGACAATTGAGGTATAAAGCCGTGAATCATCAGATTTGCATCTTGAACCAAGAAATAGTAGACAAATACCTAACATTCATCTCGTCAGAAGAAATAAAAAAAGAGGATTAAACAATGAGAGATACTGTACTTTGGCGCAAACAGAGCCGCATAGTCATGATGCTTGCCAATGCGCTGCAAATTGATGCAGAGCGAGCACTCGACATTTTCTATTCCACTAAAGTCTATCAGCAGTTGTCCGACCCCAAATACGGTTTACACTTGATGAGTGATGACTACATATTAGAAGAGTTGATAGATGAATTGCGAAACGAGCAATAACACGTACGAACTCTACAAAAGTAGAAGTCTGCATACGAAATGAAGACTAAGCATCCCCGACATCGACCGCCAGCTCTACGCCAAATACGGCCTTACTGACGACGAGATAGCGTTTATCGAGAAGACGATAAAGCCGATGGAGTGAGACTGATGGGTAAGCCTTGCATTATAAACTATCAAATGCGTAAAAACGAGAAAATAAAATAAGCGATGATGACAACGCAAGATATAAAAGATATGATGCTCTATGGAGAGCGCATAAACATAGAATATAAAGAGGCGTCTGGCGATTTGCCAAAATCGCTATGGGAAACATATTCTTCTTTCGCCAATACCATTGGCGGAACTATAGTTCTTGGCATTAAAGAGCATAGGAACAAGAGTGTCGAAGAAGGTAAGTTCGAGATAAGAGGTGTTGGTGATGTTGACAAGATACTGAAAACATTTTGGGACACTATCAATAGCGACAAGGTAAACCGCAACATACTTGTTGATGACAATGTTGAGAGTGTGGATTATGAGGGCAAAAAGCTCATTGTTGTACATGTGCCCCAGGCAAGTTACACCATGCGTCCAATATACATCAACAAAAATATGCTAGGTGGTACGTTTAAGCGCAATTATGAGGGTGACTATCATTGCACTGACGATGAAGTGAAATCTATGTTGCGTGATGCCAATGAAAATGGAAATGATGGTATGTTGATAGAGCATTACGGCATGGATGATATCGATTTGCCTACACTGCATGCTTACCGTAACCGATTTGAAATGAGAAATATCGATCATGCGTTTAACCAGCTTGACGACAAAGATTTTCTTCGCAACATGGGTGGTTATACCACCGACCGCAGCACGCATAGAGAAGGACTAACTATGGCTGGGTTGCTGATGTTTGGTAAAGGGCTTTCTGTGCGCGAACGTTTTGACAACTTGCGAATGGATTATATAGACAAAACTAATTTGGTTGGCGATAGCCGATGGAGCGACCGTCTGACCTATGATGGTATGTGGGAGAATAACCTTTACAACTTCTTTACACGTGTTGTGCCCAAATTAACAGCCGATTTGAAACGCCCGTTTAGGTTGGAAGGTATAGAACGTATAGACGACACACCAATACATAAGGCTGTCAGAGAGGGAATGACCAATATGATAATACATGCAGACCTATGCATTACGGGAGTGCTGAAGGTTGAGAAATACGACAAAGAGTTTGTTTTCTCCAATCCGGGCTATTTGAAGCTTCCTATAGAGGACATTATGCGTGGTGGTAATTCAAAAGCTCGCAATCCACGCATTCAGAATATGCTTCGCATGATTGGCTTTGGCGACAATATAGGCAGTGGTTATCCTACCATATTGAAAACGTGGAAAGAACAGAATTGGCGCAAACCAACTTTGCTCGACCGTACGGAGCTGAGACAGGTGGATCTCACATTACCTATGATAAGCTTGCTGCCCGAGACTGTTTTGAAAGAGATGGAGCTTTATTATGGAAACGAAGCTTACGAAATAATGACGGCCGACGAGCAACAAACTATTGCTTATGTATGGAATGGTGACAGTATCAGCAATATAGAGCTGCAGCAATTGCTTGGACTCAATTCCATAGAAGCTGGCAAGCTGTTGCACACGATGGTAGAGAAAGGATTGTTGAACCAAAACAACAAAAACCGGTGGACAACTTACACTATCCTCAAAGAACAAAAATCTGGGTATGGTAAGGAAAAGAGTAAGGAAAAGAGTAAGGAAAAGAGTAAGGAAAAGAGTAAGGAAAAGCTTACTTCTACAGAAATACAAGTGTTAGAACTCATACAAGAGAACCCTCATCACACATATAAGACTCTAAGTCAAGCACTTGGCTTTACTGAGGCATACATCTATAAGGTTCTCTATCAACTAAAGAAAAAGAACGTTATCAGAAGAGAAGGCGGAAGAAAAGAAGGCTTTTGGGTGGTAATGGACTGTGAGGTAAGAAAAGAATGAGGAGAAAAACTGTTTGCAAAATCAGTTTAGGGTGGTTCTAAAAATTAGCCTTGACAGGTTTAGAGGCTGTTTTCGAGGGCAAAGTGTAAGTGAAAGAAGGAGCAATGCTTTGCATTGTGACTGAGTGAACTTACACTTTGCACCGAAAAGAGACCTAAAGATGGCAAGACGTCAGTCCACCCCACAATGAATAAAATTACGGTGGTAATTTTTAGAACCACCCTTTAAAAAGCTTGATTTGCAAACAGAACTGCAAACAAGAATAGTTTGACAAGAAGCAAGAAGATGACCGAAGAAACATTCAAAGACATATGCCTTTGCGGTGAAACTACCAAAGTGCAGTTTAAGTTGGAGTTCACCTCACAAAAGGAGATAGCGAAAGAGATGATAGCCTTTGCTAACACAAAGGGAGGATGCATATTGTTTGGAGTGGAGGACAAGACAGGCGAACTCGTAGGACTGACCTACGACCAGCTTCAGCAAACGGCACGCGACCTTGGAAACACGGCACAGGAACAGGTACGTCCTACCATATACATTGAAACGGATGTGGTAAAAGCAGACGGAAAGCACTTCCTTGTCTGCACCATCAGCGAAGGTCGCAACAAACCTTACAAGAATCTTCAAGGCGAGATATGGGTAAAACAAGGGGCAGACAAACGGCGCATCACAGAGAATGCCGAAATCTTGGCTCTGTTTCAAGACTCTGGCTGTTATCAAACAGATGCATCAGGCGTGAACGAAGCGACATTTGACGACCTTGACCGCTATGCCATTGACGATTATCTGCAAAAGGTGTACAACACAACGCTTGATGGTTTTGGAAGCAAAGCGGAACAAGTGTTGAGAAACATCCATGTGCTCAACCACAATGGAATACCGACACTCGCAGGCTATCTGTTCTTTGGCAAACATCCAGAATATAACTGCCCGACACTGATGGTTAAAGCTGTATCATTCTTCGGCAACGAACTTGCTGGTACGCAATACCGTGACACGAAAGAAATCTTAGGCAATATGCCACAGGTTTACGATAAGTGTATGGCTTTTTTGAAAGCGAACCTGCATAATGTGCAGGAGCCTGGAGCGTCGTTCAATACGCTTGGCAAACTGGAGATTGCCGAAGATGTGTTGGAGGAGGTATTGCAGAATGCCTTGGTACATCGTGATTTGCTTCGCTATGCGCCCATCCGTATCTTCATTTTCGACAACAGAGTGGAAATAATCAGTCCTGGTGCTTTGGCAGGAGGATTGACGGTCGATGACATACGCAATGGAAAGACCTATCAACGAAACCCATACATGGCCACCTTTGCTACCAATGCGTTACATTACAGAGGCATTGGTTCAGGCATCGTGCGCATACTGGCAGAGAATCCAACCATCGAACTGGACAATGACGCGGAGGGCAAAGAGTTCAAGGTGATTATTTGGAGAACTACACAAAAGAACGGAATCACTACCCAAAAGCAAGCTAAAAGTACCCAGAAAGCCAAGGATAATGTCTTTAAAAGTACCCAGAAACAAAACGAAAGTACCCTGAAAACCGAGAATAACGCCTCTGATAGTACCCAGAAACTAAAAGGAAGTACCCAGAAACAAATAATTGCAATTCTAAAGGAATGCCCCAAAACGAGTAGAAAAGAATTAGCAGCTTTGGTGGGCATTACAGAAGATGGTATAAAGAAGCAACTGGAAAAATTGAAGAAAGAGGGAATAGTTAAACGTATCGGCCCAGATAATGGTGGATACTGGAGTGTTTACGACTCAAAAGAATAGATTAATGCAGCAACTCACAGACGACATACGCACAGCCTATCGCGAGGAGTTCCTCATACGGAGGAAAGATGCAGAGACCTTTGCCAACTTCAGCGAAACGAAGCTGGCGGCATTCATACGCCAATACGCTGACCCTCACTTTAAGGGCATCTACGAACAAACCGACCACAACTTCTACGACAGTGTGCGCAATATGATTGCACACAACCCACAGATGGCACGAGAGGACGAGGCTTCGGAGCTGCTATACTCCGTGCAACTGCGCACCTACTCCAACTTCCTGCAGTCGAAGGCATTCACATCGCTATTCAAGCCTAAACGAACGAGGAAGACTTCTAAAACAACGACGTCGGCTGCCGACATACAACAGCCACTGCCCACAGCTTCCTCACAGCCAGCAGAAAGAGAACTGACTGAGGGCGAACGAAAGCACACGGAGTACGAACGGCTGCACCGCAATCCTGCCCTGCGACAGGCGTGCATCAACAAATACGGCTACCAGTGCCAGTGCTGCGGCATGAACTTCGCCGAGATGTATGGCGAGCTGCTGGGCGCACGCTTCATAGAGGTGCACCACTTGCAGATGCTCTCCACCTACGACGAGAGCCGCCCTCAGGACTATGTAGAAAACCTCGTACCGCTATGCGCCAACTGCCATGCCATGATTCACCACATCGCTGGGAGCGAGCATCCGCTGCGTGACCTGCGACAGGCTTACCGGGGAGAGAAGCGAGAACTGAAAGTAACGAAAGAAGACTGACAGCTAATGAAAGAGATACTGACAAAGACACTGAGCGAGAAGATTGCGCAACTTGACACAGCACAGCCCTATGTGTGGCGACTGCGACTGTCGGAAGCCGACTTCCACCAGCTGGAGCAATGCCTCACGGCAGTGGCTGCGGAGAAGGGGAAACGCACTTTGACCACCGAAGAGTGGGCAAAGCCCATGCTCGTATATATGGCGGAGTGGTACAAACGACGCTATCAGAGTGGCAACCGAAACGAACTTGCCGATGGCATTGACCTCGAGACGCTTTGGACAAACACGGGCATCAGCCAGAAGATGTATCTCTACAAGGATGACAATGGCAACAACCGCTGGCTTTACTCCATCTATGTATTGGGCGGACTGGCTATACGCCATGAACTGGGGCGAGGTGACAACCTGCGCTTCCTGAAAGGTCTGTGCCGCATATATCATGGCGAGAGTTATACATTAGAGAATATTGACGATGCGGCACGTGCCGTGGCTTTCCGCGAGAGCATCTGTCGCAAGCATTCGCTCTATGAATATATGCGCGACATTCTGAACGGCAACCTGCCCTTTGCAGCTGACGACATTGATGATGCGGCGAGCGATGTGAACCGCTTTGTCAGTGTGATGAAGGCTGCCAATGATGAGGTGCTGCGGGTGAAGTTCCGCTTGGAGTGGCGTGTGCAGTTCTCGCCCGACGACGAATGCATGACGCGCTCGTTCAACTTGCTTTTCCGCCCTGAAGAGGTAGGCGAAGGACTGCACCAGTATCTGCGCTTCGACCGTCTGCACCTATGGGGCATAGCACATCCTGAAGCGGAGCAACACCTTTATATATATGTGCGCTTCATGGACGGCAATCGCAACATCGCGCCCGAAAGCATGGAGTACGCACTCGTCACCTACGTAAACCACAGCGTGAACGACTTTGTGGCGTTTGCCGCAGAGCGTGGAGCTACGATGAAGCACGTGCCTGCCGGACGGTTCGATCGCATCGAGGTGGTGATGAAGGATGACCACGGACAGGAATACATAGTGCAAACGCTGCCCACCACCGAATATATGCAACTATGGCGCATGGATGGCTATGGCGATGAGTGGACGAGTTTGCCACAGACGCAGCACGACACGGCTCTTATCTTCACCGACCGCTGTCGACTGGCGGAGGAATCTTTGCAGCACGACTGCTACACGCTCCCTTTCAATGACAAGACATACGGCAAGAGCGAGGCGTGGCACTGGACTTACATCTACGACTCCATATCCATTCATGATGAACACGGAGCAGAACTGACGTTCTTCAACCGCATTGGCTTCGACCAAGTAACGACACGACTATACAACGACACTATTCATTACGTTAAAGGCGGACTGATACGCCATTGCTACATCGAGGATGCCGACTTTGATGACGAGCAGACCATTGACGAGCTGCCCGTGGTGTTTGGCAGAGAAGACCTGTTGGTGCGCCATTTCGCCACAAAGGACGACATAAAGTATGCCCGACCACAAACGGAGGAGCAAGCAGAATGGGTGGAGTTCAAGCAACCGAATGGTAGATATGCCGAATGGACAGACAAGGAGCCACCAGCATACGGCGAACAGCAACTGCGCATCACTGTGAAAGGCAAGCCGTTTGCACTTAAAGTTTTCTATCTGCCACGGTTAGACAAAGAGCAACCCGTTGTTCGAGATTTTGCTAATACCTGCATCAGATACAGAGACCTAAACGGCAATGACATGATGCTGCAAGACCACATCCCGATGGACGGTGAATGCTTGAAGCCAACGCTCTGCATCAGATACGGCACGGAGGAGGACTATTACGAAGTGGAGGCATATCGCCCAACGCTTATCAAGGAAGTAATGATAGACGGCAAGTTGGCGGAATACCGACAGGACGGCGAAACCATTGACCTGCCCTACATACTGAAAGACCGCGTGAGCGTGAATGACTTCAGCCGAAAGGGCTATCAGTCCTACGACTGCAAGAACATCGGCAATATCTACACAGAGTCTTTTCTGAACATAGAAGGCAATCCCAATACCGGCTATGCCGCACTCGCAGCTTGGCGCAGAGATGCCCACTATCAGGCACGGCTGCTTGACGCTCTGGCACCAGAATGCCTGACCATATGTCTCGGACTGGCGGAGGAACAGCAAATGTGGAACGATGTAACAAAAATAGCATGGAACTACGACTGCCACACTGAGCCAACGGAAGGCTGCACAGCCGAAGTGCCCGACTTCGGCATCCTGTTTCAAGACCTCAGCAGGGCAAACAGTCTGACGTGCAACTACCCCATACAGCGGGACGATGACCCTTGGGGATGGGATGACGTGGAAGTGGACTATATGAAATGCTTTGAGGTGGCGAGCAGGGCACGGACGTATTTCTTCCTGATGAAGCCGCTCATTGACATGGATGAGGAAAGCATGAGAGAGAATCTGCTGATGCCTTTGCTCGAACAGCACAACGGAATGATTACTACCGAATTACGAAATGATCTGCACCGAATGGCACTGGAATTGGGCCTCAATTGTAACGTGATTGATGCCATTATAGACGACAATAAGGTTCATCCTACATTTCGAGTGATAAGTCCCTGAATGGGATGCGGCAATATAGCGTAGGGGCTTGCCACCTATCTCCTCGGTCATTACCCTGCTTACGCCCCTATAAGGGGCAGGGAATGATTATCATCATTATAGGGTGGTTCTAAAATAATTTCTAATACTTACTTATGAATTATTCTGCACTTTACAATAACAACCGCACTGCCGTGGAGAGAGCTCTCACCGCCATGTGGTGCGGTGAGTCGGCAAACGAAAGCCAGAGGTCGTATATCAAACAGTTAAAACGCCTCATCGGCAGTCTGTTTGCGCCTGAGAACGCTGTGCCCGTGGTGCAGTGCATGAACTCCTACATACCCGTAGCCAAGGAGGAGGAAACTGAAGCCAAAGCCTTGGTGGGTGGACTGTGGACTGCACCTTACGCTCCCTATCAGCACCAATATGAATGTTGGAATGCGCTGCTGAACAAGACTACCGAGGACGGCAAGCCGAAGTCTATAGTAGTGACTACGGGCACTGGCTCAGGAAAGACGGAGTGCTTCATGATGCCGCTCATCCATGACCTCAGTCTGAATGCCAAGCCATACGAGATACAGGCTCTATTTCTCTATCCGCTCAATGCTTTGATGGAGGATCAGAAAGAGCGTCTGGAAGAGATGCTCACAACGGTGGAACAGACCACTGGCGTGCATCTCACCTATACGGTATATAATGGCGACCTGCCCGAAATGGAGCCGAAAGCTACTGATGATAGTGAGGATGCGGAGAAACTGCGAGGGCGCATAGAGCAGGTGACGGGGGGCAAATATGAATACATCAAGGAACCAGGCGAGAGCAAAGGCAGATACGAACTGCATGGGGCGAAGTTCAGCCACATGGTATATACAAGAGATGCCGTGCGCAAGATGCCGCCAAACATTGTGCTGACAAACCCTACTATGCTGGAATACATCCTGCTGCGCAAGGCTGACGCGAAGTTGACGGTGACGGAAAAGAAGAGCCTGAGGTGGGTGGCTATCGACGAGACGCACTCATATACGGGCGCAGGAGCTGCCGAACTCGCCATGCTGCTGCGCAGAGTGCTGCTGGCATTCGGCGTGAAGGCGGAGGACGTTCGCTTCGCCACATCGTCTGCTACCTTTGGCAACGGAGAAGACAAGGAGCAGGACGAGAGGAACTTGAAAGCCTTCATCGCTGGCATTACTGGCATAAGGACAGAGCAGGTGGAGGTAATCGGCGGTGAGCGTATCGGCGAGCATGAGATACCGCAGGGCGAGGACGAGGAACGCTGGCGGAGGATTTTCCATGACGACTACGTGTCTTTGAGCGAACTGTATCCCGGCACGGCAAGCATCAGCGAGAAACTGCAATGGCTCGACGAGATGTGCCTTCGTGAGGCGGAGCGTTGCAAGGCGGCAGGAAAGACAGTGCCCGACATGAAGCTGAAGGTGCATTACTTCTACCGTGTGCCAAACAACGGACTGTATGTCAGACTGAATGAATCGCAAGACGGTTCGTTCAAGATTTACACAGAGAACGTCATAAGCAGCAATAGGTCTGCCAATGGCTCTGTAGTGCCTGCCCCTACACAGACACCTCTGCTCGAACTGAGCCGCTGCAAGCATTGTGGCGAATACGTGGCTGTGGCAAGGGTCGACATAGAGAAATGGACGTATGAGGCTATCGCTACCGACGACAGCGACATGTTTGACCTTGAAGATGACGGTGAGGAAGAGGGCTGCATGAAGTATGCCATCTTCGGACTGTCGAACGGCAAGAACATGAGGGGCGATCATAACGTAATGTTCTGCATCTCGCCCGACGGAAAGCTGGAACCATTGACACCTGCCAATGCACCTGAAGAGGGCGAATGGCACGTGGTAGGCAATCTGCAGGGATGCTGCCCCTACTGCAACACTAAGCAGACGAAGAGCCACAACACGGAGAAGGACGTGGAGGGCGATGCCAACGGCAACATGGAGGACAACCGACTGCAGAAGTTCCGTCTGTCGGCAGACTTCATCTCGCGCCTTCTCGCCCCGAGCGTGCTCGACCAATTGGATAAAGGAACGTCAGAGACCGATGGCATAGTGCTGCATGACGGTCAGCAATACATCAGTTTCGTGGACAGCCGACAGGCTGCCGCCAAGGCTACGCTGAAGCAGAACCTTGAGCAGGAGCGCATGTGGATATACAGTATCATCTATCACGAGCTGTGCCGCAGAGCCTGCAACGGGCTGACCAAGGAGGCGGCATTGGCGCAGGTGCTGAGTGCCATACAGAAGAACCCGATGGAGGCTGTAAGATATGCCCAGGTGATTACCAACTTGCAGTCGGCAGACCAAGCTATTGTCAACCAACAATTGAAGGAATTGTCGTGCCAACACATGACATGGGGCGAAATCTTCAATCTTATCAAGAACGACCCTTACTGCCCCGTGTTCTGCTCGGTGTTCGTGAAGCGCACGAGCAACAGCGATGAGATTGAAGACGGACTGCCATCGGAGGAAATCATCGAGAAGTATGTGCAGAGCATCATGGTGATGTACTTGGCACACCGCCCTGCATCGGCTGCATCGCCCGAGAATATGGGACTGTTCGTGACGTGCTATCCACAACTCGCTGACATCAAACTGCCAGAGGCAGTGAAACGGTTTAATGAAAACGTGTTGGAGAGTCCTGCAAACAGAATAACCGAAGAAGACTGGCGGGACCTAATGCAGGTGTATCTTGACTATACGGTGAGAAACAACCAGTCGTTTTACCTACATATTCCCGGCAACGACAAGACAGACATCTTCTCGACCGTCCGCTTTGCCACAGAGAAGCCACGCCGCCGACCGTTCATCAAGCCTAAGCTGGAAGAGGGCAAGGTGTCGCAAGCCCGTGTGGTAAGATATCTTTGCGCATTGATAGCCCGCGATGATACTTCGCTGACCATCAACGAGGCGCAACGCAGGTATTTCAATGAGATAGCTGATGTGATAGACGCTCTGTGGAACACGCTGACGGGTGATGAGTATCACATACTGCAAGTGGGCGAACGCCTTGACGATGGCGGAAACTGGGTGAAGGAGAAAGACAATGCGCCTCGTTTCAACCTGAACGACCTGTGCTTCAAACTATATGACGACGTGTACCTGTGTGACACCAAGGCTGATGACAAGCGCCACGCCGTATGCTTGCGACCAATCGGCAACAACTTCAAGCGTTTCTCGCCCTATCTGTCTGGTTCCACTCCAATAGAACTGAATGAAGACCTTCATGCCAAGTGGAGTGTATTCCCTTATTATAAAGGTACTGCGGAGCAAGGCGACGTGGCGAAGATTGAGGTGTGGGCGAAGAAGGAACGCTCACTGCTATGGAACAATCATATATGGGGAGAGGACGGGGTGTTCTCTGACCGTATCACGGATATTCATGCTTTCCCTAACTTGTTTGTGCAACAGGAGCATACCGCCCAGGTGGACAAGAGTGTGGCTCGCGGATTGCAGTCGAGATTCAAAGACCATACTATCAACGTTCTTGCTTGCTCTACCACCATGGAGATGGGCGTGGATTTGGGAAACCTGGAGGTGGTAATGCTTTCAAGCGTTCCGCCACAACCAGCCAACTACAAGCAGCGCGCAGGACGAAGCGGACGTAACAACAAGATAAAGAGTGCCTGCATCACGCTGTGCGGCTCGGACATCATCGGTCTGCGCACGCTTGCTGACCCTATCGGCAAGATTATCAGCCGTCCTGTGCGTGTGCCGACAGTGGACTTGAAAAGTCCGCAGGTGGTGCAACGCCACGTCAACTCTTTCCTGGTACGTGCCTTTGGCGTATTCACAGAGGGCAGGAATGGAGGGCGGCTCACGCAGAAGGTGGCTGACTATTACACCAACTTCGAGGTAAGAGTAAGCAATGGCAAGATTGTAATCCTGAACGGTGCCAACGAAGCTGACCCTGACGACCTGCTGGGCAGCAGCAAGGGAACGATGTACGAGAAGTTTAACGAAATGTGCGCCAAGCCGTTGGAACCGGGTGTGCGTGAGAACTTGACCACCTTGTTGGTCGACACCATATTCGAGGGACAACTTAACCAAGTGGTAAGAAACGCGCAAGAGGCCAACGAGCGCATCTATTCGGAGCTGCGCAACAAACTTGTAGACTACAAGACAGCCTTCTCTGGCAACGGACCAATCAGCGATAAATTCCGTATCAAACTGAAGATGCAATACATTGAGGTGCTGTACAAGCGGTTGCTCAACTTCTGGGCGACCAGCCGCTTCACGCCCAATGCCAACATGCCAGTCAATGTGCTGACGCTCGACCTGAACAGTAACGGCAAGAAGGATTTCTTCACGCCCATGACATCGTCAAATCCATCTTATCCGCTGCGTGATGCCATTGCACAATATGCGCCTGGCAACAGTGTGGCAGTGGACGGTGTGGTATATATCGTGCGTGGCATAGAGGTGACAAATATGTATGACGACACACGAAAGACATACAAGACTATTTACCGCAACAACGACCGCACGGCAATCGATGATCCTAATTTGAGCAACGCCATCAAGTGGTCTGTAAACGATGATTACGGCCTTGAACTTGTGCAGCCTGTAGGCTTCATGCCTGACATGAATGAGGACAAGACCAGAATCATGGACAGCAATATCTATACGAGGGTGAGCGCACAGCTCATTGACGCTGACGACTGGTCGAATAACGTGACGGAGCCACACCTCTTCTCTGTACGCCCCAACAGCGAGTCGGGCAATGCCAAAATTCTGTATTACAACGAGGGCAAGGGCTATGGCTATTGCTACTGTCCGGGATGCGGAAGAATGGTATTGGAGGAAGACGTGGCGGATGAGAACAACAAGGGACGTTTCCCCTACGATTTTAACCCTCTGGCAAGACCAGCCAAAGAGGGGCAGCAGCCTAAGCCCAACTATCATCTCGCCATAACGGGAAAGGACTTGCGCAAGCCTTGCACCTGCTCCAACAAGAAAGACAAGGTGAAGCGCAATGTCATCATAGGCGACTTGATTCAGACTGACTATAGCGAGATACGCATCAGGCACAAAGGGCAGAATAAGTGGATGTCAAACCGCTCTATGGAGGAAAATCTGCTCTTCACGCTCGGCATCGTGTTCACGCAAGCCTTGGCGGACATCTTGGGCAAGGAGCGTGGGGCTGTAGACTTTGCTATTATGCCGAACGGACACCTTTGCATCTTCGATTGCAACCCGGGAGGTGCCGGCTATGCCAACCAGATGGCGAATGTCACAGTGATGAAAGAGGTTATCATAGCTACCAAGAAGATGCTCGAAGAGGCGAAGAGGAAGAAGTCGAAGGACATGCTGCTCGACAAGTTCACGCTGCGCTATGCCAAGTATATTGATGTTGACGCTGCGCTAAACTGGATAGCTGAGGAGGAAGAAGTGGGCGACACCATTCCCGCGAATATCAAGGAAGCATTCCCAGGCCTTACTCCCTCACAGGCAAATCTGCTTGACTTGGAGAAGGCATTCGCCAACTCACAGAAGCAGTTGACGCTCTTTGCAGACAATGACTTCAAGGAATGGGACTATGATAATCCCACTAATGGATGGCAACCTCAGTTCATGAGCCGGTTTGCCGCCAAGAGTGCTACTACTTCATTCTGCCTGATGGAATCAGAGAACCGCACAATAGCAGAACCTGTCAAAGCTATAGTGCGCGAAATCAATGCCTGGGCTAAGGGAGGAGAGGCAAAAGTGATGAAGAATCCTTACATAAGCAAGGGCATATATCCTTTGGCATACATTGATGATTATCTGTACTTCACCTGCAGCAAGGAGCATGCGCAGCTGAACGTGCAATGGGGCAACGACACTATGTTCTTTGTGCGCACAGACAATACTGCCCTTTCGGCACAGACTATGGACACATCATTCCTGCCCACGACAAAACTGCTGAAGCTCTCTGGAAGCAACTACACGCAGATAGACACAACGCAGCTCGGACAAATTCTACAAAGCAATTCTGATGGACTGATTGACGAGTTCATTGTTTACGCAAAGGAGAACGGTGGTGAACTGACGATATCTTATCAAGATGAGCATCTGAAGAGTGTCATGGGGATGTTGCTCACGATTCAAACTATTGATCATTTTGTAAAGCAGATCGGCTCAGACTTCTCCATGGAATATAAGGTGGAGAGATATAAGGACAGCAAGGGGAACGCAGAGAGCTTCACAGGCAATCAGCCATCAAACGAACTGCGAGACGCATGGCTGAAGAATCTCACAGAAGCGTGGATGGACGACCTGAAGCATGACAACGGTATAAATGGCACTTTATGCCCCGTAGTCTCTGATGAGAAACGCTCGTTGACGCATTGGAGGGAACTGACCATCAAGTGCGGAAACAAGCGGCTGTCCATCTATCCAGATGGAGGATTCATCAATGAATGGAACATCGGCAGACAACCCAACGGGGAGTTCTACGATAATGCTACAATAACTTATGATACCCCTGTACACCTGTACAGGAATAAGGAAATAAAATTCGACATAGAACTTCTGGACGTTGAATAGGAAATGATGTTTCCATGGCGATAATGCACTGGGAGGGCAGGTTTTTTAACCTGCCCACAAGCGATAATGCAAAATAACCTCACCTCCATGCAGCACTCTTCGGGAAAGAAGTCCCCTTCATCGTGAATAAAGAACAGGTCGCACGCTGTCCATACACTCTCTGTGTCGAAAGAAAGCAGTCCACCATCCTCGTCGTCCTCAAACTCAGCCCAATAGATGTGTCCTCTTACAGAATAAGAGAAACAGAATGAAGTTTAGCATTAGTGCTTAACGTCCTAATGTTTTTTTTAGGAAAATTACGCTAAAATCTGCTGAATAGCTTAGAATGAGCGATTTAT
>SAMEA104315434__coassemble_279_pt1 | contig 30942 bp, 24 predicted proteins | sample SAMEA104315434__metabat2_high_PE_014 | metagenome-assembled genome bin SAMEA104315434 (sample SAMEA104315434) | gut metagenome | biome: Monkey gut; feature: monkey-associated habitat; material: faeces | place: China | collected 2013
TGCATCTTGTAACCGTAACGTCCGATAAGTATCGCGATAATCAACGGGCCACCTGCTATACCGAGCTTCATCGGCACCGGAATATTAGGAATGGCAATAGGAATGCTACCAAAGATAATACCAATAACGATACCAATGAAAATGGTACCTATATTCGGATGGTCAAGATGCTTGGTGGCATTACCGAGGAGTGATGACACACGGTTTACACTTACCTGGTCTCCTACCACCATCACGCGGTCACCCACCTGCAGCGGAAGGTCTTGACGGGCGAAGATGTCCATGCCCTGACGGGTTACACGCGTAATATTCACGCCATACACGCTTGAGAAGTGCAGCTTGGCAGGTGTCTTGCCATTTATCTCTGGCTTGGTGATTATGATACGCTTTGACACCATCTGCTTTGTCTTCTCCTGCTCTGCAAACTCGGGCACCACGGTCTCGCGTCCTATGAACGCCTGCACAGCCTCGGCGTCAGCCTCTGGGCAGACGATGAATGCCTTGTCGCCCATCTCGAAGGTAGTGGAACTCTTAGGGAATATCAACTCACCATCGCGCAGGATTCGTGAGCACACGAAGTCACGCTTCAGGAAGTCATGTATCTCAAGGATGGTGTGACCAGCAAGAAACTCGTTCTGCACGATGAGATGCATTAGGTGAGGCTTGGCAGAGACATCAGTATCCTGACTATCCAGCTGCTGTTCCTCTTCATTGAGCTTTATTCTGAAGATGTAGCGGATAGCGATGGTTGCACCGATGATGCCTACTACACCGAGTGGATAGGCACACGCATAACCATTGGCAATAGCAGGGGCACCGTTAGGAAACAGTGTCTGCAATGCTTCGTTGGCAGCACCGAGACCAGGAGTGTTAGTAACCGCACCATACAGCGTACCAATCATCATTGGCAGATTGGCAGGATTGCTGGTATCAAAGAAGATAAAGTAACATGCAAACATCACTAATATATTAAGCAGCACTGCACAAGCCGCTAATATATTGAGTGTTATACCGCCCTCCTTAAAGCTTGAAAAGAAGCCTGGACCTACCTGTAGACCTATCATAAAGACGAACAATATAAGTCCGAAATCCTGCACGAATGTCAATATATCTGTCGGTGCAGAAAAATGAAGATGACCGGCTACGATGCCAGCAAACAGTACAAACGTGACGCCAAGGGAGATACCTCCTATCTTGATTTTACCAAGATAGACGCCTACAGATATCACGACAGCATACAGCAATGCTATATGCGCCACGCCATTTGTACTAGTGAATAAAGATAAAAACCATTCCATGTGGTTAGTCAAATAATGATTATGTAATGTAAATATTTAGGATTAAACACGTGATTTCCTACAAAAGGATTACTTTGCAAAATTAATAATTATTTTTAATTTGAGCAAATTATTCAACAGTTTTTATTTTTCGCCATATCCACCCCCATCAACTCAGTTTTTACATTTTGACACTCTTTTTCCATTTTTCTTATCAGTATGCTTCAAGAGAAGTATCCCTTCAAACCCGTAAAATAGAGATTTCCAAGCAGGTACTCCTTGTTCATATATCATATTTCTAATACTGTTTTTCAGCTAAATATATTTCCGACCACAATATGTATGCTTTCACATAGCGAACGCAACGCTTTCGCAAGACGATTTACGCCATTTCGCAAGGCTATTTACAGCCCATGACAGGTACATTTCTTCATTTCCCCGATAGCCATTTTTCATAACGCGCCAACAATCAAACAGTTACAACCAAGGTGAAAATCACGTATTCTCGCACCGATTATAATTTTTCTACAAATTCGCCAAGCATTTTCTTACCAAAATATTCAAAGTGTAAGCAAAAAGGATATATTTGCTTACTTTTTGTTATTACACTACTCATTTAAACTAAAAACACGCAGTAGTAGGTCGTTAAATAACATTTTTTCAATAAAAAGTTTGTTTATGTTTACAAAAAGCATTAATTTTGCAGCGTCTTCTTTACAGAATGACACAGCAAACAACCAATTTTCAACACTTCACTTAACACAATCACAAAAAATGAAAGTACAAAAGAGATGGATTATCATGATGGCACTGATGCTTATAGTGTCATTGATTGGTGCATTTGTACCTGAAGAAGAGGGTTTATGGGACTTTGTAGAGACCGACACATGCACCGCAAGCAATGTGGCATGGATGATTACCGCCACTATCTTCGTTTTGATGATGACACCAGGTCTGTCATTCTTCTATGGCGGCATGGTGGGCAAGAAGAATGTCATAAGCACCATCCTCCAGTCATTCATAGCAATGGGTATCATCAGCGTCATATGGGTAGTGTTCGGCTTCAGCCTCGCCTTCGGTGATGACGTGGCAGGATGGGGCATCATTGGCGACCCCTCACAGTTCTTCATGTTCCAGCACGTGGGTGCCAAGCCATACGAGAAGATTACTGCTTCCATACCTCTTGCTCTTTACGCTCTCTTTCAGATGAAGTTCGCTATCATAACCCCTTCACTGATAACGGGTTCATTCGCTGAGCGCGTGCGTTTCTCTGCATACATGGTATTCATGATGCTCTTCTGCATCTTCGTCTACTGTCCACTCGCCCACTGGACATGGCATCCTGACGGACTATTGCATCAGTTGCTCAACATTCACGACTTTGCTGGTGGTATAGTGGTGCACGCCTCAAGTGGCGTGGCAGCACTGGCAGGCGCATTATTCCTCGGTCGCAGACAGAACGCAAAGACTTCGCAGCATCTCCCTGCCAACGTGCCTTTCGTCATACTTGGTGCTGCACTGTTATGGTTAGGATGGTTCGGCTTCAACGGTGGTTCTGGTCTTGCCGCTGACGGCATCGCCATCAAGGCATTCCTCAACACTAACACCGCTGGCGCAACCGCCATGATGACATGGATTTTCATTGACTGTCTACGCGGACGCAAACCTTCAGGCATGGGTGCTGCCGTTGGCGCCGTAGTAGGACTGGTGGCAATCACGCCATGTGCCGATGTAGTGACCACAAGCACGAGTTTCATCATTGCAGTTATCACGACATTTGTCTGCAACACCGCCGTTCACTGGCGCGAGAAGACTAACCTTGACGATGCACTCGATGTATTCCCTACCCACGGTATGGGCGGTATCGTAGCAACGATTCTCACTGGCGTATTCTCATACACAGGTCTGATACACGGTGGCGTGACAGAGTTCCTCAACTCTATATTGGGCGTAGCAATAGTAGTGGTCTACACCTTCATCGTCAGCTTCATCCTCTACTGGGTGACTAACAAGATGATTCCTATGCGTGTCAGCATGAAGAGCGAGAAGGTTGGTCTTGACATGAGCCAGCATGATGAGGCTTACGCTTTCTCTGACACAGCAGAAAGAGAGATTGCTGAATACTTCGAGCACCAGGAGGAGAAGGACTTCAGAGATTTCTAAGACGAGATTTACATAATACCGAAACAGGTGTCCGAGACTGACAAAATGGTTACGGGCACCTATTTTTCTTGTTTACGCACTTCAAGCAAGGCATGACACACCCCACAGCCGACAGCTCCCAAAACATACGGCCAACGAAATAATATTTCTACACAAATAACCAAACAACCAGACAACTAAATAACTAAACAACTATTTTACATTCTTTTAACTATAAAAATTTCCATATATTACAGAAAATGAGTACCTTTGCAGCCGATTTATTCCGTCATGGGCTCGGTCAAGTGTCAACATGGTGTTGAACGCCCAGCGGTAAAACCCGTTTTACAATAATAAAAGCAATGTACGCAATTGTAGAAATCAACGGTCAGCAGTTCAAGGCAGAGGAGGGCAAGAAGCTCTTCGTTAACCACATCAAGGAGGTTGAAGCAGGCCAGGCTGTTGAATTTGACAAGGTACTCCTCGTGGACAACGACGGTACCGTAACCGTAGGCGCACCAACAGTATCAGGTGCCAAGGTAGTATGTGAAGTAGTGAACCCACTTGTTAAGGGTGACAAGGTCATCGTTTTCAAGATGAAGAGACGTAAGGACAGCCGCAAGCGCAATGGCTTCCGTGCTCAGTTCACTGAAGTAGTAATCAAATCAGTAGTAGCTTAAAACCAAAGGAGGACTAAGAAATGGCACATAAGAAAGGTGTAGGTAGTTCTAAGAACGGACGTGAATCAGCTTCACAGCGACTTGGTATTAAGATTTATGGTGGTCAGTCAGTAGTTGCTGGTAACATCATCGTTCGCCAGCGTGGCAACAAGCACTTTGCTGGTGCTGGTGTTGCTCAGGGTAAGGACGACACTCTCTACGCTCTCATCGACGGTACTGTAAACTTCCACAAGGGAAAGTACGACAAGAGCGTGGTATCTGTAATACCTACAACAGAGGCGTAAACTCTGTAAAGCCCACGGGACTCCAAACAACCCAATGGCTCTAAACCTGACCCACGGGACTCCAAACAACCCAATGGTCTAAAACTTTCAAACAAAACTTATTCCAAACAAATACGGAAAGGCGGTGAGTGATCACCGCCTTTCTTCGTTATATATCACTCTACCATACTTCCATCAGCAACGATTTTCTGAGATATTATACTACCTTGTTCATATAATTCTACTTTAATTACAATCTGATAGTATTTCACTCCTTTTTTTTATCATTAAAAAAGCATTTCGCACCTATAACCTTACACTTTTACTAAACATACTATTTATTTATGTCTTTTTGTTATTTATATGTGCATATTTACAACATTTTGGCTAACTTTGCATCGTAATCAGGAGCAAAGTGCAAGATAATACAATTAATAACGCAGCTTTCTGATTGTAACAAGAGCGGCAACACACAAACAGTATATTCAGATAACAACACAAACACAAATTGCTTTATGGAAAAGAACAAATTACTTAGAGTGCTGGGACTCAAGGAGTCCATCAGCATGACAATCGGAACAGTGGTGGGCGTTGGTCTGTTTACCTGCGGTTCTTCACAGATTGGACTTGTAGGTTCTTGGATTATCGGCTTCACATTCGTCTCCCTGCTCGTGAGCATCTGGCCATGCTTGATATATGGCGAGATGTCTGCTGCGCTGCCTGAGGCTGGCGGTACGTACAACTTCGCTAAGCGCGGACTGAACAGAGTATGGGCTAACATGGCGGGATGGCACTACATCGTTTCTGTCGTAGCAATAGGTGCTGGCGAGACACTTGCCTTCTCTAACTACTTTACTATTTTGCTTCAGGCTTTAGGCATTGACATTTCATGGCTCGACCCACGTATCATTGCTTGCGTATTGGTCGGTATCTTCCTCGTACTGAACTATTTCGGCATCAAACAGTCTGGTAAGGCTCAGACGGCTTTCATATTCTTCTTCTGGGCATGTAGCATCTGCTGGTTCCTCTATATGATACCTAAGATTCATCTGGAGTACTTCGGCGGTATTGCGATGGACAAGATGCCTCCTTTCAAGGAGATGATGTATATCTTCGGACTTGTATGGTGGTGCTACACAGGATTTGAAACATGTGTTTCTGTCGGAGGTGAAACGAAGTTCCCTCAGTATACCCTGCCTCGCGCACTGAAGATTAGCGTATTCCTTGTTTTCGCTGTCAATGCGCTCTTCCAGTGGTTCCTCGTAGGTCTTATCCCTCACAACTTCTATGGACTCTTAGCTTCTGCTGACGCTCCATACGCCGAGGGCCTTATGGCTGCTGGTTTCATCGGCACTCCTATCATCCTGCTCTGCGTGGCTATCGCCTTCGGTGGCGACCTCTCTACCATCAACCCTGGTATTGCAGCTCCTGCACGTTACATCTACTCCATGGCAGAAGACAGCTCTCTGCCATCTGTATTCGGCAAGGTACATCCTAAGTACAAGACGCCTCACAACGCTATTCTGCTTGTAGGCGTTATCAACTTCATACTTATCGCAACTGGTTCAATTGACTACATTGCTTCTGTTTCACTTATATCTTTGGCAGTATGCTACATGATTGGCTGTCTGGCATATATGGGTCTGAAGCGTCGTCACCCAGAGCTTAAGCGTCCTTACAAGGCTCCTTATGGAGTACTCGGCTGCTATGTAACAATCGTGATCTACGTATTCATGCTGTTCTTTGCCGATCAGATAGCTCTCGCAACAGCTGGCGTGCTCAGCGTTGTCTGCATCATATTCTGGTACTTCTATACTCAGCACAAGCATAACTACATCCCTACCCTTGAGGAGGAGATTGGTGAAGTTACGGAGCCTACTGCCGAGGAGAAGGCAAGAATGGACCGCGAATACAGTATTTGGAAATGGGGTACCATCATCGTTACTGCCATCTCCCTTGCTATTTACTTCATACCTATGTTCTGGTAAAGAAGATGTCGCACAATTTTCACGGTGGATTTCTACTACAGGAATCCACCGTTGCTATAGAGAAAAAGAATAAGCCTTACTCATAATAGGAGATTTATACCATGCCTTACAGAATAAACCTTGGAGATATTAGCTATTCATTCAAAGACCTCAAGGATTTGATGGCGAAAGCGACACCGATAAGGTCGGGTGATGAACTGGCTGGCATAGCTGCCACTTCCATGGAGGAACATGTTGCGGCTCAGATGCGACTGGCGGAGGTGCCATTGCAGACTTTTCTGGAAGAACCGCTAATTGATTATGACAAGGACGAGATTACACGCCTCATCATCGATACTCATGACAAGGATGCTTTCCGCCCTATCAGCCACTTGACAGTGGGTGACTTCCGTAACTGGCTGCTTAGCGAGACATGTACGAGCGATGTGCTGACGCAGATTGCTCCAGGAATAACACCTGAGATGGCTGCCGCTGTGAGTAAAATAATGCGCAACCAGGACCTCATACTTGCTGCGAGCAAGTGCAGAGTCATAACGAAGTTCCGGAACACTTTGGGACTGCCAGGCAGAATGGCAGTGCGCCTGCAGCCTAACCATCCTGTTGACGACCTGAAGGGCATTGCCGCAAGTATCATTGACGGCCTGATGTATGGCAGCGGTGATGCGGTAATTGGCATTAATCCCGCCAGCGACTCTCTGCCTGTACTGACGCAGCTGAACTTTATGCTGGACGACATAATCAATACTTACAATATTCCTACGCAGAGCTGCATACTCACTCACGTCACTACCTGCATGGAAATGATAGAACATGGTGCGCCCGTTGACTTGTTGTTCCAGAGCATCGCAGGCACCGAGGCTGCCAATGCGGGATTCGGCATTACGCTAAAGATGCTTGACGAGGGGTATGATGCTGTCACCTCACTGCATCGCGGCACGGTAGGCAACGACTGTATGTATTTTGAAACCGGACAAGGTTCCGCCCTTTCTTCTGATGCCAACTTCGGAGTGGATGAGCAGACGTGTGAAGCTCGCTGTTATGCTGTAGCTCGCCGATACCATCCCCTGCTCGTCAATACGGTAGTAGGCTTTATCGGTCCAGAGTATCTGTATGATGGCAAGCAGATTACACGTGCCGGACTGGAGGACCACTTCTGCGGAAAACTGATGGGCGTGCCCATGGGCTGCGACATATGCTATACCAACCACGCTGAAGCTGACCAAAACGACATGGACAATCTGCTGACTCTACTGGCGGCAGCGGGCGTGAACTATATCATGGGTATTCCCGGTGCTGACGATATAATGCTGAATTATCAGAGCACTTCGTATCATGATGCGCTATATATACGCAAACTGTTAGGCAAGCGTCATGCCCCGGAGTTTGAGGAGTGGCTGCAAAGGATGCACGTGATTGACGGGAATGGTGACATCCTGCCAATCTTGTCTAATAACAAACTGTTAGGAATTGAAAAAATGGAGGCTGTACATGGATAACAATATCATTACATTCGAGACCAAGGACACTATGAGGAGCGACCCTTGGGAGGAGCTGAAACAGTTTACTGACGCCCGCATTGCATTGGGACGCACTGGCTGCAGCATTCTGACAGATGAATACCTGCGTTTCAGCCTTGCTCATGCACGTGCGTGCGACACTATAAAGATGCCTTTCGACAGGCAGATGATACGTAAGAAGTTAGAAGACATGGGACTGGACGTGGTGTATGCCGAGAGTGCTGCCACAAGCAGAGATGTGTTCATAAGAAGGCCTGACCTCGGAAGAAGACTTGGAGAGGTGAGCCGCGAAAGACTGAAGAAGATGAAGTATCCAGGTGCTGACGTGCTGATAGTAATAGGCGACGGTCTGTCAAGCAAGGCGGTTCACAAGCAAGCGGTACCACTAATCAAGAACTTCCTGCCTTACATGAATGAGTTAGGGCTGTCCGTTGGTCCTGTCGTTTTAGCAAAACAGAGCCGCGTGGCGCTGGGCGACGACATTGCGGAGGTGATGCACTGCGGACTAGTGGCGATGCTTATTGGTGAACGTCCCGGTCTGTCTTCTCCTGACAGCCTTGGCATTTACATGACTTACAAGCCGTTTGCTGGCAGATTGGAGAGTGAGCGTAACTGCATTTCCAATGTACGTCCGGAGGGACTGTCATACGAACGTGCCGCCTTCAAACTGGCATGGCTGGTAGAGATGGCATACGACCGCAGCGTAAGCGGAACAGCACTGAAGGATAAAAGCGATGATCCTACACAACACCACATTCTGAAGCCTCATCAGATTAGTGGTATAATAGGATAATAAACAAGAAAAGGGGTTCTGAAGCACCACGATATTGAATGCTATCAGAACCCCGAGTTGTATGTATGTCAATATAAAATAAAAGTAACTTCGTCCAAGGAACTGACCCAACCCACATAACTGATGACAGACGTACCAGTAGTAGAGGTAAGGCCGAAGATGGTCTGTCCAGTAGAGAATTTCCATATGTCGCCCTTGCAGTTGCTGTCAAGGTTGGACTTGGTGACATCTCATGCCACCATGACTTCGTCTCCCACTTCCTGCACTGTAGTAGCCGCCACCTGCGAACCACGGTTGGCTCCATTCATCCACCAAAGGTAGCTCTTTCCTGTGCCCATGGCAAGGTTTGTGCCTTTTACAACCAGATACTTCTGAGCATTCTTTACATTATAGTCTGTGTTAGAGTAGTTCATCATAAGGCACATATTGTTGTTACCTATACCACAGTTAACAATTACCTTGTTAGCATCTGCATCATAACTTATCTTGCTCTGCTGCACGCGGTTGGCATCTCCTGTTGTTCAGTCCGTTGCCACGAACTTATAAAAACCGCCATCGTAATTATTCAACAAGCGGAGGTAGTACAAGCCTGGAGCTAAGGTGCTGCCACTGGCCGTAAGACGGAAGGTTATCTTTTCCTTCACGGTATTGTCTGCATTCTTCAACATCTCTGATGGTATGCCGAACTCTACATTATAGAAACCATTATCGTCCGCTGTCTTATAGGATGCTGGTATCGTGATCTGTGCCAACTCCCTGCCGTCTATGGTGATTGTACCTACACGGTTCTTGTCGGCAACAGTGAAACGACACATAATAGACATGTTCTCTGTTTCGCCACCTGTGTTAGCTAACGTGTATTCCATATATCCGCCAAACCTTGCATCACGGTAGTATTCTCCTTGATAACTGCCTGTACTTGAGTCTAATGAGTATTTCGCATCATGACCTGCTTCACTCTGCTGCTCACCCGTAGCTACAAAGTCTACTGTTCTGGCTACAAGTGCTTCCTCCAATGCATCAGCACGCCCCATGTCGCTGGCTGCATACTTTTCAGCTGTCTGTTGGTACCAATAACAGTTATAACGTGCATGATGTATCTTATAGAATGGTACAAGCTGCAACTTATTCCAGCGTCCTTTATTCTGTGCATCACTCGCATCTATTGTGAACTGACATGGTTCATCGGTCGCTGTTATCCTCTTCAATACATCCTCCCGCTTGCCAATAAGTAGCGGTGATGATGATATAGAAAGACGCTTTGCAACAGAACCCGGCGCATGATCCATTCTTCCCTCACCGCCAAATTCGTTCTGTAACTGCTCGTATGCGAGTCCAGTCTCCTCGGCCTCTGCTTCACTGCTTGCCGTTGTCTGCGCAGCTAAGAGTATAGGACCATACTTGAATGCTACATAGTCTTCATAATTAGGACAGGTTTCATAGCGAAGCTTCATTGGCAAAGCAACCTCTACCACATCACCAGCTTTCCATGTTCGAGAGATTTTGATATAGTCTGCCTTGCCCTCAGTCACTGCTACATTCACGGCGCTGCCGTTTACCTTTACTGCATAACCCTCTCCTACCCACTGAGGATGACGCACGGCCAGCTCAAACTTACCTGCCTTGTCTATCGTTATCTTAGTAGTCTGACCGTAAGGGAAGTCTGTCTCCTGAGTAACTGCAAAATTTTCATCGGCAAGTTTGGATGCAGTGAAGAGGTTGACATACAAAGTCTTGTTGTCTTCAGAATGCGTATAGATGAAGTGTCCGTACTTTGAATGGTTCTCCATACCTGTACCTACGCAACACCACATTCCCTGATTGACCTGAGAATATACACGATAGCTCTGTGGGCGCAGACTGGTAAAATAAACATATCCACCCGTCTTTGGATCTTGCGTGGAGAGTATATGATTCCACATTGTTGCCTCGTAAAAGTCTGCATACTTCGCATCATGAGTCTCGTCAAACAAATCTTCAGACAATTTGAGCATGTTATTGGAATTACAGCTCTCAGGACCGTCAAGGTTCGTGATGTACTGTTCTGACTTTGAAGCGGGCAGGAAGTGCTCACTGACACTGTTACCGCCAATACATACAGTTCGATTGCTTGCCACATCTGTCCAGAAGTTGTGGGCAGCTTTCTGGTATGCCGTTGCTGTAGTGCCACCATCACGGAGTTCCTCCTGATAGATTCGTTCAAAACCGATATACTTAGGAACTTGAGTGTTGGCATGTTTGCTGTCAAGGAACGTAGTATTCAATGTCTGCATACCATTGACCATAGTCTGATGGCTATATTTTTTGGCTGCATCAAGATATTTCTCGTCACCGAAAATACGGTAGGCGTCCGCTAATGTCTCATTCATGCCACCATGCTCCCAGCCAAGGATGTCCTGCATCTGCGATGTAGATAACTTGCTCACAACATCTACGCTCCAATCGCATATATTCTTGTAAAGCTGCTTTGCCAACTTACTATCTGCATACATCCAAGCATCACGGAGTCCTGCAAGCACCTTATGTTCACAATAGAATGGCACCCAGCCACCGTATTTCTTGAATTCTGTCAGATTGCCAGAATACAATCCCGTCCATATCTGGTTTATCGGCTGACCACCAAGAAAGCCTTTCATACCTGCCGTGTTATCATCGTATGCCTTCTGGCAGTCATTCAATATCTCAAGCATATAGTCAAGACGCTCCTTTAATGCGGTTCTCTTAGCAGAATCGTGCTCTGCTGCATACGCCAAAGCAAGTGCTGTAAGGTAGTGACCACCCACATGTCCCTCCAATGACCAACTGGAGAGTCCCCAATTAGAGAAAGACGGATGTTTCGTCTGCCAGTTATAATACTTTGATGATTTGTTTGCCGTTAGACCAGCCTGACGGATAAACGGTGTCAACAGACGGTCTACGTCATACTTCAAAAGAAGGTCCGTATTAACGTCCATCGCCTTTTTGAACGGACTATCAAGCAGAGTAACCTTCTCAAGGTCAAAATGCTGAGGATAAATCTCTGTCTGCGCCTGAATTGATGCTATAGAGAATGCACCAAATGCAAGCAAGAAAATGTTTCTTTTGTTAGGATGTAACATTACGTATATCTATAATTTAAGTTAGCAATATAATAATTTCACGCTATCGCCCATTATTTTCTTCATATATAAAAATATATGGGCTCGCTCCTTTTGTATACTTTTTCATTTATTTCTAACTCTTTATCCTCCAAACTATCTTATGCCTCTAAATTTGAATAACACTTCAAGAATGAAAAACACGATTACGAAGAATTACTAAATTTTCCTCTTATTAAAATACGTTACAACAGCACAAAATACTTACTTAAGGACGCTTAAATACAAAAAAGTCCGCTAGACGTTATTTTTATCACGAACGACAATCACAACAATCATAGCGGACCACCCACCTTAAAATTATATTTTACCTCTCTCCTATCATTTTCTTTGTGCAAAATTACTCCTTTTCTGTATTATCACAAAACAATTCTCTTACTTTGTGTACGCGCACAAAGTTTTCTTGACTGATATCAATATTCTGAGGTTTTACCTACATCACCATACGTATAATATCTTTATCTTGATTTAATATCCATGATGCTCGATTTTGTTCGCTAACCCTTATGTTGCATATTCTCCAACCACTTCGTTACCATGTCTATGACATACAACTTCGTTTACCAATACCTCGATGTGTATTACCATGTCATCCATAACAAACGAGCCTACAAGTCACACCTCCATGACTCATGTCCACAATTCATACCAACACATATTTGCTACAAATACTACACAGGCAATAACTACAAACTAAAACTACATCGACAAAAAAAATAATCATTCTCTCTTCCGAGCGTATGGCTTGCTTTTTATGATGGTATTTATGATGTTTCATGGGTAAACATCATAAATACCATCATAGCCTTTCTCCTTAATTATCAACACTATACACACGAGCATGATATTATGACATTTTTTTTCGCTCCGAAAACTTTTTTTATCTGACTGTGAATAGACTTATGTCTGGTAACAAAATCTGGAGTCTTCAAAAAAAAGTCTCCGAACGCTGAAGCATCCGGAGACTGTGATTTATGAATTAAGGGTTAAAGATTAACCGTTAACCTTCTTCATGTGTGCGATGAGCTCGAGAACCTTGTTAGAGTAACCGATCTCGTTGTCGTACCAAGAAACTACCTTAACGAACTTGTCAGTGAGATATACACCAGCGTTAGCGTCGAAGATAGAAGTCAGAGTGCAACCAAGGAAGTCAGAAGAAACAACAGCATCCTCAGTGTAACCGAGTACACCCTTCAGCTCGCCCTCAGAAGCAGCCTTCATTGCAGCGCAGATATCCTCCTTAGTAGCAGCGTTCTTGAGGTTAACAGTGAGGTCAACAACAGAAACGTCAAGAGTAGGAACACGCATAGAGATACCAGTAAGCTTACCGTTGAGCTCTGGGATAACCTTACCTACAGCCTTTGCAGCACCTGTAGAAGAAGGGATGATGTTGCCAGCAGCAGCACGACCACCACGCCAATCCTTCATTGAAGGACCGTCAACGGTCTTCTGTGTAGCAGTAGTAGAGTGAACAGTTGTCATCAAACCGTTCTCGATACCGAACTTATCGTTCAGAACCTTAGCGATAGGAGCGAGACAGTTAGTTGTGCAAGATGCGTTAGAAACGAACTGTGTACCCTTCTCGTACTTGTCGAAGTTTACGCCACAAACGAACATTGGAGTAGCGTCCTTTGAAGGTGCAGACATAACAACATACTTAGCACCAGCCTGGATGTGAGCCTGTGCCTTCTCCTGAGTGAGGAAGAGACCAGTTGACTCAACAACATACTCAGCACCAACTTCGTCCCACTTAAGGTCTGCTGGGTTACGCTCTGCAGTTACGCGAATCTCCTTACCGTTAACGATGAGCTTAGAGTTCTCTACATCAGCCTCGATTGTGCCCTCGAACTGGCCGTGCATTGTGTCATACTTAAGCATGTAAGCGAGATAATCTACTGGGCAGAGGTCATTGATACCTACTACCTCGATGTCGTCGCGGTTCTGAGAAGCGCGGAAAACGAAACGACCGATACGGCCAAATCCGTTAATACCAACTTTTGTTGCCATTTTTGTTTTGTTTGTTTAAAATGTGAATAAATCTCTTTTCAAGAATATTTATTTTGCGTTACCCAACGTCTATCACAATAAAGGCAATCCATAACAATATGCTTCTTTTTATGGCTGCATACTATCTTTTTTACCTTTTCGAGTGCAAAGTTACGATTTTTTTTTTAATTTTGCACAAGAATTAGTATTAATTTTTATTAGAACAGAGAAAAATATGGGAAAATTCGTACAAGAGTTCAAGGAATTTGCTGTTAAAGGTAATGCTATTGACATGGCTGTCGGTGTTATCATCGGCGGTGCATTCGGCAAAATCGTCACCAGTATTGTAAACGACATCATAATGCCTCCTATCGGTTGGATTATCGGAGGCGTGAATTTCTCCGACCTGAAGTTCACACTTCCAAAGGAGGTTATCGGTGCAGTAGAGATGGAACCTGCCACCATCAACTATGGCAACTTCATCCAGACCATAATTGATTTCACCATCATTGCCTTCTGTGTGTTCATGCTTGTGAAGGGTATCAACAGCTTTAAGAAGAAGAAGGACGATGCACCTGCAGAACCTGCTCCTGCTCCAGAGCCGTCAGACGAGGTCAAGCTGCTCATGGAAATCAGAGACTTGCTTAAAGATAACAAATAATCATTGTTTCAGAACAGAAGTGAACGCGTCATAGACCTGTAGCGAACGCATCCATAAAACAGTAGCGAACAAAAACATTAAGCAACCATTCTCAAAAGGCGTCTTCGTCCACTCCAAGTCCAAAGAGTGCGAAGTCGCCTTTTAAAGGATCCTCGGGAAAAACTTCACGCAAGCGCTTTGTCAGTTTTATAGCAGATGCCATGCTCGCACTCTTGGAGTTCATCAATCCGAGGCGATTTGCTTCCTGAAGCACATGGGTATCCATCGGCATTATCAATGTCTTCTTGTCTACCAGATCACTCCATAACCCTAAATCAACAGGAGAGTTGTCACGTACCATCCACCGCAGGAACATACATATACGTTTGCAAGAGGATTTTGTATTTTTTGGTATAATTCCTTCTATATTTTTCGCAGAGAAATAGTCTACTATGAATTCCACCGCTTCCCTACCTGTTATTCTCCTTCCATCCGCACGACTTTGAAGATAATTCTTCATCGTTCCATATTCATTAATCATATCGCTTAAAGCAGAAAGCATCTTATGCATCGTGGAGTAAGTATACAATCTGTAAAAACAGGTATTTTCATCGTCTGGTATGTCCATAGCATACTCTCCAGACTTTAACCATTTATAGAACGAGCCAACCTTTGCTCCACATTCTAGCATGTACTGGATTTTCGGAAGGAACTGTTTACGGCTTCCATAGCTCATAATGGAAGCGACGAAAGCAACAACTTCTTTGTTATCTTCCCCATCCACCTGATGCATATACCACGAAGGGTCGCCACGCAAGAAACTCTCAGTCTCATACTTGTCAGCTAACAACTTTAATGTTCCATTGACACTTTCCATAGTACAATTATTTGCAGGAAACACAAAATAGTAAAAAAAATAAAAGGTATGCTGTCCTACTGCTTCTAGTAGTAAGACAACATACCTTATATTATTTCAAGCGGCAACGCCGCCTTTCTTATTTCTTGTTAGAGTATTGTCTTGACAGCCTCGTACATACCCTTCTCCTGGATGAGGTTAAGGTACTCGGTAACGAGGTCGGTAAGACCTGCAACCTCATTGATATTGCCCTGTTCCTTCCAGATAAGGTCAACAGCACCAAGTACGCCCTCAGCAACCTTACGTGTGTCGCCAGTAGCCCAAAGCTCAGTAAGGAGGTCCATAATCTTCTGGTCATCGTTAGGCTGGATAGGAGCTCCGTCTGCACGCGTGCCACCCTTATAATATGTGATGATAGCAGCGAGACCGAATACGAGTCCCTTAGGCAGTTCACCCTTACGCTCGAGATAAGTCTTAACTCCAGGAAGATCACGAGCCTGGAACTTAGGGAATGAGTTAAGCATGATGCTTGTTACCTGATGGTCAACGTATGGGTTGTCGAAACGCTCAAGCACGTCAGCAGCAAACTGCTGAAGTTCCTCCATAGGAAGGTTAAGAGTCTGCATCAGCTCATCATACTGTACCTTCTTGATGTACTTGCCAACAACCTCATCATGAAGCGCATCACGCACGATGTTGATACCAGAGAGGTATGCAACAGGAGAGAGAACTGTGTGAGGGCCATTGAGCAATGTAACCTTACGCTCATGGTAAGGAGCCTCTGACTCTGCGATAAGAACGTTAAGACCAGCCTTCTCAGCAGGGAACTCGGCACGGAGCTCGTCACATGTCATGTTCTCAGCCTTTTCGATAACCCAGAGGTGGAAGATTTCAGCCTGTACAACGAGGTTGTCAGCATAACCCACCTTTTCCTGAATCTGAGCGATTTCCTTGCGTGGGAAACCAGGAACGATACGGTCAACGAGTGTAGCGCAAACGTAGTTGTACTTTTCGAACCACTCCTTGAATCCTTCATAGTCAGCACCGAAGTCATCCTTCCACAGCTCGATATACTGGCGTATGCACTCCTTAAGATGGTGACCGTTGAGGAAAATAAGCTCACAAGGCATGATGATAAGACCCTTCTTTGGATCTCCGTCGAATGCCTTATAGCGATAATAAAGGAGCTGTGTCAGCTTTCCTGGGTATGAAGAAGCTGGAGCATCAGACAACTTACATGTTTCATCGAATGCGATACCTGCCTCAGTAGTATTAGAAATAACGAAACGAATCTCTGGCTGCTCAGCGAGTGCCTTGTAAGCCCAGTTCTGAGAATAAGGATTGATAGCGCGGCTGATAGTGTCAATACGTGTCAACGAGTTGACAGCCTCACCATTAAGACGTCCCTGCAGATTCACGTGATAGAGACAGTCCTGACCGTTAAGCCAGTCAACCATACCACGCTCGATAGGCTGTACGACTACGACTGAACCGTTGAAGTTAGTTTTCTGGTTCATGTTCCATACAATCCAATCAACGAATGCGCGGAGGAAGTTTCCTTCACCAAACTGGATAATCTTCTCAGGCATTACGCTCTTAGGCGCAGTGCGAGCATTAAGTGCTGGTAATTTTGCCATTTTTATGTGCTTTATAATAATTAGTTAGTTCTGTACGTATATGATATGTATTATATTCAAGGTTTCACAGAATTATTGCAAAGTTAACAAAAAACCTCGTAAGTCAATAATACGCGTACCCTTTTTACGGTCCATTTAATATTTTTTAATGCTTTAAGGGCGCTTCTAAATATATCAAGGGCGGTTTTACAATCAACCGCCCTTAATCATACTATCAAGCATTCAATATTACTAGTCTCACTTTTTCATCTTTTTTTTACAGTGCCCCTTTGGTAGAAGGCAACTGGTAGTGGTATATATCTCTTTTCACCGCCATGCGTATGCTGCGTGCAAACGCTTTGAAGATTCCCTCTATCTTATGATGCTCGTTTGTACCTTCAGCTTTGATATTAAGATTCATCTTAGCAGCATCGCTTACACTTTTGAAGAAGTGCTGGAACATCTCTGTAGGCATCTCGCCAATTTTCTCGCGTTTGAATTCTGCATCCCATATCAGCCATGGCCTTCCTCCGAAGTCAAGACATACCTGAGCGAGGCAGTCATCCATCGGTAATGAATAGCCGTAGCGTTCTATGCCGCGCTTGTCTCCAAGTGCTTTAAGTATACATTCTCCTATCACTATTCCCGTATCCTCTATGGTGTGATGTTCATCTACATTCAAGTCACCATTGCAACGCACGTAGAGGTCCATCATTCCGTGGCGTCCTATCTGCTCAAGCATATGATCAAAGAAACCTAATCCCGTCTCTATATCACACTTGCCCGTTCCGTCAAGATTCAGTCTCACAGCAATATCAGTCTCTTTCGTAGTACGCTTGATCTCTGCAATGCGCTCACCGGCAAAGAGCATCTCCGCAATCTTGTCCCAGTTCATACCGTCCTTTCCAAGTATCAGCGACTTACAACCGAGATTCTCTGCCAACTGTGCATCGCTCTCCCTGTCACCAATCACGAAAGATCCCTCTATATCATACTCAGGATTGTTGATATACCCTGTCAACATTCCTGTGCCAGGCTTTCTGCATGGGTGATTGTCTTCCGGGAAATGACGGTCTATAAGTATATTGTCAAACTCCACTCCCTCACCCTTCAATGTCTGAAGTATGAAGTTGTGTACAGGCCAGAATGTATCTTCAGGAAAAGACTCTGTACCGAGTCCGTCCTGATTTGACACCATGACAAATTCAAAATCAAGGTTCTTTCTAATGAATGAGAGGTTACGGAACATCCCTTCCACGAACACGAGTTTTTCAAAAGAATCTATCTGCTCATCTTCAGGCTCCTTTATCAAGGTGCCATCACGATCTATAAAAAGTACTTTTTTCATTTTTCTTCTTTTGTATAAATATCTCCAAAGAGGTATAGCTGCGCTGAACTGAATGCCACTCCCAGCATAGAGCAGAATGTCAGTGCTAATGTTCCGATGAAGGCCATCAGTACATAGCCCCCCGTAGGTATAAGATTCTCCATGCCATAGTTCACGCTATCCTCTACACTGCTCAGATACGCCTCTGTAGCCACGATGCCAGGCAGCAGCAATACAGCACACGATATCAGCCACAGGAATCCGCTCCATAGAGTAACACAGAATATTTTCCACTTGCTATGAAATCCTTTCCTGTACGCATTCTTGAATGACAGGTGCTTTATGTTGTCATCATCTTCCGCTACCACGCCCCTTGGCTTCATCATTCTGCAGCAGAACGTGTACACAAGAGGTGTACAAAATACCGCCAGCACTATTAATACCAGCAGGCATCCAGCAGCCACAAGTACCTGATAGCCTGCCGTCAAACCTGCGCAATATTTGCTGAACGGGTCTATTATCGGGAATCCTGGCATATTAAGAAGGAATGGCCACACGGTATATGGCAGTGAGCGCACCGCCAACTGCACCGTACGCTTGAACGTTTCATTCTTTCCAGTCTTAGCATTAGCATCAGACAACTCTTTCTTCTGCGCCATCTCCATCGCGCTCAGACGTCTGAACATAAGGAAGAGTCGCCCTAAAGCTATAATAGATGCCACCCATGCAATAGTGTATAACCCCATTGCAATCACGACATCTTGAAGCGAAGCCATACCGTTCACTGTCACCATCACATTCACCTTTGTGTTATATGCAAGAAACAATGTGGCGAACAGTGATGCCACGGTATAATAAGGCAACATCACCCTTGACACCAATGGCAACTGCTTCACCAAGAAAGAATGCCCTTTACGAATACATGAAGCGAATGAATGCCTAGCGAATAAAGATATATTTTCCATTGCCTTGTTTTTTATTTGGTATAATTCATAGAATTGCCACCATTGAATATCATATCACAGATGGACTAGACTTCACACGTTTACGACACCATCCAGCCGCCTAATGATACAAGTAGGCATCAGAACCGGATTCCGATGCCTACCTTATTATATATATATTACTTTTGCTTCTTGAACTCAGCTATAGTCTGCTCCAGTGCTGCTATTTTCTCCAGCGAGTCACTTTCCTTCTTGCGCTCCAGCGCAATCACCTTCTCTGGCGCATTGGCAACGAAGCGTTCGTTAGCAAGTTTCTTCTGCACTCCCGTCAGGAATCCCTTCAAGTGCTTCAGCTCAGCCTCAGCCTTCGCAATTTCCGCCTCCACATCGATAAGGTCACCGAGAGGTATGGCAAACTCACGTGTACCGATCATGAAGGTGCTTGAGCCCTCACTCTTCTGTGCCACGTAGTTGATATCAGAAAGGCCAGCCATTTTCTTCACCAGTACAGCTGCAGAAGGGCACTTGGTTACTACCAAGTCATCATCACCAGCCACTACTACCTCCAACTGCAAAGGCTCACGAGGTGCGATATTCTTGGTCTGTCTTACACCGCGAACGCCAGAAATAACCTGCTTCATCTCTTCAAACTTTGTAAGAATCTTCTTATCCTCCTCTGACGGAGCGTCAAGGCTAAAGACAGACACCATGAGTGACTCACCATCCTTTCGTTCAGCGATATGCTGCCACAGTTCCTCAGAGATGAATGGCATGAACGGGTGAATGATGTGCAACAGCTTATCGAAGATATCAAGCGTTGCCTGCAGAGTAGCATTATCAATAGGTGCCTGGTATGCAGGTTTAATCATTTCGAGGTACCATCCAGAGAACTCGTCAGTAAACAGCTTGAAAGCTGCCATAAGGGCCTCGTTCAGACGATACTTGGAATAGTCATCATTAATCTCTTCGTAGCAAGCCTTTATCTTGGCGTTCATCCATGCAATGCTTTCTTTGTTTGCCTCTGGCTGTTCAATATCAGACACCTGCCATCCTTGTACAAGGCGGAATGCATTCCATATCTTGTTACAGAATGCCATACCCTGCTGGCAGAGCGACTCGTCAAAAAGTATGTCATTGCCGGCAGGTGCAGCAAGGAGCATGCCCATACGTACTCCGTCAGCACCATACTTCTCTATCAATCCGATAGGGTCTGGCGAGTTACCGAGCTGCTTTGACATCTTCCTACCGAGGTTATCACGCACAATACCAGTAAAGTACACATTACGGAACGGTACATCCTTCATGTACTCCTCACCAGCCATAATCATTCGTGCCACCCAGAAGAAGATAATATCCGGTCCTGTCACGAGGTCGCATGTAGGATAATAGTACTTTATCTCCTCGTTACCTGGGTTATTGATGCCGTCAAACAACGATACTGGCCACAGCCAAGAAGAGAACCATGTATCGAGTGCATCAGAATCATGTCGCAGGTCGTCAAGCGTCAGCTCTGGCATATTATATTTCTCCTTAGCCTTGGCAAGTGCCTCTTCCTTTGTCAGTGCCACAACGAAACGTTCCTCTTCGCCTTCTACAGCTGGCAGATAGTATGCCGGGATACGGTGTCCCCACCACAGCTGACGTGAGATACACCAGTCCTGTATATTCTCCAGCCAATTTTTGTATGTAGTAATATACTTTGACGGATAGAACTTTATCTCTCCGTTTAGAACTGGTGGCAATGCTATGTCAGCGAAGTGTTGCATGGAGAGGAACCACTGCATGCAGAGGCGTGGCTCTACCGCAGTGTCGGGGTTACGCTCTGAATAACCTACCTTATTGTCATAATCCTCTATCTTCTCCAACAACTGCGCAGCGTCAAGGTCCTTGGCAATCTGCTTTCTAACGTCCATGCGGTCCATGCCCACATACATTCCAGCCGCCTCAGATATAGTTCCGTTGGCATTAAAAATATCAATAGTCTCGAGATTATGCGTCTTACCGAGGTTATAGTCGTTCACATCATGCGCAGGCGTAACCTTCAAGCACCCAGTACCGAACTCTATGTCCACGTAGCGGTCCTCTATTACAGGAATCTCTCTACCTACGAGCGGCACAATAACCTTGTGTCCCTTCAGCCACTGGTTCTTCGGGTCCTTCGGGTTAATACACATAGCAGTATCACCCATGATGGTCTCCGGGCGTGTTGTGGCAACAACAGCGTAGTATCCCTTTCCGTCCTTATGCAGCACCTCGCCCTCTTCGCCCGTTGGCTTCACGGCATCCTGGTCTACCACATAGTACTTAAGATAATAGAGCTTGGACTTCTCCTCGCGATACACCACCTCTTCTGTAGACAGTGCAGTCTGCGCCTTAGGATCCCAGTTTATCATACGGAGACCACGGTATATCAGTCCCTTGTCATAAAGATCCACGAACACCTTGAGCACAGACTCCGAACGCTTCTCATCCATAGTAAACGCCGTGCGATCCCAATCGCATGATGCACCAAGGCGACGCAACTGCTTGAGGATTATGCCTCCATGCTCATGCGTCCAGTCCCACGCATGCTTCAAGAACTCCTCACGGGTGAGGTCAAGCTTGCGTATCCCCTGATCAGCAAGTCTCTTCACCACCTTTGCCTCTGTAGCGATAGACGCATGGTCAGTACCTGGCACCCAGCAAGCATTCTTACCATCGAGACGCGCCTTGCGCACGAGAATATCCTGGATAGTCTCATTAAGCATGTGTCCCATGTGCAGCACACCAGTCACATTCGGTGGAGGAATAACCACCGTGAATGGCTCTCTACCGTCAGGCTTACTTGAGAAAAGTTTATGGTCTACCCAATACTGGTACCATTTGGTTTCCACGTTCTGTGGTGAATACTTACTTGCAAGTTCCATATTTCAACTTATGTCTATATATTTTATTTACGCTTTAAGTCGCAAAGTTACTATATTTTTTTTACTCTCACAAATTTTACATACAGTTTTAATACACCTTCAGCTCGTCTCCCACCCTCGGAGTATAGTCTGGCGACAGTTTGTTCTTCTTATACAAGCTTTTTAGGCGTATACCATATTTCTGCGCAATACTGTACATACTCTCTCCTACTGCTACCACGTGTGGCTTCTTCTTATACTTTTTCTCTGCACTGCTACGTTTCTTCTTCAGATAGACTATATCTCCTTTAGACAGTCTGTCCTTCTTGCCACGCTCGTTATACCGTGCCAGTTTCCTTGCACTGACGCCATATTCACTACCTATAGAAGCAAAGGTGTCGCCATCACGTGCCACCACGAAATAGTTCTTGTTTCTGTAATCTATGATGTGTCCGCCCTCGGCATCCGCCAAAGCTCCTTCATGGCGAGCCTTGAAGCGATCGTATGTCTTCGCCTTATCATAGTCATAGAGACGGTATGTCTCTATGATATCTATCAGTCGGTGGGCATACTGCGGATTAGTGGCATAGCCGCACGCCTTCAGTCCCTTCGCCCATCCCTTATAGTCGGTGCGCTTAAGTTCAAACAACGAAGAATACCTCGGGCGCTTCAAAAATTTACTATGATCCTCATAGCCTTGCCTTGCATTGTCATATACACGAAAGCACTCGTTCTTCGCATCATCATCCCTGCGCATTGATGCTCCAGTCCAATCATGACACTTTATTCCGAAATGGTTATTGCCTTTCGTGGCGAGCGTGCTTCGCCCCGCCCCACTCTCTAACAACCCTTGCGCCAACGTGATGGAAGCAGGAATATTATGCTTCAGCATCTGCTCTACGGCAATATCCTTATACTTGTGTATATACTCCCAGTAAACAGAATTCTGTTTCAACTGCGAATACCCCTCTTGCATGAAGAGCGTCAAGAATAAAATAATGTATACTAATCTCACCATGCGCATTACAAAATAATAAAGGCGATGTTCCTTTGCCGAACATCGCCTTGTTACTGTTTGGTAGTGGATAGGGGATTCGAACCCCTATGGCAAGATTGAGAATCTTGAATCCTAACCCTTAGATGAATCCACCATCATAAGATATTTCTGCACTCCTCTCTTCACGACTCTTTGTAGTGGATAGGGGATTCGAACCCCTATGGCAAGATTGAGAATCTTGAATCCTAACCCTTAGATGAATCCACCGTAGAGTATCATGCGAGCATTGAGAAGTTAAGGTGCGGAAGGTGGGGGATTCGAACCCCCGGTACGGTAATCCCGTACGTCAGTTTAGCAAACTGGTGGTTTCAGCCACTCACCCAACCTTCCAAAGTTACTCGGTCTTTGTTGCCAATCCGACACCTTTTTGTCTCAATAAACATCGCACAAAGAGTGCTTTTGCTAACGGATAATAGCGATTGTATTACAGTCGTTTCCGAATTGCGAGTGCAAAGGTAGTACTTTTTTTTCAAACTTCCAAACATTTGCCAAACTTTTTTATTGTTCACACAAGAAAAAACACCTTTTTCGCCCATTATTATTACATTAAAGACCATTCAAAGTATTTTCACTTCTGTAACAAGCAAATAATCTGAAACTTTTTTCACAGTATCATTAATGCATTTTGTCCCATACAATGCCTATTACACCAAGTATTAACACTAAATAAATCATATTCTCTCCTCCTATTACTTTTATGGGTAGTTCTAAAATTAGCCTTGCCAAATTTTAGAACCACCCTTACTATATATAAGTAAGTATTCAAAATTATTTTTATATAACCATATTATCGTATGCAGGTGTGTATTTCTACATTATTTTCACTCTCTTTGGCGCATCTGCACTACTTGGTTTCTGTCACAATGATGACATTGCTCCATCAACCAAGCAGCACAGCTGCATCCCAATAGAGCAAAACTAATGTAAAAATAATTTTGAACACTTACTTATCCTAAAAACTCGTATTTTAGTCCAACTTATGGATAATAAGTCCTGAGCGCAGCTTCGGCTCAAACCATGTAGCCTTCGGTGGCATGATGTTTCCCGAGTCTGCTATATCCATTATCTGCTTCATAGATACAGGATAGAGTGCCAGGGCAGCACGCATCTCGCCAGAATCCACACGGCGCTTCAGCTCACCGAGTCCGCGCAGTCCTCCTACGAAGTCTATTCTCTGACTTGAGCGAAGATCCCCTATCTCCAGAATATCCTGCAGGATGAGACGTGATGAGATATCCACATCGAGCACACCGATAGGGTCTGCGTCATTATATGTGCCAGGTTTCGCATTGAGCGCATACCATTCTCCGTCAAGATAGAGCGAGAACTCATGCGCATGCTGCGGACGATACTCTTCTTTACCCTTCTTCTCTACCACGAAGTTCTTAGCAAGTTTCTCCAGGAACTGCTCCGAGGTATTGCCATTCAAGTCCTTCACCACACGGTTGTAGTCGAGCACCGTCAGCTGGCTTGCCTGGAAGCATACTGCCATGAAGTAGTTATATTCCTCATCGCCTTTGTGATTTGGGTTCTGCGCAGCCTTTTCAGCTCCTACGAGTGCCGCAGCAGCAGAGCGGTGGTGGCCATCGGCTATATAGAGGGCTGGCATCTTTGCGAACTCTTCTGTTATGAGTTTTATATCGTTGTCATCGCTCACTACCCACAGTTGATGGCGGAATCCATCAATCGGTGCCACAAAGTCATACTCAGGTTCTGTTGCGGCATACTTCATGATGAGTGTGTTAAGCGTTGCATTGTCTGGATATGCAAAGAATACAGGCTCTATGTTTGCATTGTTCACACGCACGTGCTTCATTCTGTCCTCTTCCTTGTCTCGGCGTGTCAGTTCATGCTTTTTTATCACTCCGTTTTGGTAGTCGCCTGAATACGCTCCCACTACGAGACCGTACTGTGTCTTCTCCTTGCCACCGTTTGCGGGCAGGCATGATGTCTGTGCATAGATATAGTACTGCTCCTTATCGTCCTGCACGAGCCATCCTTTGTTCTGAAACTTCTTGAAGTTCTCTGCTGCCTTCTCATACACGCGTGGGTCATACTCACTAGTGCCTACGGGGAAATCTATCTCAGGCTTTATTATGTGATAGAGTGACTTCTCATTATCTCCTGCTTCTGCACGCGCCTCTTCAGAATCGAGCACGTCATACGGACGACTCTCCACCTGCTCAACCAGGTCTTTGGGTGGGCGGACACCCTTGAAAGGTTTTACTATTGCCATATTATATATAATGTGTAATTCTTTATTAAGAATGGTTTGACCATGCAAAAGTACGAAATATATTTCACACCGCAAAATTTTTCACTGTAATTATACGTTATATACTCCTCTCTAGCTAGTTTTCTCTTTCCTCTTCATTTCCCGAATTTACCATTTTTTGCACCGCGTCATAGCACGCCTCTATATCCTTGTATTTCAACGCTTTATACCATCATAACTTTATACACATCAAATCACGCTGCAATAACTATGCTTTCGCAAACCGAAAGCTATCTAATCGCACTGTAAAAGCATAGCTTTCGCAGCGTAAAACGTGCGCTTTGACTACGCTTCCCAAATTTACCATTTTCAGCCTCTCTTACGGCATCAAAACGAAGTACGTGCGTCTATACCCCTCTTTCTTTTCTCAAAAAAAAGTTAAACCAATAGCGTTGATACCTAAATACAGTGAAATTATTTCCCTACATCGATATTTCTCAATATCTTTGCATCGATTTTAAAGGGGTTCACCAAGCTCCGCTATTTAACCGTATAACAGAGATATGAAAAATAAACTCACTGCATTACATTTTGCTAACTTCTGGATTACTCTGCTTACTATGACTGCTCTTACTTCTTGCACGAAGTATAACATTGCGGGATCATCAGACATGCAGGGGGTCGATGGGCGTATGCTGTACTTGCGTGCGCTGACTGGCGACAAGCCATCGGGCATTGACTCGTGCGATGTTGTTCACGGCAAATTCAGTTTCTCTGGCGCACTGGACTCCGTTCAAGTCGTGATGCTCTGCCTTGACGACAATGCCGTTATCCCAGTTGTCCTTGAAGACGGCAAGATTACTGTAGAGATGAACGCACAGAGGCAGGTATGCAAGGGTACGCCACTCAACGATACGCTCACCGCCTTCACAAACCGATACCGGCAGCTCGCCATGCAGATGGCAGACCTGGAGCACACGCAGAACCAGGCGTATATGAACGCAGAGGATATGGACAAGGTAAACGAGAAACTGTCCATTGCGCAACAGCGTCTGCTGCAGCAGGAGGATCAAATGGTCAGCGGCTTCATTGCCGACAATTTCGATAACTGCCTCGGTCCTTACGTCTTCCTCATGAGCACACAGGCATACGAGTACCCTGTTCTCACTCCATGGATTGAGGCACTGATGACCAAGGCTACAGACACTTTCAAGAACAATCCTATAATAAAGGAATATATGGAGGCGGCACAGCACAATCAGGACGTGATGAACGGTTCGGCTGACATCAAAGGCGACATGCCACCGATACCGCAGGACGCTCCACCGATGAACGAACCTGTGCCACAACAATAACAGCATATATTATATCAAGCGGATTCCATTGGAATCCGCTTTTTGCGTTTTAGAGCAATAAGAAGAAGATGTAAGGTAAATTAAGGGTGGTTCTAAAAATTAGCCTTGATAGATTTAGAGGCTTTGCAGCTTGCCTAAGCAAGAAAAGAGGCCTAAAGATGGCAAGACGTCATTCTTCCCATAATGAATTAATTTACGGTGGTAATTTTTAGAACCACCCTTAAGATAAGGAAGAAAAAAACAATTGTTTATGGGATGGTTCCTAAAAATGCACTATTACCCCATATTTGTGCAAAAAACTATTACAAAGAAAGAGTTATCTCAAAAATTCTTTGTACTTTTGCGACTAATAAACAAAGATGCACATTATGAGAACAATAATCAAGGGCGGAACCATTGTCAACGAGGGCTTACAGTATAAGGCGGACGTAATTCTAAAAGATGACCACATAGAGGATATTGTCAAGGACGGAAGCATAACAAACGAGGATTCCTTTGATAATGTCATGGATGCCACAGGCTGCATTGTAATGCCTGGCGTAATAGATACTCACGTACATTTCCGTGAACCTGGACTGACGCATAAGGCGGATATGGAAAGCGAAAGCCGTGCCGCAGCATTCGGGGGCGTGACATCTGTTTTCGAGATGCCTAACACCAAGCCGCAGACTACCACCATCGAGGCATTGGAGGAGAAAAGGGAGATCGCACGGAAGAAGATGCACATCAACTATTCTTTCTTCCCTGGTGCGACCAACGACAATATAGAAGAGCTGAAGAAAATGGATGCAGCCACCATTCCAGGCATAAAACTCTTCATGGGTTCAAGCACCGGCAATATGCTCGTAGATAAGGAGACGGCTCTGAACGCCATATTCTCGGCCGCCCACGACATGCACCTCGTGCTGATGGCGCATTGTGAGGACACCGACACCATAAACCGTAACATGCAGCTCTTCAAGGAGAAGTATGGCACTGATGACCCTGACGTAACGCTCCATCCTCTAATTAGGTCAGAGGAGGCTTGTGTAAAATCTTCGTCGCTCGCCATAGACCTCGCACGCAAGCATGCCACAGCTCTTCATATCGCCCATGTCAGCACGGCAAAGGAACTGCAACTACTCACTCCTGCTGACTCTAATATCACCCTTGAAGCCACCGTTGCCCATCTACTATTTTCGGAAGAGGACTACCCTACCCTCGGTGCTCGCATCAAATGCAACCCTGCCATCAAGACTGCCGCTGACCGCGAGGCACTGCGCAAGGCTCTCTCCGCCAGTCAGTGCGGCATACACACCATCGGCACCGACCATGCTCCGCATGACATCAGCGAGAAACAAGGCGGTGCTGCCCGTGCCATGTCGGGCATGCCGATGATCCAGTTCTCGCTACCCTCCATGCTGTCGCTGGTTGATGAGGGGGTGCTCTCCATTGAGCGCATGGTGTATCTGATGTGCCATAATCCCGCCTATCTGTTCGCTGTCAAGGAGCGAGGGTTCCTGCGCAAGGGCTATAAGGCAGACATCGCCATCATCAAGCGAAGCGATACTCCATGGACAGTCACAAAAGACTGCATACAGAGCAAGTGCAAGTGGAGCCCCGTAGAGGGAAAGACATTCCACTGGCATATCGAGCAGACCATCTGCAACGGACACCTTATTTATAATAATGGTGCATTCGATGCACACTGCTACGGTGAAATGATTACATTTGAAAGATAACAACCGAAATCCCAATAAGGAGAAACACACTTACCAAGAAAAGAAGAAAGATGATTTACAGGATATACCAAACCATAATACTCGCCCCTCTCCTGGTGATAACGACAGCCTTGGGCGGCTCTCTCGCCACCATTATCTGTCCTACCGCCAGCTGGTTGAAGAGAAAGCTTCCGTTTGGCATGGGCATATTCACGCAACCAGACTGGTGGGCCTCACGTCTGTCACGCTGCTGGGCACGTATCATCGTCAGAGCTTCGCTGCTCTCCGTAAAAGTCTACGGAAGGGAGAACATACCGCCCCGCACCTCATGCGTGTTCGTGGCAAACCATCAGGGGGCATACGACATTTTCCTTGTCTGCGGTTTCCTCAATGCAGAAATCAGATGGGTGATGAAGCGGTCCTTGGAGAAGATTCCATTCCTCGGCATAGCAAGCCGTCACGCAGGTTACATCTTTGTTGATAAGGGCAACCCCGGGCAGGTAAGGGCTACCTATCGCCATGCCGAGGAGGCTCTGAAGGACGGGGCATCAGTAATGATTTTCCCCGAAGGAGCGCGAACCTTCGACGGGCACATGATTGCCTTTCGCCGTGGTGCTTTCACTTTAGCCGATGAATTACAGCTCCCAGTAGTACCAATGACCATCAACGGCTCTTTCGATGTGCTACCGCGCCAGCATGACGGTGAATACATCAACCGCCATCCGCTGACACTCACCATTCACAAGCCGATATACCCACAGTCCAAGGGAACCGACAACATCAACCGTCTGCTCAATGAAAGCTACAAGGTCATCAATGCTGCTGTAGAAGAAAAATACCGAAACATATAAAACCATAATCACAATGAACCCCACCCTTGAAATGACATTACGCCTTGCTGTAGCCCTACTTTTAGGAGGCATCATAGGCATAGAGAGAGAGTACCGCTCAAAGGATGCGGGCTTCCGCACCCATTTCCTCGTAGCAATGGGCAGCGCACTGTTCTGCCTCGTCTCACAATACGGCTTTGGCATAGACCTCAAGGACTCGTCGCGTGTAGCCGCCCAAGTAGTGTCGGGCATAGGCTTTCTTGGTGCCGGAACTATCATCTTCCAGAAGAATATGGTGCGTGGCCTGACCACCGCCGCAGGACTGTGGGTCACTGCAGCCATCGGTCTGGCATGCGGCACGGGCATGTATGCCGCTGCCACCATCACCACCGCCATGGTGCTGATAGGGCTCGAAATGCTCAACGCACTGATTCCCAATATCGGTACAAGCACTGTCGCCCTGTCATTCACTACTACATCAAGGGAGAATGTGAAGAATGCCATAGCCAGACTGCGGCAAGAGTGCATAGAACTGCATTCCAACGAACTGCGCGAACGTCATACATCCAACGGAGTCTTGTTTGAGGTTTCTATAGCAATGAAAGTAAAGCGAGGCACGCACAGCGAGCATTTCCTCGAATGTCTGGAAGAATGCGGAGATGTAACAATTTCAAGTATAGAATAAGATATGAATATTGAAGAAGCAATAGACACAAGATTCAGTGTCAGAAATTACAATGACAAGTCGCTGCAGGCAGATGTTATCACTACTCTAAACAAGAAGATTACGGAATGTAACACTCTCTCAGGGCTGCACATACAGTTGGTGACTGACGAGCCCAAGGCATTCAATGGTATCATGTCATACGGCAAGTTCTCCGGCGTAAGAAACTACATCGTCATGGCAGGGCGCAAAAGCGATTCCTTTGAATATAACATCGGATATTATGGCGAACAGCTGGTACTGCTGGCGCAACAATTGGGGCTCGGCACCTGCTGGGTAGGACTGACATACAAGAAAGTGAAAGGTACATTCACGCTTGCTGAAGGTGAGAAGGTGGCTTGCGTCATTGCCATAGGCTATCATGACTCCGCATATCGCTGCCACAAGAGTAAGGAAGTAAAAGACGTGAGCAACGCTGATGAAGACACACCGCAGTGGTTCATAAACGGAGTGACGTCCGCACTCAAAGCACCAACTGCCATTAACCAGCAGAAGTTCTTTTTTGAATACATAAAAAATCCTAACGGCAAACCTCTCGTCGCTGCAAGACGCAGGTTCTCTCTCGCTGGGTACACCAAACTCGACCTCGGCATAGCCTGCCTGCACTTTGAAATCGGTGCTGGGAAAGAGAACTTTGAATGGAAATGGGAATAACACCTAAGTAAGTGTTCTAAATTATTTTTAGAACATCCCAAACATGACATTTCTTACCCACCAGAAAAGAGAAATGCCATGAGAGGGCTATGGTTGGTGTGCCTAACTAATTGCTGTAATACCCCATAGGGTGGTACTCCTAATAAATGGAATACCACCCTTATTCTATTTTTCTTCCACTGTATACAGCTCTATGCCTACATTTCTGCCCATATTACGACTGTACTTCTTTTCCTGTGCATTGTTCCAATGCTCAAAGACTCCAAGGCTACCTGTCTCCACGCCATTAGGACGATATTTCCCTAACCCAAGTTTTACACTTTAGAAAATTTTTCATTATTTTTCAACTATCTTTT
>SAMEA104315434__coassemble_280_pt1 | contig 30825 bp, 22 predicted proteins | sample SAMEA104315434__metabat2_high_PE_014 | metagenome-assembled genome bin SAMEA104315434 (sample SAMEA104315434) | gut metagenome | biome: Monkey gut; feature: monkey-associated habitat; material: faeces | place: China | collected 2013
ATGGCCATGAGAAGTGGTAGCCGTCATAATGGTCTGTCAGCTGCTGTACTGTCTCGTCGCGGGTTATTGAGAGTTTCTTGGCGAGTATGTCAATATCATTTGACATCTGCGTGAGGAGTTCCTCCTTGGTAATGCCGCAAATGCCGGCATACTCCTCGTCCATGCTGGTGTTCTTTATATTGTTCAGCTCGCTGAAGATGCTGAGCTGCGAGAACTTCGTGATGCCCGTGAGGAACACGAAGCGCAGCATTGGCTCGCAGTCCTTGAGTGGGCTGTAGAAGTTACGCATTACATTGCGCAGGACTCCGAGGTTCTGGTCCTCGTGCATCACGTCGAGCAAGGGAGCGTCATACTCGTCAATGAGCACTACCACCTGCCTGCCAGTCTGCTTGTAGGCGGTAGTGATGAGGTCCTTCATTCTAAGATTGGGATCTATCTTCTCGCTCTTATAGCCGAACTGTTCCTCTTGGTTGTCCAGCTGATCTGCCAGATACCTCTCCAGCTGCTCTCGCTCCATGTGCTTGCCGCCTGCCATGCTGAAGTGGAGCACAGGATATGACTCCCATTCCTTCTCCTGCTGTTCTATCGCCAGCCCTTTGAACAGGTCCTTCCTGCCCTCGAAATAACTCTTGAGGGTGGACACCAATAGAGACTTGCCGAAACGGCGTGGGCGGCTCAAGAAGAAGAACTTGCCGCTCGTATGCGTCATGTGGTACACGTAAGCTGTCTTGTCAACATATACGTTGTCAAGTCTTCTTATCTCTTCGAAAGTCTGTATGCCTATAGGGTAAAGTCTCTGTGCCATAAATCGTTAGCTTTTATATTTTCTGCAAACTTACAAAAAAATGTCGAGATAAGAAAGACTGCTATTGAAATTTTCTGCCTTACAGTTAGTTTTCTTGCTTAGGCAAGCGGCAAAGCCGATTACGATGGCAAGGTGTAAATTTACTTGTCGCGGTCCGCCAGCCCCTTCACTATCTTTATCTCCGTATATGAGTACTGTTCACCTATGGCTTCACGTATCTCGGAGAATGTCATGTCGTCATGACTGGCAAGGAAACGGCGCAGCTCCTCCTCGTGCTCCTCGCTCACGAAGTCGCGGAGGTCGATACTCCCCTCTATCACGCACTCCGAGAGATGCGTCATGACGGTGCTCACCGCCAGTCCGCGGGCTTTGGCTATCTCGTCAGGCTTCATGCCCCTGCGGTACATCTCAAGGCTTGTCATGCGCGTGGGAGTCTTCTCCGCCTTCGGCTTCGGTGCCCTCTCTGTCTGCGACTGGCGGGACTGGCGGGGCTGCCCTTCGTCTGCCTCTTCCTGTCCGAGCAGGAAGGCGGCTCGCCTCTTCAGATAGTCGCTGACGCTGAACGCACTGCCCGCCATGTAGTATTTCAGCAGGGCATCCTTCACTCGCACCTCCTCTTTCAGTGCCTCCAGACGCTCCTGGTACAGCTTCTTGGCGGTCTTGTTCTCTGTCTGCACGTTGGTGGCATTGACAAGGTTGCGGAAGATGCCGTTCTTGTCATAGTAATATGTGGCGCCCTTGCGTATCCTCTCCTGCAGCTCCGCATTGCTGATGTCACCGTCTGCGGCATAAAGCATACGCGTATACTGCTGCTTGAAGGTCTCTGCCACCTTCACCAGACTGGCGAATACTACGTCGGTCTGCCTGTATTCCGCCACCAGCTTGGGGTACTTATTGGAGAAATACTCTATCATGGTGCGCTTCAGCAGCTCGCAATACTGGCGCATGGGCTTGAAGTCAAACAGCTCGTCGATGCACTTCACGATGAACTGCTTCTCCATCTCTGACACCATCTCCGGCGTAGGCGGCTCCATGCTGTCGGTGAAGGCGTCCACCACGTTGTCTCTTATTATCGCACTATGCGACAGTGGTGCGCTCAGCACCATGCCCTCCAGCGACTTGCAGCGACTCAGTGCCACGTAGGTCTGACCGTGGGTGAAGGAGCGCGAGGCATCGATGATGGCGTGCTCGAACGTCAGTCCCTGGCTCTTGTGTATGGTTATAGCCCATGCCAGGCGCACGGGGTACTGCGTGAAGGTGCCTTCCACCGTCTCCTCTATCTCGTTGGTCTTGCTATTGAGAGTATACTTGGAATTGGTCCACTCTGCCATCTCCAGCGCGAAGGTCTCACCCGTATCGCGCCCCTTCACGGTTATCTCCTGGTCGCTGATGTCCACAACCTCGCCTATCATGCCATTGTAATAACGCTGCTGGGCATCGTTCTTCACGAACATTATCTGCGCCCCGCGCTTTAGTACTAGTCGGTTATCCGTAGGGTAGGCATATTCGGGGAAGGTGCCTATCACGTTTGCGTCATACGAAAAGGCGGGGGCGTCTATCTTCTCCAGCTCCTGCTCGTTAACCATCTGTGCCGGGCGGTTATGGGTGGTAAGGCGTATGTAGTTGTCCTTCTTGTCGGGCACGAAGCCCGGTATGTAGCGGCTGTTCAGCTCCTGCAGCGTCTTGTCGGTAGCATTGCAGCACCTTACGTCATTGAGCAGCCTGAGGAAGCGGTCGTCCTGCTGTCTGTACACCTTCTGCAGCTCTATGGTCAGATAGCCCGCCCGCTGCAGTGCCCTGCTCGAGAAGAAGTAGGGCGTGTCGTAATACTGCTTGAGCAGAGTCTCCTCCTCACCGGTCGTCACGGGGGCGAGCTGCTGAAGGTCGCCTATCATCAGCAGTTGCACACCGCCGAAGGGCTCGCTGAACCTGCGGTAGCGGCGCATCACGTCGTCTACGGCATCGAGGAGGTCACTGCGCACCATACTGATTTCGTCTATGACAAGGAGGTCGAGCGTGCGGATGATGTTGCGCTTGCTCTTGCTGAACTTGAAGAACTTCGACTTCTCGTCTCTGTTGACAGTGGCACCGGGGATATATGGCGACAGAGGCAACTGGAAGAAAGAATGTATAGTCTGCCCCCCAGCATTGATGGCAGCGATACCCGTCGGGGCGAGCACCACCATACGCTTGGGCGATAGGCGGCGCAGCTCCTTCAGAAACGTCGTCTTGCCAGTACCTGCCTTGCCTGTAAGAAACAGGTTGGCACTTGTCTTACTTATTATGTCCAAGGCTCTCTGGGCCTCTGTACTCATCTCCATTGTCTTCTATAAAATATCTTTTCGTAGGCATTTTGTGATTGATGCCCTTTCGCACTATGATTGATGCCCTTTCGCTCTGTAATTGATACCTAATGACACTGCTATCGGGCTGCTATCGTAGTGCCTCCAGGGAGCGATCACCGCATGTTGCTCATTTTCATAAATATAGCTATCTTTTCTTTCATGTCCGAGACGGTGCCCTCCGTCAGCGTGCCTCCGTCCATGAACCATACATTGTCCGTTATGCGCAGGGCGGCATCAAGGTCGTGGGTGGAGAGGAGTACCGTCTTGCCACGGTCATGACACAGGGTGCGGAGCATTTCCATCATCGCTATCTTGGAGGGGTAGTCAAGGAAGGCGGTAGGCTCATCGAGCACTATCAGCGGCGTCTGCTGCGCCAGTGCCTTGGCTATCATCACCTTCTGCCGCTCGCCATCACTGAGACTGCTGACGGGGGTGGCGGCAAAGGCGGTGATGCCAGTCATGGACATCGCCTCATCCACTATCTTCTCATCAGCTGCCGACAGCCTGCCCCAGAAGCCCGTGTAGGGCGAACGACCCATCGCCACCATCTCACGGACGCACATATTGCCGGGTGCCACGCGTTCTGTCAGCACCACACCGATGCTGCGGGCACGCTCACGGGGCGACAGACTGCGCACGTCAACGGATTCAGGATTACTGACCGTGATAGTGCCGCTGACGGGCGGCAGTATGGTGGTGACGGTCTTGAGCAGCGTGGACTTGCCGGCGCCATTGCTGCCTACGAGACAGGTCATGGTGCCCTTGGCAAGGTGGGCGGACAGATGGCGCGCCACTACCCTGCCAGGGTATCCTATCGTTATGTCGTTGAGCGAAAGCATGGATTAGGGTTGGGGGTTGGGGGTTATGGGTTATGGGGCTTTCGGGGTGCCATCAAAGCGCAGTACACGAGGACGCAGGGAACAGCCATGAACCTAATGCTGTAACTCCAATGTCGTCACGCTGAGTGCCGGCAATTGTATATCTTTACTGTTTTTGAGTTTCACTGGCGAACAGCTCTCCGTACTGGTGGTGCGGTACGCTGCCTTCAGCTTCCACTTCCTGCCTGACGCTGCCTTCAGAGACATCGTCTGCGCACTGTCTGAGGTATTGAGCATCACCACGGTCATTCTCTTTCCGTCAGCACTGACAGCCGCCAGGGCATTGACGGCATCCACCTCCACCCATCTGTAGCCTGCGGGAATGAAGCGGCTGAACTGCTGGCGAACGTAGTAGTTCTTGTGGCGGCGGTATGTGCGCCACTGAGAGTCACACATCACGAGGCTCCACTGGTCGTAGTTTTCCTCTACATACTGCCAGTCAAGCCATGCCGACGGACGCAGGTACTTTATGTCGTCTATCAGCCGTTGCGCCATCATCAGATTGCCATGCAGCCCTCTGCCGCCGTCACCTGTCTCTGACTGCCACAGCTTCACGCCTGTCTCTGCCGCCAGACGGTGCATACGCTGGCGGTCGGCATTGCTGCCTTGGTAGGTATGGGTGTTCCACTGACCTACGTACCGCAGGGCGTCATGCTGACGGTAATACTCGAAGTTGTCGGCTGCCGTCGCTATGTTGGTCTCGTCTGACGCTGCTATCACCGTCTTCATGCCCCTCTCTCTCATCATAGGATACAGCACCTTGAGCAGAGCCACCTGCGCTTCTGACGAGAAGTGGCACCCCTCCTGCGAGCCGGAGCGATACCAATAGTCGGTCAGTCCCTCATTGAAGGGCTCGAGAGTGCGGAACGTTATGCCGTGACGCCGCTCGAAATACTGGCATACGTCAATGAGATAGCTGGCAAAGAGTTCATAACAGTCCTTGCGGAGATTATCTGTTAGGGCGTTGTCATGACCTGCTGCGCATCCGCTAACGGTCATCCACCACGGGGCGGAATTGGAGAAAGCCTCAAAGATGGCGTCAGGACGGTGGCGATGTATCATGCGCATGATGCGCTGCTGCGCCGCATCCCTCTCCCAGTGCATGGTGTCGGTGGCACTGTCCATGAAGCCTTCCATCTCGGCACGCAGCCCTTTGCCCTTGCCGCAGTGGTGCTTCTCGCAATGACGCCACTGCGGATCGTCACCGCCACCGATGTTATAACGGAAGATGTTATAGTTCAACCCTTCGGGGGCGGTAAGCCATGCCACGAGAGAGTCGAGATGCTCCTCGCTCTGCCTGCCACACATGTTGGCCCACCAGCAGAGCGACACGCCCCACCCCTCCCACTGCTGCGGTTGCGGGCGGTCATCGTGTATGGTGATGCGAGCCATCAACGTGCTGCCGAAGAGTAGCGATATAATCAGTAGTGAAAGAAGTCTGTGGGTCATATTGCGGGTTGTTTGGTTGTAGGACTTTCGGGGTTATGGGTTGTAGGTTGTGGGTCGTGGGTTTTAGGTTGTAGGTCTTTCGGGGTTATAGGTTATAGGTTGTGGGTCTTTCGGGCTGTGGGTGGCAGGTTGAGCGGAACCGTATAGGGGGACAGACCTAAAACCAAAAACCAACAAACCAAAAACCAACAAACCTACTTCACCAGTTCCTGCACTGGCACGTTCCTGCCAGTAATCCTGCCATTCTGCACCTTGAGGTTGAAAGGCAGCGCACTGATGCCAAGAGCCTTGACTACGGGCGAATCCCACATCATGCCATCACAGACGGTAGTGAGAGCCTCAGCACCATTGTCCTTCAGCGTCTTGCGACACTGCTTCGGGTCTGGATCAAGGCAGATGGTCAGCACATTGTCCACACGCGATTCTTCATTGCCGAAGAGCTTGTTATTGGCAAGCGTACGGAGGGCGTTGCAGCTCTCATAGTTCCATGTGGCCCATACGCACACTACGGTCTTCCCTTTCAGCAAGGCACCGTTAGTGACGGGCCTGCCGTTCACATCGGTGGCGGTAAATCGCGGCAGTGCGTCGCCCACTGTGGGCAGACGGAGCTGCGCTATGTCACGGTATACGCGCGTTATGAGCAGACCCACAGGGGCAGCACGCTCATCGACACTCATGGAGTTATACATAGCCTTTACCAGTGCCTGCGCCTTTTTGAAGTCTGGCATGTCTGCAAGGAGAAAGTACTGACGGAGAAGCCAGAGGGAGACGGCAGACTTGGGGTTGTCTTTTATAAACAGCTCCGCATGCTTCTTCATCTCTGCTGGCGAGAGCTTGTCGCAGTTCTTGCGCCATTCCGTAAACTGCTTGTTGGCGTCCGTTCCCGTTATCTCCATGCTCTTGAGGTGAGCGGCATTGGCATCGATGGAGATGCTGGCACCAGGCTCCACGAAGACGGGCATCACGGCGTAGTTAGGGAACACCAGCACTATGGTGCCAGTCCTGGCTATCTCCTTCTCGTAGGTGAAGCGTCCGCCCTGCACGGCGATGGTGTCTATACCGTCAATGACACCGTCAGGAGAATAGACAAAGAAGTTGGCCTGGTTCATGTTAAGAAACCTGGCATCTATCTTCAGCCTGTCGCCATTAGAGGAGCAGGCAGACAGCATAAAAGCAAAAATAGTCATAGCGACAATCGTCACCATGACTATCTTTTCGTTAATGAGATGTTTCATCAGCATTATGTATCTGTTAAAGTGCCGCGAGCGGGACTCGAACCCGCACGACCGTTTCGGGTCAAGGGATTTTAAGTCCCTCGTGTCTACCAATTCCACCATTGCGGCAGCCGTAAAAGTGGTGCAAAGGTACGCATTTAACGTGATATTAGCAAACGTTTTGCATAATTTAACGTTAACGCTGAAGCTTTTTTATTACCTTTGCAATATAAAGTTTCATTCTAAAAAAACACATTATGAAGATTGTTTATTTTCATGGCTTCGGCTCATCAGGAGCCAGCGGTACCGTAGAGTTGTTGCGCAAGCTGCTGCCAGAGGCAGAGGTAGTGGCACCGGATATTCCCGTTGACCCGCTGGAGGCACTGCCATACCTTAGGGAACTGTGCGAGAAGGAGCAGCCTGACGTTATCATAGGCACAAGCATGGGCGGGATGTACGCACACCAGATGCACGGATTCAAGCGTATATGCGTAAACCCTGCCGTCAACATGTCGACCATGAGCAAGGTGCTGAAGACAGGGGAACACAAGTTCTTCAACGGCAGGAAGGATAACCAGAAGACTTTCCGTATCACGCGAGAGACCATACAGCACCACAACCAGGTGGAGCGACAGCAGTTCAAGAACCTCACTGCCGAGGACAAGGAGGATGTCTACGGACTCTTCGGCATCAACGACCCGGTATGCCATACCTATGACCTGTTCCACAAGCACTACCCTAACTGCACACGTTTCGAGGGCGAGCACCGACTTAACGAGAAGGTGCTGAAGAAGGTTGTCATGCCGCTGGTGGAACAACTGACAGGCGGTGGCAAGGCTTGATAGCGCATAGTACCTCCACCTACCAACACTACACCGTTATCCGTGAACCGCACATTACCACACATGCTCCGTATGATTATCATATTACTATCCCTCTGCACCACACTGACGTGTGGCGCAAGGGGACGTAATGAACTACTGCAGAGCGTATTCGACCTTACTGACAGCATATCGAGCAAGCTGTGGTACTACAAGGGGACGTATTACTACCGCGGCGCAGTGACGCTGAAGCGCAAGAACCTCATCATACTCTCCAACCCTAACCGCCGCTTCTACATGAAGGACGGTCACGACCTGCTGACGGAGGACATGGGCGACGTGGAATACTATAGCCCAAGGACGCTGACACGAAAGCTAAGGCATACATACGGCTCCGTGCCAGGATATGACGTCACACACGGATATATCATGGATTTCTTCAACGTCACCATGAACGGGGCGTTCCTACTCGGAGACCACATACTGTCGCCCCTCCACCGCAAGAACGCCATATACTACCGCTATTCATGCGACTCCGTGAAGGGACACGAGGCGTTCTTCACTTTCAAACGAAAAAGGCGAAACATGCAGCTGGTGGACGGTTGCTTCACATACGACATGCGCGACAACCACGTCAGCAGCATCACCATCAGCGGAAGATACAACTTCATTTCATTCAAGGAGCACATCGTGATGGGTAAGGAGGGCGATAGACGCTACTGGCCAGAGAAAATCTGCATGAACTTCAGATACTGGTACTACGGCAATACCTTCACCGGCAATACGGTTTACACTAACGACTATGAAGTCATCAGACGAAAGTTCCACCGGCCGGACTATATAACGGACAAGTATGACCTCACTCCTCGCTACGCCCTCGCACTGGACCCTGCCAGAGCGGAGTATGACTCCGCCTACGTGACAAGACACAGACCCGTGCCGCTGAGCTGCAATGACAGCCTTTTCTACAAGGAGGGACGAGGGGGGAACATACCACTCACCGTGGACTCCACCGCTCCGCCAAGACGCGGCACACCGCGATGGATAAAGCAGATGGGACGAATAGGCGAATTCTTCTTCAACGACTATGACCTCATGGCTACCAACTACAGCAAGCTGCGCATACTCTCACCGAACATGGGATATTCCGGCAGCCGAGGCATCACGTACCGCCAGGACCTGGAATACGTAAGGAGTCTCCCAGAGGGAAAAAGGCTGAGCATCGTACCAAGGGTGAGCTATTTCTTCAAGACACATGAACTGACAGGACGACTGCGCAGCGAACTGCTCCTGCAACCGCTGCACAACGGTAACATAACATTCGAGGCGGGCATGCAGAACATTACCGCCAACAGCAACAGTCTCTTCCTCACTAATACGGATGAAGAAGGTAACGAGACGACAAAAGCTCTCGACTTCACTGACTTCTATACCTATCTCGATGCCAGCAGGGAGATTGTCAACGGCATGGACCTCTCCATAGGCATAGTGATGCACCACCGCAGACCAAGGGGGGATGCACGATACCACCGCAGTGTGTTAGGACTGCGCGAGCGATACCGCGACTTCTCGCCGCGCATCACGCTGGCATACACACCAAAGCAGTACTACTACCGTGTGGGGCAGCGAAAGGTGAGACTGGAGAGCTACATGCCTTCCTTCATGCTCAACTACGAGAGGGGAATAAAGGGGTTTCTCGGCAGTACCGCATCTTATGAGAAATGGGAGTGCATGGTGACTGGAGGAATGCGCCTTACGCCAGTACACCGCTTGATATGGAAAGCTGGAGGCGGTATGTTCACTAACAAGGGCATTGCCGACTTCGTGCAGTACGAATACTTCAACAATGGCATTACCGCCTACAATTGGGACGATGACCGAAGCGGTGTATTCCAGCTGCTGGACCAGAAATACTACAACAACAGCTACCACTACCTGCGCGGGCACGCCGTGATAGAAAGTCCCATGCTGCTGTTGGGCAACCTCAGCACACGGGTGGTGCGAGCGGAGCGTCTGTACATCAACGCACTGATGACGGAAGGGCTCGTGCCTTACCTCGAACTGGGTTACGGCGTGAGCAACGAACTGCTTGACGTCAGCTTCTTCGCATCATACATACAGAGCGAATCCATCAAGACAGGACTGAAGTTCAGCCTGCATATCTTCGATTAAGGCATGAACAATGTAAGCGTTTATACTTTCCATTGAACTTTTATAACCTATTCTATGTCAATCCTCCTTGTCAAGTCTTAATGCAAAATTGTAGTTAAAACAACACAAATTCTAATGATTGTTTATTTTTGAGTGGGTTATGTACATATTTCTAAAGTGTAACGGTCTTAATCATTTGCATTTTTAACAGTTTACAGTAGATATAGCATACTTATGACTATTTTTTGACAAATAAAGTAATATCATAGCTTATAAGAAAATAAATACCTTGTTATTTTGCATTAGGAGAGAAAATAACTACTTTTGTACTGTCTATTTGACAATTCATTATGTATAATTTAATAAAATAAATGATGGATTTATTTCCTGAAGAAGAAAATGCTTTCACCCGTGATTGTAAAAAAAGCAAGAGAAGGGTAAAATCAGAAAGACGTACATTGTACGATTACTTTAATTTAGACTTATTCGGTAGTTTTTTGACTGCTGGAAAAGAGCAGATGCCCATATTGCTACCAGTAGAACGCAATATAGAGTTGCCCAATAACATGATGTGTTTTGATGAAGCATACACAAAGAATGTTACGGACTGTATAATTCATTTCTATACAGATGATAGGCGTTTTCTTCGAATAATACGTAATCCAAAGAAGTATCTACCTTTTTTGAAAAGGTGTGCTGCTGTAATAGAACCAGATTTATCACAGTATGCCAATATGCCGTATGCACTTAGACTAGCACATGCTTGGCTGAATCGTTCTATTGCTGCGTGGTTACAATCTAATGGTGTAAGAATTATACAAAATATTACATGGTCTCTTAAGGACAGCTATGAATACAGTCTTGCGGGAAGAACAAAGAATACAATAGTGGCAGTGAATAGCACTGGAGTTATAGGTCATGAATATAGCGAGTTTCTATGGAATAAAGGGTATGAAAATGTGGTACTTCCTCTACAACCTGTGAAAATACTTCGTTATGGAGATAGAATGCCCAACGATAGAGCTGAGATAAGTGTTTATTTTGAAAATACTAATTTAATACGTATGCGTAATGGGAGGTAATGGTAGTTTTGCAAAGGGTAGTACTGCTACAGAAGAGGGGAGAAGATGGAAAACGGTCTTAGTATTACCTAACGGAGCGAAAGTTATAGAGCTTAAAAAACCTCTATCCAACCATAAAGCTCCAGAGGAGTCTCATTCACCAAACTCCGTTTATGTTATGTTCAATAAAAACGGGAAAGGAATCAAATCTATTTCCAAATATGGAAGTGATGGAAAAAAAATATATGAGATACACACCGTTGACCATAAAGGATTAGGGGCACATTTCCATCTATGGAAAGATGGTAGACCTGGTGATGCAACACCTCTAACAGACTCTCTAAAAAAAGAACTGGACAAAATTAAAATTTTGATTTAACTTGTATGATAAAAGATTGTTTTATTCGAAAAGATTTGTTTGGCTATCCATTTAACGGAAGGTTCATGCCTACCGATTCCTGCAATACAAACCTATACCATGGCTATGCGACACCTGCACAAGAATGTCTTTTTTATGACTTCGCAGTACAAGGATATGACCTTAAGATTGCTTACAATGGGGTCTACTATTATTTTATGGTTGATAAAGACTGTGTCTGGTTGTCAGATGAGAGTTTTTCCGAGATGAGAAAGAAGTTTAAAAATGGCAATGATGCATTAGTAAACTTTTGTATAAATGGTAAACCTTTGTATACACTTGTTGATGAATTAGATTATTTCGAGCCTATGTAGGGGACAATTTACGTATAATACGAGGGCAGCATCATAGCTTGCTGTCGCAAGTCATGATGCCGCCCTGTAGTAGCAATTCTATATTAACTCTACACTATTTAGGATTTGCAGAATTATTTTATTTTCGATCTGAAGTATAAGTGCGCTAAGTCAGAATACCCATAATGCTCCTATGCTCGTCTTACACTATGCTCTAGAAATATGTATTGCGTCCTTTTACTTAACCTCCCAGATGTCGTTGGTCTCGAGAAGCTCTGCGAAGTTGTGATACTTCTTGGCTGCCTTTACCTCCTCTATCTGCGCTGTTACAGCGTCATCGTATGTAGGAGCCTCAACGTCACGAATCACACCGAGAGCTACTGGGAAACCGTCACCGTTGCCCATCAGCGCAAGCTTCAGCTGCAGGGTGTTGTCCTCACAGTGAGCATCGTGAACAAGGATGTCCTTCTCCGTGATGCCATTCTCACCTATCTTCACTACCTTCAGACCGAAGCCTTCCTGTACAAGGCCGTACTCATGGTCCTTACCGAAGATTAATGGCTTGCCATGCTCTACGTAGATGGCGTTCTCCTCACGGCCAGCCTTGTTGTAGACTGCATCATGGCAGCCGTTGTTGAAGATTACGCAGTTCTGCAATACCTCGACAACGCTTGCGCCCTTGTGGGCGTTAGCAGCCTTGAGCACCTCTACGGTGTGAGGTCCGTCAGTAGCTACGGTACGTGCGAAGAAGTGTCCGCGTGCACCGAAGCAGAGCTCTGCAGGGCGGAACGGATCCTCTACGGTGCCGTAAGGTGATGACTTGCTGACGAAGCCACGTGGTGACGTAGGAGAATACTGACCCTTTGTCAAGCCGTAGATACGGTTGTTGAGCAGTATCATGTTGAGGTTGATGTTACGGCGGTTGGCATGGATGAAGTGGTTACCACCGATGGCGAGTCCGTCACCGTCACCACTTATCTGCCATACGGTAAGGTTAGGATTAGTAACCTTGGCGCCAGTAGCGATAGCGGCTGCACGTCCGTGTATGGTGTTCATGCCATAAGTGGCCATATAGTGAGGCAGACGGCTTGAGCAACCGATACCTGAGATGACTGCTGTGTTCCAAGGCTCTACGCCAATCTCTGCCATAGCCTTGTGCAATGAAGCGAGGAAGAAGTGGTCGCCACATCCAGGACACCAGCGTGGCTGTCCTTTTTTGAAGTCAGAAGCTGTAAATGCCATAATATATTTTCCTTTCTTTACTTCTTTATTATTTCCTTGAATGCAGCCACGAGTTCGTTGACTACGAATGGCTGGCCCTTTACCTGATTGAACTGTGCTGGCACGAAGCCGTCGACCTTCATGCGCAGGAATGCAGCGAGCTGACCCATGTTCTGCTCTGCAACGACTACCTTCGGGTACTTCTTCAGCACCTCTGCGGTGTTCTTAGGCAGTGGGTTGATGTACTTGAAGTGTGCCTGAGCCACCTTCATGCCCTGTGCACGCATCTCTTCCATAGCTGCGCGGAGGTGTCCGTATGTGCCTCCGAAGCCTACGATGAGGAGCTCTGCATCGTCTACGTCGCCAAGAACCTCAAGGTCTGGCACCTCGATGTTGTCAATCTTGGCCTGACGCTTGCGTGTCATGAGGTCGTGGTTCTCTGGTGCTGTAGAGATGGCACCTGTCTTGTCGTCCTTCTCCAGTCCGCCAAGGATGTGCTGGAAGCCCTCTCTGCCTGGTACTGCCCAGTAACGTGTACCGTTCTCAGCACGCATATATGGTGTCCATGTGCCTTTCAGTTCCTCTGGAACGTATGGAGGGTTGATGGCATCCATCTTTGCGAGGTCTGGCAGACGGAATGCGCCTGAACCGTTGGCTACGTATGCATCGGTGAGGAGCACTACAGGGGTCATGTGCTCAAGGGCTATCTTTGATGCCTGGTAAGCGGCGTCGAAGCAGTCTGTTGGGCTGGTAGCAGCGAGCACCGGCATTGGTGACTCACCGTTACGGCCGAAGAGTACCTGCAGCAGGTCGGTCTGCTCTGACTTTGTAGGCAGACCTGTTGCAGGACCGCCACGCTGCACGTCGAGCACTACGAGTGGCAGCTCCATGATGACAGCGAGGTTCATGGCTTCTGACTTCAGGCAGATGCCAGGGCCGGAAGTGGAGGTTACAGCCAGTGCGCCAGCGAATGATGCACCTACTGATGATGCGCAGCCTGCTATCTCGTCCTCACACTGTACGGTGGTGACACCGAGTGACTTGTGCTTTGACAGCTCGTGGAGCACGTCTGTAGCAGGGGTGATAGGGTAAGAACCGAGGTAGAGCTTCAGTCCTGCCTTCTCGGCAGCGGCGATGAAGCCGTAGGCGGTAGCCTTGTTGCCGGTGATGTCCATGTAGCGACCTGGGGTCTTTACCTTTGACTCCACACGATATACGTTGGTAGCAGATGAGTGGGTGTTGTGACCGTAGTCATAACCTGCCTGTATAACCTTGATGTTAGCCTCTGCTACGCCTGGCTTCTTGGCGAACTTCTCCTTGAGGAAGTTTGCCACGAGGTCAAGGTCGCGGCTGAAGAGCCAGCATACGAGACCGAGTGCGAACATGTTACGGCACTTGAGCATGGCCTTGTTGTCCATGCCGCTGTCAGCCAGTGCGCTCTTCACCATCTGTGTGATAGGACACTGGATTACGCGGTCTGGGTCAATGCCCATCTCGCCGAGGTAGTCTGTAGTCTCAAACTTGGCCTTGTCGAGGTCTGACTGCTTGAATGAGTCTGTATCAATTATTATGGTAGCCTGTGGCTTTGCATACTTGTACTGTGTCTTGAGGGCGGCAGCATTCATGGCAACGAGCACGTCACACTGGTCGCCAGGGGTGAACACCTGCCCTGCACCGATATGAACCTGGAAGCCAGACACACCAGTCAGAGAGCCTTGTGGGGCGCGGATGTCAGCCGGATAGTCAGGGAAAGTAGAGATACTGTTGCCCACGGTAGCAGATACCGTAGAGAAGATGTTACCGGCAAGCTGCATGCCGTCACCAGAGTCACCAGAGAAACGAACCACTACCTGGTCCAACTCCTTAATGTCCAATTCTTCTGCCATAATTATATTCCTGTTTTATAAAAAATATCCTATTATGCTAATATAATATAGTCAAAACACTGTCAACATATAACCAAAACGCTGTCAACGTTCACAACCGTTGCCTTGACGAGTGCAAAATTACACATAAATAATGAAACAGCAAAACATTTTGCAAGAAAACTAACCGTATTGATAGCAATTTGTTAGTATAGCGACTTCTTTTCCGCTTTGCCATTGATTATATACCATATATCCCCGAAAACGACACAATGTCGTTTCCAGGGATATATGGTGTAATTACCTACCTATTATATAATAAGGGTGTGTATGCGTTGCCATGTCCCTGCCTCCGCTAATGGGAGCTATTCTCCAGATACTTCATGTATATCCGTATGGCGAGCTCCACCATCCTGACGCACGGGCGCTTGCGGTAATAGTCGTCAGTGCGTTCGTCTGGCACGGGTACGGTGCTTACATTGTGCACGTATCCCTTGAGGAGGTCGCGACAGAGCAGGCTGCCCGTCTCCTTCTTGAAATCGGCTGCAAGCTGCTGCACCACTGCGTAGTTGCGCGCCTTGACCTCCTTGTCGGCCTGTTCGCTCGCTACTTCCAGTCCTGCGAGCATGAACATTCCCGATGCGGTGCCGCAGGTCTCGCGCATACGTCCTATGCCTCCGCCGAAGGAGGCGGAGATGCGCGCCATCAGTCCCTCGGGCACGGAATACCAGTCAGCGAACGCAAGCGTCACTGACTGTGAACAGTTATATCCTTGTTTGAAGTACGCCACGCCCTTGGCTACGCGTGCTTCGGTTTCTTTCTGCCAGTCCATGGTGGTGTTTTTTTTTTGGGGGGGATAGAGATCCTAGAAGTTCTAGAAGTCCTATAGAGTCTAGAAGTCCTAGAAGTCCTAGAGATTCTAGAAGTTCTAGAAGTTCTAGAAAACCTAGTATTTCTGTATTTCTCTGATTTTCTAATCTGTTATCTCCACTATTCCGACGTTACAGGTGTGTTTCGTGAAGAAGTCGTCGCTGACGAGGCAGTATCCGTTGCTGCCCCAGTTGCTGCCGTATGAGTTGCGACATACGAAGCCTCCTTCATGAAGCCCTACTATCGCCATGGCATGGTCGGAGGAGGCTCCTCCCCCTCCCTTCTGCGCTGACGGTTCCTTGCCGTACTCCCAGTAGACGGCATGTCCCTCCTGCAGCGACTCTTTCACCATCTTGAGGATTGTCCTCATGGGCTTGTTGACATACTCGCAGTAGCGTCGGTTGTCTGGCACCTCGAGGGCGAATTTCTCGTTCCAGGGATGCGTCTGCTCCGAGGCGTACCAGTGCCACCGCTGGTAGTACATCACGCTCTCAGCAAACTGCTGCGGCGTATATCTCATGGAGAGATAGTAGAAGGATTCGCCATCACCGTCCTCCACATCGTGTGTCAGTTTCATGTGTCTCGCTACGGTGAATCGTGGCATCAGCGCCTCTATGCGCTCCATGAGCTGCGCCCTTGTCTGTCTTCTCACCACGGCATCGTCAGCCATGAGTCTGAGCTTGCGCTCGAGCACCCTGCTGCTGTTGATGCGCGAGCGTTCCTGCTGGTACGGCACGAGTCCGTAGTCCTCTATCAGCCGCTCGGCATCGGGCCCCACTCCGCGCATTGCTATCGTCCCCCTGCCGCCGTCGGTCAGCTCGTCACCTCCACTGAGTATCTCATACCGCTCCAGTGTCTGCTCCTCCATCAGATGCGCCATGAGCCACTGTCTGGACAGCAGGATGCTGTCGCCACGCAGTGCCGCCTCCTGTTCCACGCAGGCGCAGAAGGCATACAGCCAGCAGGCCTCGGTACGTCCCTGGTCATACACGTCGCTTATGTAGCTCGCAGTAGGTAAGGCGAGACTGTCGTCAGCCTCTCCTCCGCCGACCATTCCACCGTCCCTGCGGGAACATGAGAGCGTTACAGCCAGCAGAAACGCCAGCAGTGCGATGTGTCGTATTATGAAATATAACATTGCTTTCTTCTATTCTATGTTTGTATTGTATATGGATGTCGTCCGCAATACGTTCGTATAGCACAGTCATGACACAACCGCGCCTTAGTCATGACACCATCTCCGTGCAAAAGTAATAAAAAAAAATCATATAGCCCTATTAATAGTTATTTTTAACCTTGATAAAGTCCCCAGTCCTAACATTAATCAACTGTTTTGTAACATTGACTTTACAAAATGACTAAAATTATGCTATTTTCCTTCATTTTATCATTTATTAAGCCCCTATTCCGTTTGTGGAACAAAATATTTTTCGTAACTTTGCAGCGAAATGAGAGGTATAGCGCCGCGCTGGTGCGACGGATGCGCTATACGTTATGTACATTCAGGAACAACATACATTTATTTATAAATAAAACAGTAAGTAATGGCAACATTAGATTTGACACAGTATGGCATCACTGGTTCTACAGTGATCGCGCACAATCCTTCTTACGAGAAGCTGTTTGAAGAAGAGACCAAGGCTGGTCTTGAGGGCTACGAGGTAGGTCAGGTAACTGAGCTCGGCGCAGTTAACGTGATGACTGGTATCTTCACAGGCCGTTCACCTAAGGACAAGTACATCGTAGACGACGCACAGTCTCACGACAAGGTATGGTGGACTACTGAGGGTTACAAGAACGATAACCACCCAATGTCTGAAGAGGTTTGGGCAAAGGTTAAGGACATCGCCAAGAAGGAGCTCTCTAACAAGAACCTTTACGTAGTAGATGCTTTCTGTGGTGCAAACAAGGCTACACGTCTTGCTGTTCGCTTCATCGTTGAGGTAGCATGGCAGGCTCACTTCGTAACCAACATGTTCATCCAGCCTACAGAAGAGGAGCTCGCTAACTTCGAGCCAAACTTCGTTATCTACAACGCTTCTAAGGCTAAGGTTGAGAACTACAAGGAGCTCGGTCTTAACTCTGAGACTTGTGTAGCATTCAACACTACTTCACGTGAGCAGGTTATCATCAACACATGGTACGGCGGTGAGATGAAGAAGGGTATGTTCTCTATGCAGAACTACTACCTCCCACTGAAGGGTATCGCTTCAATGCACTGCTCTGCTAACTGCGACATGAACGGTGAGAACACCGCTATCTTCTTCGGTCTCTCTGGTACAGGTAAGACCACTCTTTCTACCGATCCTAAGCGTCGCCTTATCGGTGATGACGAGCACGGATGGGACGATGAGGGCGTATTCAACCTCGAGGGTGGCTGCTATGCCAAGGTTATCAACCTCTCTAAGGAGAACGAGCCTGACATCTACGGCGCTATCAAGCGTAACGCTCTGCTCGAGAACGTAACAGTTGCTGCTGACGGCAAGATCGACTTCGCAGACAAGAGCACTACTGAGAACACTCGTGTATCTTACCCAATCAACCATATCAACAACATCCAGCCAGGTTCATCTGCTCCAGCTGCAAAGAACGTTATCTTCCTTTCTGCTGACGCATTCGGTGTACTCCCACCAGTATCTATCCTGACTCCTGAGCAGACTCAGTACTACTTCCTCTCTGGTTTCACAGCAAAGCTCGCTGGTACAGAGCGTGGCATCACTGAGCCAACTCCTACATTCTCTGCATGTTTCGGTCAGGCATTCCTTGAGCTCCACCCAACTAAGTACGCTCAGGAGCTCGTTAAGAAGATGAACATGTCTGGTGCTAAGGCATACCTCGTTAACACTGGTTGGAACGGTACTGGCAAGCGTATCTCTATTCCTGACACACGTGGTATCATCGACGCTATCCTTGACGGTTCTATCCTCAAGGCTGAGACCAAGAAGATTCCTATGTTCGACTTCGAGGTTCCAACAGCTCTGCCTAACGTTAACCCAGCTATCCTCGACCCACGCGACACTTACGCTGACGCTTCTGAGTGGGAGGTTAAGGCTAAGGATCTTGCTGCACGTTTCATCAAGAACTTCGCTAAGTACACTACCAACGAGGCTGGTAAGGCTCTCGTTGCTGCTGGTCCACAGCTCTAATATGACAAGACGCATAGCATAACAGGCTATCAGTCTTAGAATATACAGATTTCAAGGCGCTGCATCGCAAGATGCAGCGCCTTTTTTTATCCCTATACCGTTGTATGGAAAGTGCATGGGGGCTATCTCAGAACTCGCCCGTGCTACATAGGCTCACAATGAAGCATAAACGTCTGACTTCGTAATGTTGGAGTCACCTACTCTCACCCACATACTGCTGGCTCCATAGCCACACCAATACCCATAGCCACCACTTATGTTGCTGCGAATGTTGCTTGTGTATGGCGAAAAGAAATTTCCCGACAGTGAGGCAGTGTTCTGGTAGTCATACCATATACCGTATGACTGCTCGTCAAGTGTACATAGTTCCACACATACCGCATCACCAAGCTTGTAATACTCGGAATGCTCTTTCTTCGTGTCGGTCACGAGACGCGGTTGATACACGGGATGTACAATCTCCGTTTCGCCCTCACCAAGGATACTGTCGTCAAAGGTTCCCATGTCGCATTTCACGAACTGCGGCGTTTCAGTACCTTTCTTTGCAAAGAGGCTGTAGAACTGTCTGCCAGGCATGTCATTGAACACAGCACTCAGGCAGTACAGTGAATCGCTGCCATACACCTTCTCCTGCCTTATTTCCTTCAGCGGCACGGGTTCTGGAATGGTGGTGGTAGCTGTAGCATACATATTCTTGTATCTTACGGTCAAGGTATATGTCTTGCCTACTTCGCCTTTCATATCCGCCGTAGTATATATATATGGGGGCATATACCTCTTGTCATACATTCCTGTCAGCGTCACGCTCTTCTCTCCGTCACTGACGGTCACAACCGCCCAGTTTGCCACACGGTCTTTCAGTCCGTCAACGGGTTTTTCGTCCGTAGAGACGGGGAGGGAGGTTGTCAACATGACGAGTGGGTAGTCTCCTTGCTTTATCCAGCCTTCTACAACAATTTTTTCTTCTTCTTCCTCATTAATGAAATCGTCAGCACATCCGTACAGAGTGGCGGCAAGAAAGGATAATATAATAAAGGTGTACCTGTTCATCTTTTCAGAATTTCATATAATAACTTATAGACGGGAGCACACGCATGAAGAATTTCATGCTCTTGTAGCGATACTGTCCCTCATTGATTCTCATATAATAGAACAGGTCATGTTCATTAGCCGTTATGTTATACAATGAAAGGTTCAGTCCCTGCTCGTGTATACGTCGAGTTGGCTTCAGATGATAGTTTACCGATGCGTCAATCCTGTAATACGGTTTCAGCCTATTGCTGTTATGCTCTGCGAAATCCGCTATAAGGAACTGGTTCAGGAGATAATACTGCTTTGGAGCGGTAAACGGTGTGCCCGTAGCCCACACACCAGTGAACCCCATGTCCCAACGCTTTCCAAGATGAAATGTGACCACCCCGTTGACCTCGTGTATGCGTTCATGTGAAGAGGGGAAAGTGCCGTGCAGCACCTCTGTATTGTAAGTGCGCATGGCCCGTGAGTAAGAATATGTCACCCACCCGTTGACCCATCCGCTGTTCTTTACCAGCATTATGTTAACGCCGTAGTTATGTCCGCTGCCATGGAGCAGCATGGACTGTAGATTATAACGTGAAGATACCATGGAGTATATCGTACCATTGTACTCTGTCTGATTGTCAAGCCACTTGGAGTATGCCTCCAGTGCCACGGTGTATCCTCCGTCTTTCGTGGAGTATCGTGCGGAAAGATTCAATGAATGCGCCGCCTGTGGTTCTATTCCGTATGTACCGGCGGAAAGCCAGAATTCAAAGGGGGTATTGATAGTGGTCATACCAGTCTTGGTTAGGTACTGGTGCTGGTATGCATAGCCCAGGCTCACGTCTGCGTTATCGCCCAGCCGACACATCAGCCCCGCTGACGGAGAGAGATGCCTGTAGTAACTGCTTCCTGCATGATACATGGTTCCGCGAAGTCCTGTATTCGCCGACAGTCTTGCCGACAACCTCCACTTCCTGTCTATGTATGCCGACAGCCTCCAGCTACTATTCTCTTCATCCTGCTGCTCTATATTCATAAATGCGCTGCTGACAGACGGAGACTGAGGCTGGAAATGATATGATGCCATATCCATGCCCATAGTCCAGCCTCGCCACATGAGGGAGTATCTGTCGCCTATCTCATACATTGATGCTGGCAGACTCGCACCAAGTCCTGTCATATTCATCTGGCCTTCTGACTCCGTCCTTGTATAATATGCAATGTCAGACATCTTCACTTCTCCTTTGTCATACAGCCACTGCAGCGATGTCATGGCGTTCTTCCATTTCATCCCGAAGTCAGCGGAGGACTCGCTATCGCTCATGGTAGCGTCATCATCTCCGATATAGAAGTTGAAGCGTAAGCGGTGTCTGTCATTCAGTATGTGGTTATATGTGACGTTGGCGTCATAGAACGAATATCTGAGCGATGACTCATCGCCTTTCAGCAGTCCGCTGTAGAGAAGGTTCATGTAAGAAGCGCGCAGTGACAATGTCAGTTCCGATCTGTCTGTCACGGGTATCCTTACCGTCCCTTGTGATGACATCGGACCTACTGCGCCCTCTCCTGTCAGGCTGTCTGTAGGCTGATAGAAGGTCTGCATCGTTATCTCCGCTCCGAGATTGTCGGGTGAAGAACCATAAGCGAGAGTCTTGCGCAGCTTCATCTGCTGGAAGTGCGATGCGTTGAAAATGGAGAAGATGCCAAGAAGATGCGAAACGCCATAGAGTGGCGCCCCGTCAATAGAGATATAATTATGACTTGTCTCACAGCCTGCCACGTGCAATCCCGCATCGTACTCTCCGTTTGTCGTCACCCCAGGCAGCAGCTGGGCATAGTGCAGAGGGTCTGCGTTGCCTAACAGCTTGGGAAGCTCGTTCATCATGCGCATATCCCACAGCATCATTCCGTCCTCTGAGGTGCGCAATGCCTTTCCCGTTGTCCTGCCATACACAATAACAGAGTCGAGCGATACTCTGTGATGTGTATCGCTCGACCTTTCTTGTCCCGGCATATCCTGTACGCCGGCTATGAGAAACGCTACTATTACTACAATATAGTATAAGTAAGTATTCAAAATTATTTTTATAAAAAATTATTTTCGTAAGCAAGTGTGTATATCTACATTATTTTGAACACTTACTTAGCTTCACTGTCTGTTCGTTTTTTCGTGAATATCCGAAATCAACATTACTTAGTTTTCTATCATGTCATTGAAATCCCTGACTATGTCTCTTGCCTTGTCTATCACGCCCCTGAAGAATTTCTCTGTAAAGTAATCAGGGAATGCGTATGTTGAAGAGTCATAGAAGCGCAGCACCGGTGTCAGTTCATAGAACTTTACGGTCTTGATTCGTCCTTCTCCTGCATTGTAGTCATAATACCACTCGTTTCTTTCGTAAGGCATCACGTTCACGGCAAGTTCCGCCTGTTTTGTCTTGCTTGACGGAGTATTGACAATGTAACCAGAGATGCAGTTGTTGATTCTGTTCTTAGCATTAACCACCACAGACTCTTCTGTATCGTTTTCGTCAGCCTGGTCAAAAGCGTCAGCCACTTCATTGAAGTTGCTTACGGTCAGATCTGCCGTCAATCCACCGAGAACTGTTGCCCTTACATTGATGTTCGTCACATTCTGCAATGCTTGACTGTTCTCCGCTTCTGGTACACACTGTGCGCTCATGTCTGCCAGTGTCTTGTTGCCTTTGGTAATCTGGGCAGTGAACGATGTGGCGTTGCGGTCAGAATACTTGAAAGTAGTGCTGACATTGAAAGGCTCGTTCAACGTCTTTACATATACAGACGCATTACCATTACTATTGCCTATCAGTGACAATTTTTTCTTTGAGCTGTCCCTGTTCGTGAAATTGTCTATATTCACCACAGCCTTCACGCGCTCCTCACCGTTACGGGTAAGAGTGGCTGTCACGTGTGTCGGCACATCAATGTAGTATGTATTGAATATGTCTGCCACTTTCACGACGGAATCTCTCTTGTTGACAAGGATGTCATTGCTCCCTATAGTCGGAGCCCAGGAACTATAATCCCACTCGTAGTCTTTATCTATGTAAACCGCACCTGTGCTGCCGCTCTTCTTTACGGCGAGCACCCACTGTGCACCATCTTTTGATGTGAATTTGAATGTCAGGTCGCCATCAGTCTTCGTGCGCACCCATTTGCCGTTCATTGCGGTGAACTCTCCCGCCATGTTGCTCACCATCAGGCACTCGTCCCAATACTCTTTCGTAATGGCAAGTGTATACACCTTATATATATCCCCCATCCAGTAGCCGTTTTCACTATAATTGCCACCCATCCACTCATACTCGTCATGTCTGGAGGTAGTGGAACTGGTCATGGTGTTCTTCACGAAATCACTCTCTATAGCGTTAAGGTCACCGTCTCTTACTTCATATACCTGCTTGCCAAGTTCGGCATATTCCTCCCATTCGTTCGCATTGAAATAATTCTCGAAGTTGCGGGCCTGCGTCTCGATGTAAGCCTTTTCCTGGGCAGGAGAAAGATATTCTGTCGTAGGCTGCGGAGCCTCACTGACAAAGGTACCGGTATATGTCTGCTTGGTTTCCGTGTCTATCAGAACTATTTTGTTTCCCTCTTTCTTCACCTCAAAGGTGTATGTCTTTCCCTCTTCAAGAGTAAACGCACGAGTCGTGACTCCTGAGAGCGACAGTACATCGCCCGCATAATTATACACACCTGCGTAATTCTTGCTGGTACTGTTGTCTACTGCGTCAAAGGTGTTGTTGGAATATAGAGTCATGGTATAGTTTTCTATATTCCATACTCCTGCAAGAGCGTTTGCCTCCACATTCCCAGAAGGAACCTGAACCTCTCCGGAACTATCGTCACTTGAACTACAACTTGTGAATGTGCCTACTGACGCTACCAGCATCAATGGCAATAAAAGCTTAACGGAACTCTTCATTTTTCAATTAGGTTTAATTATAAAATAATACGTTAGTAATTGTCATGATTTTTTCAGAACAATGCATCTGTCATAACAGGGAGTATGGTGCAAATTTAACACAAAGAAATGAAATTGCAAAACAATTTTACTGTTTTTTATGTTAAGAAATACTAATCGTTAATTTCTTCGGGGGATATCTTCTATACGCTGCACCCATGCCCCTCGCTGCGACTTGGTGGTAATTTTTAGAACCACCCATAAAAAATACGGAAAGCCAGCCCGCAGTCACGATTGTGACTACGGACCGGCTTTCCGTATTACGGGGATGCGCCTAACGCACGGTGGTGCGCCTAACGCACCTTCTCTTCTATCGCTTTCTTCACTCTTACGGCGAAGTCTGCACTGTCCTCGTTCTTCTCTGGTGACATGAGCGGCAGATACTCCAGCGTCACCTTCACGGGTTTGTAGAACCGCGTGCCACGAGGGAGGGCATCGTATGCACCGTTTATCACTACCGGCAGCACTGGTACGCCCAGTTCCTTGCTCAGTATGGCGAATGTCTTCTTGAAGGCGGTCATGCCTCCGTTGCGCGAGCGTGTGCCCTCAGGGAATATCACGATGTTCTTGCCCTGCTTGAGCACCTCCGCCAGCTTCAATATGGAGTTCTTTAGGTTGCGGCGCTCCATAAGAATGATGTTATGGCGGCGTGCCAGGGCGCGCAGTGTAGGATTGTTCACGTGTTCCTCAGTAGCGTAGAAGTAACAGTTGTCTATCACGCTCCATGGCACTCCCGCCATCACCATGGCTCCGTCAAGGTAGCTCTGATGGTTGGCAGCCATGATGAACTGTCCCTTCACCGGTATGTTCTCAGTGCCACGCACGGACATTCTGTTATATAAGGTGAAGAACGCCTTGAACGCCTTGGCACACAAGCGGTGCGAGCGTCCTGCCACGGGCAGCTCCAGATGGTCTGACGCCTCGTCCAGCAGGTTGTGCTTCTCGGCATGCTCCACGTCCTTGCGGTCATGGGACGACGCTATGCGGTCCGCTATCTCCTGTATGCTGCGGAAGGACGCCATGGCATCGGCATTGATGGTGATGCCGAAGGTCTGCTCTATGAAGCCCTGAAGGTTCACCATGTCGAGTGAGTCAAAGGCGAGATCGGTCTCCAGATGCATGGTAGGCCTTACCGTGACGCTCTTCTCTTCTTCTATATATTTCTTCAGGATGAGGAACTCCTCGGTGTAGGTGTCAGCCTCGGGTGTGCTGTCGTTTACGTCTTCTGCCTCCTGCTTCGTGTCGCAGAGGTCCTTGAGCTTAAAGCGCTGCAGCTTGTCAAGCTTGGTGCGCGGCAGCTCTCCGCGATATACGAAGATGTTCATTATCTTCTTGTAGTTCGTCACAGTGAGGTTATACGGCTCTATCACCTCTCTTTTCAGAACCTCCTCCACCTCCTTGTCAGACATGGTGGCTGCCCACTGCTCCTGCGGCACGATAATGCATCGCAGCATGTCCTCATACTGCAAGACGGCTGCCTCCTTCACCCTGTCGGCATATTTCTCTATCTTGTACTCTATCTCCGCCGGCTGTACGTTCTTGCCGTTGGAGAGCACTATTATCTCCTTTGAGCGTCCTGTGATGTACACCCTACCCTTGCTGTCGAATCGCGCGAGGTCTCCAGTATGTATGTAACCGTCCTTGTCTATTACCGCCGCTGTCTCCTCGGGACGATTGTAGTAGCCCAGCATCACGTTAGGCCCCTTGGCATACAGTTCGCCATTGACTATCTTGCACTTCACGGACGGCATGGGCTTGCCCACGCAGCCGGGTATGATGTCGCCAGGGCGTGTGAAGGCTATGATAGGTGCCGTCTCCGTCATGCCGTAGCCCTCCAGCACGTCAAGGCCGAGAGTGCGCAGTCCTGCACCTATCTCTGCATCGAGAGCGGCGCCACCGCTGACGCAGAAGTCCAGACAGCCGCCCATCTTCTTGCGGATGGAGCTGAAGACAAGGCGCGAGAGCCTACGGCTGCCCACGCATTTGCAGAGGTTGAAGAGAGCACGGGTAGCGAAGCTGGCGTCTATCTTCTTCTTTATGCCGCTGTAAAGCGTCTGCCACAGTCTCGGCACTCCTATGAAGATGCCTACCTTGCCGCGGCACAGTGTGGCCATGATGTCTGGTCCAGACATGGTAGGGCAGATGGCTATGCCGCCACCCACCACTATAGGTCCGATGAGACAGCCCTGCAACGGCAGCACGTGGTGCAGCGGAAGGAGCACCATGGTGCGACGCTCCGGGGTGAATATTGGTACCTCCACAGACACGCTGTGTATGTTAGCCATGAGGTTCTTGTATGACAGCATCACTCCCTTCGGCGACCCTGTTGTGCCAGAGGTGTAGATGATGATGGCGCATTCATCGCCCATCTCTTTCATGTTGTCGATGCCGCACCATTCCTCCTTGTCCTCTGAGGGTGCCAGCTCATAGTCGTCGATGATGAGCACCTCGGCATTGACCCCCGTGTCCTGCACCGCCTGGCGCGCCACTGCCTCTCTCTCTCTGGACGCCCAGATGCATGACGGCTCACAGTCGCGCAGTATGTATGCCAAATCGCTCACCGTGGCGGTAGCATCCACGGGCACCGCTATGCCCTGGTTCTGCCATACGGAGAAGAAGGCATAAGCCCATCCCTCTCTGTTTTCGCTTAATATGACGGTCTTGCATCCGTGCTCCTTGGGCGTATGCTGCGCAAAGAGGTCGATGCGCCCGAACATCTCGCTGTAGCTGACCTCACGTTCTCCGGCTATGATTGCCGTCTTGTGCTGATTCTTTATCATTTCCTGCTTTCTCTTGCAATTATATGAGGGCGGTTCTGAAAATTACCACCTTGAATGTGAATGCAAAGGTAATAAAACTATTCCACATAGCGACTAAAGAAAACGATAAATATGATTAAATTATTACATTATTGTTCCATTTTTCCCCGATTGTCCCTATTTTTGCTAATTCCGGCTCACACATCCATGCGCAACAGCTACCCTTTCACATCACAATCACTACCCTTTCACCTTGTAATCACTATCCTTTCACCTTGCAATCACTATCCTTTCACCTTGCAATCACTATCCTTTCGCTTCACAATCACTATCCTTTCGCTTCACAATCACTATCCTTTCACCTTGTAATCACTATCCTTTCGTAACGCAGGTCATAACCATCTGAAAGATAAGGTTTTCTATTTTTCGCTCTTTGTCAGCTGGCAGAGGTAGCTATATTCTTCTTCTCGTACCATCGTGGCGGTGAATCCCTGCTGCGCAGCATAGTGTCTGAGAAGCGGGAAGTCAATATAGAGCCACGGGAACGGCTTACTCCTAATGTTCTTATACTGCATGCTGTACTCCAGTTCGCCATAGTAGCCAGCAGCGAGGTCTATGTCCAGCGAGCCGTCCTCGTTCTCGAATACGTAGCGTATGTCAGTAGAATCCATCAGAATCATGCCTCCCTCAGTGAGCAACTGCCGTGCCTTGTTGAAGAAGCGCGCCATGTTGTCTATCCTGCCGATGATGCCAGAGCCGTTCATGAGCATGAGGATGGTATCGAAGGAGCCTTGCAGTTCATAGAAGTCGCACACGGCGGCATCCCTTACCCCTCGCTGCTTCATCACCTCCACGGACAGGGCGGAGAGGTCTATCGCTTTCACCTCCTTGCCCATCTCCTGCAGAGCGAGGGAGTGGCAGCCGGCACCGGCACCCACATCGAGTATACTGCCGCGCGCCATGGTCAGTGCCTCCTGTTCTATAGGCGGCATGTCGGCATAGGTGCGGAAGAGGGTGCTGACGGGTATCTCGTCTTCATCAAACTGTGGCGAGAACACCCTAAGGCGTCCCGCCACTCCGTTTGCATGATAGTCGTGTATTGCTTGACCCATAGGGTCGGAATGTTGTTGCATATTGGTTGGTTTGGTGGTTTAGTTATTTGGTGGTTTAGTTATTTGGTTGATGGACGCATGCCGTAGAAACGGCAGCGCACGAGGACAGCGGTATGGGCTATCAACCAAACAACTAAACAACCAAACGACTAATTAACTAACTAAAAATCCCACTTTGCGCCGAGACATGGGCGGCACTTGAAGCCTGGGGTAGAACCGAAGTTGTTGCTGAGCTCTATCTCAGTACCGAGGCTGAGGTTTTCCACACCGAAGTGGCGGCCTACGTTATACCACACTTGTGGCTCGGTGATGAACACCGTATGGCGCACCTCTGCAGAGCCATCATCATTGAAGCAGTCGTGGGTCTCCCACCAGAAGTCGGCAAAGCCGTCAAACTTCAGACCCTTGACACCGAAGATGTCGTTGCAGGTCCATACGGCAGTGAGCTGCATAGGCACGCTGCTGTTGCGACACTTAATTTTCTTGTAGAGTGCCTTGAGGTTGAGCGTGTTCTTGAAGTCAGCAGAGTGCATGAAGTAGTCCACGCCCACGAGCAGTGCATTATTGATAGGGTAAGACTTGGTGATACCACCGTTGTACTCCACATGGAAGCTGAACGCCTTCATGGCAGTGTTCTGCCAGAGGTTGATGCAGCGAGCTATCTCGAAGTATGTGCCGCCGGGAGCGAGGTTAGGACCTTCCACATGCTTGTCGTAGTTGAAGTCGTGGTCGATGAAGAAATAGGTGTTACCCCATTTATCTCCCTTGAACATCTCGAGGGTAAGGGTTGTGTACTTACGGTCGGAACCGAAATCATAGAAGAACTGCGCATTTACCTGCGCATCTGCTTTGGTGAAGGCCGCCATGAGGATGGCGATTGCTGCTAAAAGATTTTTCATCTTAGTTGTTTGGTGGTTTAGTGGTTTGGTGGTTTAGTTGTTTGGTGGTTTAGTTGTTTAGTGGTTTGGCTTAGTGGGGGGGAGGAGTGGGTGATTACGCAAGCTGTAGAAACGACTGCGCACGAGGACAGCGGTACAAGCTATCAACCAAACAACTAAACAACCAAACCACCAAACAACTAAACAACTAAAAAGAGACTCACAGCGTACTGTGTGCGAGCTGTGAGTCTCTTTTTCTGGTTATATATAATTATGTATTTTGCAATTAGATAACTATCCTCCGAAGTTATCGAAACTGATCATGTTGTCCTCCACACCGAGAGAGTGCAGGAGGTCAAGCACGGTCTTTGACATCATAGGAGGTCCGCAGAGGTAGTATTCTATGTCTTCTGGTGCTTCATGCTGCTTGAGGTAGGTGTCGCCCATCACTGGCGCAATAAATCCCGGTGTGTACTTCACGCCAAGGCTGTCTGCCTTAGGGTCAGGACGGTCAAGAGCAAGGTGGAAGTGGAAGTTAGGATACTCCTTCTCCAGTTCGAGGAAGTCTTCCATGAAGAATACCTCGTCGATGGCGCGTGCTCCGTAGAAGTAGTGCATCTCACGGTCACGCACATGGAGTGTACGCAGCAGGTGCATGATCTGTGCACGCAGCGGTGCCATGCCGGCGCCACCGCCTACCCATATCATCTCTCTGCCCGTGCCGTAGTGAGGGTGGAACTCTCCGTAAGGTCCACTCATGCGCACCTTGTCGCCAGGCTTCAAAGAGAAGATGTAGGTTGATGCTATGCCGCAAGGCACGTCCTGGAAGCCAGGTCCCTGGTCCTTTGGCTTGAACGGAGGAGTGGCGATACGCACTGTCAGCGTGATGATGTCGCCCTCGTCAGGATAGTTCGCCATAGAGTACGCGCGGATGGTAGGAGTATCGTTCTTCTGCTTGAGTCCGAAGAGGCCGAACTTCTTCCACGCCGGTACGTAGAGGTCGCCGATAAGCTCCTTGTCCATATCGCGGTCATAGTCAATGTCGTATGCAGGGATGGCAATCTGTGCGTAAGAACCCGGCTCGAAGTCCATGTGCTCGCCCGGAGGCAGCTGTACCTTGAACTCCTTGATGAAGGTTGCCACGTTCTTGTTGGAGATTACGGTGCACTCCCATTCCTTCACGCCCATGACGCTCTCTGGAACCTTCAGCTCCATATCGCCCTTCACCTTGGCCTGGCATCCGAGGCGCCAGTGGTCCTTGATTTCCTTACGTGTGAAGTGAGGCTTCTCAGAGTCGAGAATCTCGCCGCCGCCCTTGAGAATCTGCAGCTTACACTGTCCGCAGCTTGCCTTACCGCCGCAGGCAGAAGGAAGATATATGCCGTTCTCGTTGAGGGTGTTCATGACGCTTCCGCCCTGTTCAACCTCCAGTTTGGTGTCGCCATTGATGGTCAGCGTCACCTTACCGCTCGGGCTGAGATACTTCTTTGCCACGAGCAACACTACTACCAGCACGAGTATGACGGCAAGGAATACTCCGATGCTTGATATGATATATGTTATGTCCATTTGTTCGTTTGGTGTTTTGGTTGTTTGGTTGTTTAGTCGTTTAGTTGATTGTGTAGTCGACCGGTTATCAGGCTTTACTGGTAATAACCAAACAACTAATCAGCTAAATAACTAAATAACTAACTATATCTTCAATCCTGAGAAGCACATCATCGCCATAGCCATCAGACCTACCACGATGAAGCTGATGCCGAGTCCCTGCAATGGCTTTGGCACGTCGCTGTATGCCATCTTCTCTCTTATGGCACCCATAGCCACGATGGCGAGTGTCCAGCCTATGCCACTACCAATGGCATAGACTACTGCATCGCATATATTACCGATATACTGGGAGCTGGAAGGGTCCATGTTGATGCGCTGCTGCATGAAGAGCGACGCACCCATGATGGCACAGTTCACGGCTATCAGCGGCAGGAAGATACCGAGCGACGCATACAGCACTGGCGAGAAACGCTCTACCACCATCTCCACCAGCTGCACGATGCCTGCTATGACCGCTATGAAGAGGATGAAGGCGAGGTAACTGAGGTCCACTCCGGGGAAGAGACAGTCAGGACCGAGCACCTTGGTCTGCAACAGGTAGTTGGCAGGAACGGTGATGAAGAGTACGAAGGTCACGGCAATGCCGAGACCGAGGGATGTCTTCACGTTCTTTGACACGGCAAGGAAAGAGCACATGCCGAGGAAGAAAGCGAAGATCATGTTGTCAACGAATATTGACCTGAAGAAAAGGTTTATGATATGTTCCATAGTTTACTTGTCCTCCTCTTTATAGAAAAATGCACGGTGTATCCATATTACGCAGCCTATCATGATGAGTGCCATAGCTGGCATTGCCATAGTGCCGTTATTGAGATAGCCGAAGTCGTATGCTGCGTCGGGTATTATCTGGAAGCCTAACAGTGATCCTCTGCCGAAGAACTCGCGCAGACAGCCCACGATGACGAGAATCATGCCATAGCCCA
>SAMEA104315434__coassemble_306_pt1 | contig 29318 bp, 22 predicted proteins | sample SAMEA104315434__metabat2_high_PE_014 | metagenome-assembled genome bin SAMEA104315434 (sample SAMEA104315434) | gut metagenome | biome: Monkey gut; feature: monkey-associated habitat; material: faeces | place: China | collected 2013
TAGAGCATCTGACTACGGATCAGAAGGTTACAGGTTTGAATCCTGTCGGAGTCACTAATAGAAGGGATATATTTAATATGTCCTTTTTGTCTTTTTTGGGGGGAGGGGGCACAGTTCCTTGTTACACGGCTTTTCCTGTTGTAAGAAAAAATACACTTCTGGAGGTTTGTGTGTTGTGTCGTTAAGACAATATACTATATACTATTGGTAACATAACAAGATTCACTGATAGTCATTCTTGATAATGATATTAGTTTATGCAATCGAGTTCTTTACACGTTTTATTAAGATATCCTTCATTTTGCTCCGCCGCATCCTATGCGGTGTTGTCGTGTTCTATAGTTGCATTGCGAAAGACAGAGGTACTTATTTGTGTTATGAAAGCTAACTGATTATAGTACGATTTGTAATGTTTTTGTATTATAATTATAAGGCTATTGTGAGGTGGCGTAATATGGAGAGGCTTGTGGCTGTGAGAATATTTATCGCATAAAGATTTGCATCCGTAAAAAAAAAACTATAACTTTGTAGCGATAACCGAAATATGCCAGGTGTTCACTGTGGTAATCATGGATGTTTTATGATAATGGCATAGTACGGAAAGTTTTGCATGAACCTACGGCAGGAAGAAGAAAGACATGGTAAAGGAAATATCGCTGATAAATAACATATCGCAGGTACCGATGCTTACGGCATGGGTGGATGCGGTGGGAGAGGAGTTAAGCCTTCCTTCTACTGCTATGTTCCAGTTGAATCTAGCTCTGGAAGAGGCTGTCGTAAACGTGATGAATTATGCCTATCCTGGGGAGGAAGGGAGACCTGTGTTTTTGAGGGCGGAGAGTTCTATGGCGGAAGATGGCCAGGAGCGAGTGATATTTACGCTGACTGATGAAGGTGTACCATTTGATCCTACGAAAGAGGCTAAGCCAGATATTACTCTGTCAGCAGAAGAGAGACAAATCGGTGGACTGGGGATATTCCTTGTAGAGCAGTTGATGGAAACTGTGGAATACAGAAGGTCTGAAAAAAGGAATGTCCTTACTATGACGTATCTCGTGGACAGGAGCATATAAAGTAGATGGACGTGAATACATTAGGAAGATTCCGAAAATAAATAACGGGCGGGGGGGGGGTAAGTAAAATATGGAACTTTTTATGATAACGTGTACGGGAGAAGGGCAATGCTAAGCATTGTGGCTGGTCGGACTGATATCTTGTATCGAAAAAAAAACTCTGAAGGCAACAAGGCGTCATTCTGTCCGCAATTTATAAAAAAATGGTGGTTCTTAGGGGCCACCCTAATATAATTAAGGTAGAGAATATGAAACTGACAGTAGAAAAGACCGAGGATAGCATAAAAGGCATCCTTGAAGGAAGATTGGACACAGCGGCGTCGCAGCAGTTTGCTGCCGACATGATGCCGTTGCTTGATAATGCGAATCTGCACGTAGTGCTTGACTGTACAAAATTGGAATTTATATCGTCATCGGGGTTGCGCCTGTTCCTGTCACTTAGAAAGGCGACGATAGCAAAGGGCGGTGATGTCACGATAGTGGGTGTTACACCAGAAATAAAACAGGTGTTCACCATCACGGGATTCTATTCTTTATTTATTTTTAGGTAAGTATGCTTGTCAAGACGCATTATACAGATGAGGAGAAACAACAGGTAAATCTCGTCTGGAAAAAATTAGAGGCTATACGTTCTTTTGCGAAATTGTATGATAAAGGAGCAGGGTATGATGAACAGGCGATGCGTGCACTTGTGGATGACGTTTTGGAGAATGTCGTTCCTCTTGCGGAACGTCTCGGATTGAACAAAGAACAGTCGGAGATGCAAGATACATGTGTGAGAATCGCGTATCCAGAGGATTATGCCAATCTTAAGAAACTCTTACAGGAGGCGGAGGCATCATGTGAAATGGTGTTTAAGACATTTGCACTCCCTCTGAAGGCTATGATAACGGATTTGGGCATAGACTTTGATTTTCAGTACCGCATGAAGTCCATATACAGTATATGGAGAAAAATGAGGGTGGACCATAAGGAGTTTGATGATGTTTACGATCTTTTTGCCACTCGCATTGTGTATAAGGTGCCTGAAGACAATTCTGTTTCTTGGGCAGGAAACGATGTGACTGCTGTGAATGATTTGAAAACAGCTAGTATGACACCTGGCAGTATAGATCTGGAGCGTCTCTATTGCTGGCGTATATATAATGTTATATCTATGCTTTATAGAATTCACCCTGACAGAATTAAAAACTGGATCACGCATCCTAAGCCATCGGGCTATCAGGCACTGCAAATGACGGTGATGGGACCTGACTGCAATTGGATAGAGATACAAATTAGATCGGAACGTATGGATTATGAAGCTGAGTATGGTGCTGCAGCCCATTGGCGCTACAAAGAAGAGACTGCTGTGAAGTGAGAAATGGTATGGGAAATACATATCAACTTCCTATAATATCCCTAAAAGTGGTGTAGGAAAATAAAATGCTTTACGTTTTATAACGTAATGATTTGAGAATGCACGTTTTAGTAATAAATATGGTTGGCTGAAGGCGTGATAATGCACTTTTTTTTACTATATTTATTTGGTAGAGTAAAACTTTTGTAGTATCTTTGCATTCGCAAAAAAGAAAATTATCTAACCCACTTTATTTGTAAAAGTTTTCCATTTGGGAAAACTTTTACAAATAATAAAAACAAAAAGTTTCCCAAAAATGGAATTAAAAAAGTTTACAATTACCAAGCGTGATGGTTCAAGAGACGAGTTCTCTTTAGATAAGATAATGAATGCCATCATGAAGGCTTTTGACGCTGTTGAGGAGCCAGTTAATGTTTCTAATATATCCAAGATTATCAGTCACTTGGATATAAAAGAGAACGTTACAGTGGAGGATATCCAAAACCAGGTAGAAATAGCCTTAATGAAAGAGGGGTACTATAAAGTTGCGAAGTGTTTCATGCTTTATAGACAGAGCCATAATGAGGACCGTGAGACGCTTGAGAAGTTAAACTTTTTGACAGCCTACATGGAAGCTGCGAATGCTGCGACAGGTTCGAAATTTGATGCCAATGCCAACGTGGAGCATAAGAATATCGCCACTCTGATAGGCGAACTACCGAAATCTAATTTCATACGTCTGAACAGAAGACTACTGACTGATCGTATAAAGAAGATGTATGGCAAAGAATTGGCAGACAAGTATATCGACTTGCTGACGCATCACTTTATCTATAAGAATGATGAGACTTCCATTGCTCCATATTGTGCATCTATTACCATGTATCCTTGGCTGATAAATGGTACTACAGGTATTGGCGGTAACTCCACAGAGCCGACAAACTTGAAGTCTTTCTGTGGTGGTTTCGTGAATATGGTGTTTATTGTTAGCTCCATGCTTTCAGGAGCATGTGCTACGCCAGAATTCCTTATGTATCTCAATTACTTCATAGGCAAGGAGTACGGACTTGATTATTGGAAGAATGCGGACAAGGTAGTTGATCTCTCTCTGCGCCAGAGAACGATAGACAAGATTATAACAGACTGCTTCGAGCAAATAGTGTATTCCATCAATCAGCCTACTGGTGCACGCAACTTTCAGGCTGTATTTTGGAACATTGCATACTATGATAAGTTCTACTTCGATTCCCTCTTCGGAAACTTTTACTTCCCAGATGGCTCGCAGCCAGACTGGAACGGTCTGTCATGGTTGCAGAAGAGATTCATGAAGTGGTTCAACAAGGAGCGCACCAAGACAGTGCTTACATTCCCTGTGGAGACGATGGCTCTTTTGACAGACAATGGGGAGTGCAGAGACAAAGAATGGGGCGACTTCACCGCGGAGATGTATGCTGAAGGGCATTCCTTCTTTACATATATGAGTAATAATGCAGACTCGTTGTCTTCATGCTGCCGTCTTCGCAATGAGATACAAGATAATGGATTCTCGTACACTCTTGGAGCAGGTGGTGTAAGTACTGGTTCTAAGTCTGTGTTGACAGTGAACCTCAACCGTTGTGTGCAGTATGCGGTAAACAACGGACGTGACTACAAGGAGTTTCTTGAGGAAGTGGTTGATTTGTGTCATAAAGTACAGCTGGCGTATAACGAGAACCTCAAGGATTTACAGGAGCATGGGATGCTGCCACTGTTTGATGCTGGATATATCAACATGAGCCGTCAGTATCTGACAATAGGAGTGAATGGATTGGTGGAAGCAGCGGAATTCATGGGACTGAAAATTACGCCAAATGAAAAATACAAAGAGTTCGTACAGGGCATCCTTTCTATAGTCGAGAAGCTGAACAAGCAGTACAGAACCAAGGATGTGCTTTTCAACTGCGAAATGATTCCTGCCGAGAATGTTGGTGTGAAACATGCGAAGTGGGATAGGGAAGACGGATACTTTGTTCCAAGAGACTGCTACAACTCATATTTCTATGTAGTAGAAGACCAGAGTCTGAATATCATGGACAAATTTAAACTCCATGGTGCGCCGTATATAGAGCATCTGACAGGTGGTTCTGCATTGCACATGAATCTTGAAGAGCATCTGTCTAAAGAGCAGTACAAGCAGTTATTGAAAGTTGCTGCAAAAGAGGGATGTAACTACTTTACATTCAATATCCCTAACACTATCTGCAATAATTGCGGGCATATAGATAAGAGATATCTTCATGAGTGTCCTGCGTGCCATTCAACGAACGTGGACTACATGACACGTATCATCGGATACTTGAAGCGTGTGAGCAACTTCTCTCAGGCAAGACAGAAGGAGGCAAGTAGACGTTTCTATGCAGGAACTGACAAATTTGTAGAGAGTGGTTCTGGAAATTAACATTGACGGATTTAGTGTCTGTTTTCGATAGCTTCGAAAACAGACCTAAAGATCACTATGGAACAAACGAATGAAATATGTAAACATGGGCGTGGTCTTTCAGGAGATACCTGATGAGGTCACGCTCTCTATAAATATATCCAACTGCCCATGCCGCTGTAAAGGCTGTCATAGCCAGTACCTGTGGGATGATATAGGAGAACCATTGACAGCAATGACTCTCAATAAAATGCTGCAAGAGTATGGAGACGACATAACATGTATATGCTTCATGGGGGGAGATAGCGAAACAGCCACGGTGAACAGTTTGGCAAAATGGATGAAAACTGCTCATCCAAAAGTAAGGATAGGATGGTATTCTGGAAGAAAAGAACTAGCTCCACAAATAGAGATAGAAAACTTTGACTATATAAAGATAGGCCCTTATGTAGAGGAGAGGGGAGGACTGAACAAACCTACCACCAACCAGCGTATGTACAGAGTGAAGGACGGAGAGATGATAGATATTACAAATCGTTATTGGAAGAAATAAAGGAGTATGGAGAAGACTATTTTTATTGCAGGTCCGTGTGTGATAGAATCGATGGAGCTGCTGGAAACTGTTGCTGTGAAGATAAAAAGGATCAATGAAACGTTAGGAGTCAATATAATCTTCAAAGCTTCATTTGATAAGGCTAATCGTACCAGCCTAAAGTCTTTTCGAGGACCAGGGATGGAGAAAGGGCTGCAGATGCTTGGCGACATAAAGTCAAAATATGGACTGAGGGTGCTGACAGACATTCACGAAGTGTACCAGGCACAGCCTGTGGGCGAAGTCGTGGATGTTATTCAGATACCAGCCTTCTTGAGCAGACAGACAGATTTACTTGTCGCTGCAGCAAGAACGGGAAAAACTGTGAATATAAAGAAAGCGCAGTTCCTTTCGGGTGTAGATATGAAGTATCCAGTGCAGAAAGTTATGGATACCATGATCAATGAGAATATTGTACTTTCTAACGTGGAGAAACCTGTGGATAATGTCTGGCTGACAGAACGTGGCAACAGTTTCGGATACAATAACTTGATAGTTGACTTCCGTAACATACCCGACATGAAGGAAATAGTGCCACATGTCATAATGGACTGCACACACAGCGTGCAGCGTCCTGGTGGAGGCAATGGCTGTACATCGGGTGACAGACGCTTTGTGCCGTCTATGGCAATGGCAGCAAAAGCGTTTGGCGCCAATGGATATTTCTTCGAGGTGCATCCAGACCCGGAGAATGCGAAATCCGATGGACCGAATATGCTCATGCTTGACGATTTGGAGAGTCTGATAAGAAAACTAATGGACTAAAACTGAATAACGTTGGAAAATATTCGCGATATAGCAATACAGGTGCTGAGGGATGAGGCGCAGGCACTGCTGAACCTCATACCTCAGATAGACGAACAATTTGACAGGGCGGTAGAGCTTATGCTGGATTGTAAAGGAAAAGTCATTGTGACAGGAGTAGGCAAGAGCGGAAACGTCGGGGCAAAGATAGCTGCGACGCTGTCAAGTACGGGTACGCCAGCGGTGTTCGTCAATCCGTTGGATGTATATCATGGAGATCTCGGACTGATAACAGAAGAGGATGTGGTATTGGCAATTTCGAACAGCGGTCAGACGGATGAACTATTGCGATTCGTTCCGATGATATTGCACATGAATGCTGCAATAATCGGAATGAGCGGCAATCCGCAGTCTTTGTTAGCCAAATATTCCACATGTCATGTTAATGTCAGTGTGGAGAAAGAGGCATGTCCCCTGAACCTCGCACCTACAAGCAGTACAACTGCGGAACTGGCTATGGGTGATGCTCTTGCTATTGCATTGATGAAGTTGCGGCACTTCCAGCCACGTGACTTCGCACAGTTCCATCCTGGTGGCGAATTGGGAAAGAGACTTCTTACAACTGCGGCAGATGTCATGCGGAGTGAGGATTTGCCTGTTATACCGTCGACCATGCATCTTGGAGACGCTATAATTCGTGTGAGTGCAGGGAAGCTTGGATTGGGAATATCATTAAAGGATGATGGTACTGTGGCAGGACTGATAACAGATGGTGATATCCGTCGCGCTATGGAGCGCTGGCAAGCAGCATTTTTTGATCATACAGTGTCGGATATCATGACAAGAACACCGAAATGTGTAGACGCATCCACTAAAATATCAGAGATACAGGCTGTTATGAACAAGAATAAAGTTCATACGGTGCTTGTGCTGGATGAGAATAAACGACTGCTCGGCGTTGTGGACCACTATTCTTGTATGATTTAAGTCGGGGCGGTTGTTTGCATAGGTAGGAAATGGTACTCATTCGCACTGTGAAGTAAGTAGAAATCGCTGATGGTTGATACTACAAAAGTGTCATAGTTATGTTAAACTTGGGTTAAATTATAAAAAATAATTTGTACGTATGGTTTATTTGACGTAATTTTGTGACTTGAAGAAATAAATACATTCAATGGTATGAAGAAATGTCTATTATTGGTAATTCTGCTGGTACTAACCAGCAAGATGAGTGCGGCAGACTATTCCGCTGCGTATCAGCAGTTGCCCATACAACTAAAGCAGCCAGTAGCCCCATCTATAAAAGATACGAGGGTGGATATCAGAGACTATGGTGCGAAGGGTGACGGACAGACGCTTTGTACGGAAGCTGTACAGAAGGCTATTGACGATATAGCCGCCAATGGCGGTGGCCATATAGTGTTCCCTGCTGGAATATGGCTGACTGCGCCCTTGAGACTGAAGTCGGGCATAGACCTGCATATAGAAAGAAATGCTGTGTTGCAACTAACGGAGGAACGCTCCCTGCACGTACGTCCAGGAAACAGAAGGGCAGAGAATGGCATATACGCCACTGACGCCCACGACATCTCCATCACTGGTCAGGGAATAATAGATGGTAACGGAGAGTACTGGAGAGCGGTCAAAAGAGGGAAAAATAGCGATGTGGAATGGAAGACGTATCAGTCTTTGGGTGGCACGACAAGTACTGACGGCTCGCTGTGGTATCCGTTCAACCTAAAGCATCAGGCGAACATTGCTGCTACCATGGAACAGCAGGAGAAGATGCGCTCGAACATGGTGAGATTCAACAACTGCCAGAGGGTGATGGTGCAGGGCGTAACGCTCCAGAACTCTCCGAAGTTTCACCTTACGCCTAACGACTGTCAGGACGTGATAATAGACGGAGTGACGGTGAGGTGTCCATGGAATGCGCAGAATGGTGACGCAATAGATATAGGTACTTCGCAGAGGGTGCTCATAACCAGTTGTGTGATAGACTGTGGCGATGACGGCATTTGTATGAAGGGCGCTACGGGAGACGAGGCGTTGAAGCACAAACCATGCGAGGATATCCTAATAAAGAACAATACAGTATATCACGCTCATGGCGGCTTTGTGATAGGTTCTGAATTCAGCGCAGGGATGTACCGCATAGTGGTATGTGATAATACCTTCTCGGGCACCGATACAGGACTGAGATTTAAGAGTGCTACGGGGCGCGGAGGCAGAACAGGCGACATATACTGCTATAACATCACAATGACGGATATATCAGGTGAGGCTATTGTCTTCGAGACGACATATGCTGACAAGGCTGTGGCAGGTACAACTGGAGCTGTGGCAGGTTCGAAGTGGGTGCCAGACTTTCAGGGCATAAACATATATAGCATTACCTGCAACGGAGCGAAAACAGGCATAAGAGCCAAGGGCGCAAAGGGAATGGTACATGATATAAATATAAGCAATTCCGTAATATTCTATACCAAGGAGGCGATGGATATTGATGCGAACTGCGATGTTAGACTTAAGGATGTAAAATTCGTAACATACAAATGAAAACACAACATGAAATTCCAGTACTTCTGCTGACTGGATATTTGGGTAGCGGAAAGACAACACTCCTGAACCGCATTCTCAACAATGAGAAAGGAATCAAGTTCGCAGTTATCGTGAATGACATCGGCGAGGTTAATATTGATGCAAGTCTCATAGAGCAGGGCGGAGTGGTAGGTCAGAATGATGATTCACTTGTTGCTCTACAGAATGGCTGTATCTGCTGCACGCTAAAGATGGACCTCGTACAACAGATATGTGACATTACGCAGCTGCAACGTTTTGACTACATTGTTATAGAGGCGAGTGGAATCTGTGAGCCTGCGCCTATAGCCCAGACCATCTGTTCCATCCCATCTATGGGAGCAGAATACAACTTGGGCGCTACTCCACGGCTTGACTGCATAGTGACTGTTGTGGATGCGTTGCGTATGAAGGATGAGTTTGCTTGCGGCAAGAACCTCATAGGTAGCAAGATTGACGAGGAGGACATAGAAAACCTCGTAATACAGCAAATAGAGTTCTGTAACATCATATTGCTTAACAAGGCGTCGGAGGTGAAGCCTGAAGAACTGAAATATGTGCGAGAGGTAGTGCATACACTGCAACCTAAAGCTGAAATCATAGAGTGTGACTATGGTAATGTGGACTTCGAGCGTATTCTTGGTACGGGAATGTTTGACTTTGACTCTGTGGCGACATCTGCGGCATGGATAACGGAGATAGAGCAGCACCACGACGATGATGACGACGACAGGCATGATGAACACTGTCACCATCATGATGGTGGGGAATGTACATGCGAACATCATCACCATCATCATCATGATGACGAGGGAGAGGCGGAAGAGTATGGCATCGGCACTTTCGTATACTATGCTAGAAAACCTTTTGATATAAACAGATTTGACGATTTTGTGGCGCGCCGATGGCCGAAGAACATCATACGCGCCAAAGGTCTCTGTTGGTTTCAAGACCAGCCAGAACTGTGCTATATCTTCGAACAAGCAGGAAAGCAGGTGAAGCTACAGAATGCAGGCCAGTGGTATGCCACTATGCCCGCTGAGGAGCTGAGGAAATTCCGAGAGGAAAACCCTGGCGTGAACCGTGACTGGGACGATACATACGGTGACCGCATGGAGAAGATTGTCTTCATTGGTCAGAAATTGGACAAGGAACAGATAATGCGAGAGCTGGACAGCTGCCTTGTATAAAAGGATATGACAAACGAAGAGTACATACACTTGAACCGTGAAGCAGACATCCGCCCTCTGGCACTGAAAAAAGCGCCAGAGGGCGTAGATGTTTCATGGTGCCTAAGGCAGATAGAGGGTTACCAGCTTGCAAAACGAAAACTACCTTCATGGTCGGAGATAGAAGGAATATGGTACCCTCCACGACTTTCCATGGAGCAATGCTCTAGCGAACCTGCAGCAGAATACAAGAGAACAATAGCCGCAAGACTAGCTGGAAATCAGAAGGGAGCATTTCTCGTTGACCTGACAGGGGGCTTTGGAGTAGACTTCGCTTATATGGCGCAGAAGTTCAGAAATGCACTGTACGTAGAGCGACAGGAGGTGTTATGTGATGCTGCAAGGCACAACTTTCAATTGCTGGGACTGAAACAGGCACAGGTATTGAATGCTGACAGCGCAGAGGTACTGGATAGCATAGAGACTGTGGATGTAATATATATGGATCCTGCTAGAAGAAGCAGCAGCGGACGCAAGACAGTAGCGATAGCTGACTGTACGCCTGACATCGTATCCATGCAGGAGAAGCTGCTATGCAAGGGCAAGTATGTCATAGTGAAGCTATCACCAATGCTTGATATTAGTCAAGCGCTTGGAGCTCTGAAGAACGTCAAGGAGGTACACGTGGTGAGTGTGAAGGGAGAATGCAAAGAACTGCTCTTCGTCCTCGAAGCTGTACTAGGTGAGGTTTCTGCTGTAACCTTCTATTGTGTGAACCTCGATACCAAGGATGCACCGTTGATTGCTCTGTGCAGTGCGCACGGTAGGGCGGAGATAGCAATAGTTTCACATGAAGGATTGAAAGGAATGCTTCTCTTTGAACCAAACGCAAGCATATTGAAAGGAGGAATGCAGGCAGAGTTTTCTGCGCAGTATGGTGTGAGACAGCTGCACCCACAGAGTAATCTATTTGTGTGCACACAGAATAAATGCAAATCTATGGGAGAGGACGGGTTCTTACATATTCCCGCACGCTCTTTCCGTATAGTGGAGGCGACAGATTTCTCTCGACAAGCTTTAAAAACGATACTGAAAGATACGCCCCGGGGTAATCTTACCGTGAGGAATTTCCCTGCTACGGTGTCGGACTTACGCAAGAAGCTGAAATTGCAAGATGGCGGCGATACCTATTTTTTTGCCACCACTCTACATGACGGAAAGCATGCACTAATAAAATGCAGAAAAAGGTAAATTCATGAAAGAAGACAAAGTAAGAGAGATTAAGCAGTCCTTCCGTCTGCTGATGAACGGTGTTATAGCCCAGTCTATGCGCGACAAGGGCATGGACTATCACGTCAACTGGGGAGCATCACTGATGCATCTTAGGGAAATGGCGAACGAATATGAGCAAGATATCGAACTGGCGTCAGCATTATGGAAAGAGAATGTCAGAGAATGCAAGATTCTTGCCACCATGCTTATGCCGTGCAGCGAGTTGCGTAAGGAGACAGCTATGCAGTGGATAAAGGACACACACACGCAAGAAATTGCAGAAATAGCCGCCATGAATCTGTATCAGTACCTACCATATGCCGCTGAGATGGCTGTTATGCTGATACAGGATGAGGACGATATGGTGCGGATGCAGGGATATAATATCCTTGCGAGATTGTTCAGGAACGGGGAAAGAAGTGTGGATGGGAATGTAACGGCAGCATTTGTAGAGAACGTGTGCGAGGCTTTGCAGAGTGAGAATATCGCCGTAAAGCACAGCGCATGGAATGCTGTAGTAAAATATGCCGACATGGACGAACAGTGTCGTGCCATTGCCAAAAAGAGCCTTATGAAAATAAAAAAGGACGATTGGTTGTAAATAATTTGTCAGTTTAGTTTTTTTTTTGTAATTTTGCCACAATAGAAACCGCTTTGCGGTAATGTGGACATTGAAAGATACAAATAATTTTTCAAAAATACAAAATGCTTACAATCAAACTCATTACAGAAGAGAGAGAAAGAGTCATCAAGGGACTCCAAAAAAAGTGTTTCCCTAATGCAGAGGAGGCTATAGATAATGTGCTTGCTATTGACAAGGAACGCCGCGAGGCACAGCAGGAACTGGATTCCTGCCTGGCGGAGCAGAAAAAGGCGGCAGCGGAGATAGGTAAGTTGATGAAGGCTGGCGACAAAGATGCCGCTGAGAAGGCTAAGGCTGCGGTGGCTGAACTGAAAGAGAGAAGCAAGGATCTGGATGCTGTGAAGTCAAACGCACAACAGAAGGTTGTTGAACTCCTCTGCCAAATTCCTAATATACCTTATGATGAAGTTCCACAGGGTTCATGCGCAGAAGATAATCATGTAGTAAAGAGCAATTTGAAGGAGTGTGACGGTACAGACACTGTAGGTACATGGAACGTAAATCCTGAAAATGCGAAGGCAAAACTACCTCACTGGGAGTTAGCAAAGAAATATAACCTCATCGATTTTGACCTCGGAGTAAAAATTACAGGTGCAGGATTCCCTGTATATATAGGTAAGGGCGCAAGATTGCAGCGCGCTTTAATCAACTTTTTCCTTGATGAGGCAAGGGCGGCAGGTTATACGGAAATTATGCCTCCTACGGTTGTAAATCAGGCATCAGGTTACGGTACAGGTCAGCTGCCGGACAAAGAAGGACAGATGTATCACTGTGAAGTAGATGATCTCTACCTTATCCCAACAGCAGAAGTGCCAGTGACAAATATTTATCGCGATGTCATTTTGGACGAGAAAGACCTGCCAGTAAAAAACTGTGCCTATACACAGTGCTTCCGTCGTGAAGCTGGCAGCTATGGCAAGGATGTGCGTGGTCTGAACCGTTTGCATGAATTCTCTAAGATTGAGATTGTGCGCATTGATAAACCTGAGCATTCCAAAGAGTCTCATAAAGAGATGCTGGCTCATGTTGAGGGATTGCTGAAGAAATTGGAACTTCCATATCGTATTCTTTTGCTTTGCGGTGGTGACCAGTCATTCACATCTTCTATATGTTATGACTTCGAGGTCTATTCCGAGGCTCAGGGACGCTGGCTTGAGGTGTCATCTGTCTCTAACTTTGATACGTATCAGGCAAATCGTCTGAAGTGCCGCTATCGTAATGCAGAAACCAAGAAAACTGAGCTTTGCCATACACTCAACGGTTCGGCTTTGGCTCTACCTCGTATTGTGGCTGCTATACTTGAGGATTATCAGACACCTGAGGGTATTGTGGTGCCAAAGGCTCTTGTGCCGTATATGGGTTGCGAAATCATTGACTAAGAAATTATGCAGGCTTGTACAGTGGAGAGGCGGATTACCTTCCCTGGTACAAGCCTGTGTGGTAATGCAAACTTGAATAACCTACAAATAAAGAATATTATGTATAAGATTGTTACTAAGAAACAGTTTTCCGAAAAGGTATTTCTGTTTGAGATAGAGGCACCACTGATAGCCAAGAGTCGAAAGCCAGGTAACTTTGTTATAGTGCGTGTGGACAAGCATGGCGAGCGCATGCCTTTGACAATTGCCGATGCGGATACAAAGCGTGGTACCATCACGCTCGTGATACAGGAGGTTGGACTGTCTTCCACCAAGTTGTGTCAGAAGAACGAAGGTGATTCCGTAGCAGATATCGTAGGTCCGCTTGGTAATCCTACCCACATAGAGAATTTTGGTACGGTGGTATGTGCTTGTGGAGGCGTAGGAGCTGCACCAATGCTGCCTATTGTGCGTGGACTCAAGGCTGCTGGTAACCGCGTGCTAACTGTAGTGGCAGGACGTACTGCCGAACTTGTGATACTGGAGGACGAATTACGCGACTCATCTGACGAGTTGATAGTAATGACGGATGATGGCTCTAAAGGTGAGAAGGGCGTAGTAACCGTAGGTATTGAGAAATTCTGCCAACAGGAGCATATAGACAAGGCATTCGCCATTGGTCCTCCTGTAATGATGAAGTTCTCCTGTCTCACAACGAAGAAGTATGGTATCCCTACCGATGTTTCACTCAACACCATCATGGTTGATGGTACTGGTATGTGTGGCGCCTGTCGTCTGTCAATTGGAGGCAAGACGAAGTTTGTCTGCATAGATGGTCCTGAGTTTGATGGCGCACTCGTAGATTGGGATGAGATGTTCAAGCGTATGGGTACTTTCAAAAGTGTAGAACGTGAGGAGATGGAGCATTATGCCGAGCATTGTTATGCAGATACAGAGAGCGGTTGCAAGGAAAGCACAGATGTTACAATGGATTGTGATCCAACAGATGACAATATAGAGGTGCTCACCGATCGAAAAGCTTTATGGCGCGAGGAACTGCGTAAGGCAATGAAACCCAAGGAACGTACTGCCATAAAGCGTGTCATAATGCCAGAACTAGATCCTGTGTATCGTGCTACTACACGTTTGGAAGAGGTGAATAAGGGATTGACAAAGGAAATGGCTCTGACGGAAGCCAAGCGCTGTCTAGACTGTGCAAAGCCAAGTTGTGTAGAGGGGTGTCCCGTAAACATTAACATCCCATCATTTATTAAAAACATAGAGCGAGGCCAGTTCCTTGCGGCAGCAAAAGTTCTCAAGAATACTTCTGCTCTGCCAGCTGTCTGCGGTCGTGTTTGTCCGCAGGAAAAACAGTGTGAGAGCAAATGCATACACCTCAAGATGAACGAACCTGCCGTAGCTATCGGCTATCTTGAGCGATTTGCTGCCGATTATGAGCGCCTGTCAGGAAATATATCCCTGCCAGAGATTGCTCCTTCTAATAATATGAAGATAGCCGTGGTTGGCTCTGGTCCCGCAGGACTGTCTTTCGCTGGTGATATGGTAAAGAGAGGATATGACGTGTTCGTATTCGAAGCCCTCCACGAGATAGGCGGTGTGCTGAAGTATGGTATCCCAGAGTTTAGACTGCCGAACGCCATCGTTGACGTAGAGATAGAGAATCTGCGAAAGATGGGGGTACACTTCCAAACCGATGTCATTGTTGGAAAGTCCATCTCTGTAGATGAACTGGAGGCACAGGGATTCAAGGGTATTTTTGTGGCGTCTGGTGCAGGTCTGCCAAATTTCATGAATATTCCAGGAGAGAACCTTATAAATATAATGTCATCTAACGAATACCTTACCCGTGTAAACCTCATGGATGCAGCCAATCCCAAGACTGATACTCCTATGAATCTAGGCAAAAACGTGCTCGTTGTGGGAGGTGGTAATACCGCTATGGATTCATGTCGTACGGCAAAACGACTTGGTGCAAATGTGACACTGGTATATAGACGTTCAGAGGCGGAGATGCCTGCACGTCTTGAGGAAGTGAAACATGCAAAAGAAGAAGGCATCAACTTCATGACATTGCATAATCCCGCAGAGTACATCGGTGATGAGAATGGTGCTGTATCAAAGGCAGTACTTGAGGTTATGGAGCTCGGAGAGCCTGATGCATCTGGAAGACGTTCACCGAAAGCCACAGGCGAGAAGGTGACGTTGGATGTAGACCAGGTGATTGTGGCGGTAGGCGAATCCCCTAATCCTTTAGTCCCGAAGTCTATAAACGGACTTGAACTTGGACGCAAGAATACTATCGCTGTTGGAGATGACATGCAGTCAAGCAGGAAAATGCTTTATGCTGGAGGAGATATCGTCAGAGGAGGTGCTACCGTAATCCTTGCCATGGGAGACGGAAGACGTGCAGCCGCAAACATGCATGAACAACTATCCAAACAGGCGTAGAAATTCAGAAGAGTAAACCAAACATACCAAATAATGAACGGTATATATACGATTTTGCTGCTCATACTAAGCAACGTCTTTATGACATTTGCCTGGTATGGGCATCTTAAGTTACAACAGAGCGGAGTATCATCCAACTGGCCGTTGATTGTAGTGATTGCTTTCTCATGGGCTATCGCATTCTTTGAATACTGCTGTCAGGTGCCTGCCAACAGAATTGGTTTCGCTGGAAATGGAGGTCCCTATTCACTTGTACAATTGAAGGTAATACAGGAGTGCATAAGTTTGATAGTCTTTGCAGTTATGTCTACAATGATGTTCCATGGACAGACACTCCACTGGAATCATGCGCTGGCTTTCGTAATGCTTATAGCCGCTGTGTATCTTGTTTTCATGGACTGATATCCATTAGTAGGACTTTTTCCTGCTAACATTGTAATCAATTAAATTTATACTGAACCATTAAACTATATCATAATGAAATACTTTCCAGAGTCTGAACTTATTATCAATGCCGATGGAAGCGCATTTCATCTGCATCTTATACCAGAACACCTTGCTGACAAGATAATCCTTGTAGGTGACCCTGACAGAGTAACAACTGTAGCGTCATTTTTTGATTCAGTAGAGAACGAAGTGAAATCACGCGAGTTCCATACAATCACTGGGGATTATAAAGGAAAGCGCATAACGGTGCAGAGCACAGGTATAGGATGCGACAACATTGATATAGTCATGACGGAACTTGATGCTCTGGCAAATATAGACTTTAACACAAGAAAGGAAAAGAAAGAGCACCGACAACTTACGATCGTACGTGTGGGCACTTGTGGCGGTTTGCAACCAGAGACACCAATTGGGACCTTCATTGCTTCCGTAAAGTCGATAGGATTTGACGGTCTACTGAACTACTATGCAGGACGCGACAGTGTGTGTGATCTTGAACTGGAAAAAAAATTTAGAGAACACATGCAGTGGCCAACCTTGAAAGGAGCACCATATGTTGCCAATGCAGATGCAGAATTGATAGACACCATAGCGGGTGACGATATGGTTCGAGGCATCACTATTGCCTGTGGAGGATTTTATGGACCACAAGGCAGACAGATAAGAATTCCCCTGCAAGACCCAGAACAGAACCGAAAAGTAGAATCTTTTTACTATATTGTACCAGAGACAACGGCTGCATGCAAAAAGGGAGATCTGCTAAAGGTCTGCAACTTTGAGATGGAGTCATCAGCTGTTGCAGGAATGTCTGCACTGTTGGGGCATAAAGCCATGACGTGCTGCATGGTAATAGCAAACAGGTATGCAAAGGAAATGAACACGGAATACAAAAACAGTATAGAAAAATTGATAGAAATTGTATTAAATAGAATATGATGCACGAAAAAACTACAATTTGTGCACCTGCCACCACCACAGGAGGTGCTATAGCTGTGATAAGGGTCAGCGGACCAAAGACATTCACTATTTTGGACAAGGTGTTCTCAAAGAGCCTTCGTGATGTAAAAGGCTACACCCTGCACTACGGTCAGATAAAGGATACAATGGCAGATGCAGTCATAGACGAGGTTCTTGTATCCGTTTTTCATGCACCACATTCCTATACAGGCGAGGAAAGTGCGGAAATATCATGTCACGCCTCTGGGTATATTGTTAATATGATAATAAACACTCTTGTAAAAAACGGTTGTCAGGTGGCGCAGCCTGGAGAGTTTACAAAGAGGGCATATCTAAATGGAAAGATGGATCTGTCACAGGCAGAGGCTGTGGCGGATCTAATTGCTTCAGAAAACCGTGCATCTCATGACATTGCTATCAACCAGTTGAAGGGAGGATTTGCAAGCGAATTGGCAATACTGCGTGAGCACCTCCTAAAGCTGACTTCACTTCTTGAACTTGAGTTGGATTTCTCTGACCACGAAGACATTGAATTTGCTGATAGAACGGAACTGAAGAATCTAGCCGAACTGATAGACTCGAAAGTGATAAGCCTTGCCAAATCATTTGAAACAGGTCAGGCTATAAAAAAAGGGATTCAGGTCGCCATCATAGGAAAGACAAACGTTGGAAAGAGCACCTTGCTGAACCAATTGTTGCATGAGGACAAGGCAATTGTCAGCAGCACACATGGCACAACACGCGATGTAATAGAGGATACCACCATTATTAACGGTTATGCATTCCGTTTCATTGACACCGCTGGCATTCGTGATACGGATGATGAGGTGGAACGGCTTGGTATAGAGCGAACATATCAGAAAATAGAACAAGCGAGAATTGTGATATGGGTGACAGATACACAGCCTACGGATGCGGAAACATCAGACATACGTAGTCGTACAAAAGGGAAAAAATTGATTTGCGTGCGTAACAAGTGTGATGAACATCCACTCCAGCCCAGATTATCATCTGTCGATTCATGGCAATATTGTTCTGAGGATATCATACAGATATCTGCAAAATATGGTGCTAACCTCCATCTGCTTGAGTATGCCATATTCTCGGCTGCTGAAATACCAAAGACAAATGACGGTGATATCATTGTTACCAGTGCCCGTCATTACAACATTCTATGCCGTGCACATGAGGAAATGCTACGTGTCAAGGAGAACCTTTACCTTGAAGTCAGTGGCGACCTTGTCTCTGAGGATCTTCGACAGGCGGTGCACACCCTTGCAGAGATAACAGGTGGTGAAATATCCAGCCAAGATACTTTGAATAATATTTTTAGTCATTTCTGCGTGGGAAAATAATGCGTATTTTGCACTGCAAAAGAAGCACAATAAAAGAATAGAACAAGCCATAAATATACTGTTTTTCAATAACTTATAATTTTATGTCTAGTTAATATTTTTTTCGGATTTTGTTCTTGTTTGTCGTTGAATTGTTGTAAATTTGCAGCACAAAAATAAACGTGCAACATTTACAACAGAAAACGGCATGAAAGACAGAAGCAGCATCACTCTAAGACAACGTACCCTACCAAGCGGCAGGACAACGCTCTACCTTGATATCATCTGCAACGGCAAGAGAAAGGTCGAATCATTGAAACTGTTCCTTATACCCGAAACTTCTCGGGCAGACAAGCAGAAGAACAAAGAAACATTGAAGCTGGCAGAAGCGATAAAAGCCAAACGTGTCGTGGAAGCCCAGAACAAAGAGTTCGGCTTCAAGGCTAACTATGCGGAAGACACCAACTTCTACGACTACTACTTTTCCATGACTGAGAAGAGACTTGGAACTGAAAGCCAGGGAAACTGGGGAAATTGGCGCTCATGCCTGAAGCATCTCGAAAAATATGATGCGAACCTGAAGAAGAGAACCTTTGCAGATATTGACAAAGAATGGGTGCAGGGGTTTCGTGATTATCTTGAGAAGGAAGCCTGTGCATGGGGATGTGATTTCAGAAAGAGAATCAAAGACCACCCGCTGTCCAAGAACAGCAAGCTCAGCTACTTTAACAAGCTGCGAGCATGTCTGAACCAGGCCATGGAGGAAAGAATCATCCGTCTCAATCCCATGTCGGGCATAGAAGGCTTCAAGGAAACTGAGGGCACACGAATGTATCTGACCATTGACGAGGTAAGAAAACTCGCACAAACAGAATGCGAATACCCAAACGTCAAGCGCGCATTTCTGTTCTCGTGCCTTACAGGACTCAGACGGAGTGACGTGGTTCGTCTGAAGTGGAGCGACATACACAAGCAGGATGGATATACCCGCATCATCTTCACCCAGAAGAAGACGGGAGGACTTGAATACCTTGACATATCTAGACAGGCATCGGAACTTCTCGGTGAGCGTGGCAAACCCACCGATACCGTATTCCCAGACATCCATTCTCCATCATGTACTAACGAAGCTATCAAGCGATGGGTTCTTCGGGCTGGTATCAACAAGGAAATCACCTTCCACTGCTCACGACACACGTTCGCGGTAATGATGCTTGACCTTGGTACGGACATCTACACCGTCAGCAAGCTGCTCGGACACCGCGAACTCTCCACCACCCAGAGGTATGCGAAGGTGCTCGACAAGAACAAACAAGCTGCTGTCTCCAAAATACCCGACATACTGTAACATACAAAACGATGACAATGTTTTCCATGTGGAATGCATCGCCATCGTTTCGTTTTTTGTTCAATGAATTCATTGTCTCTGTTATTGTCAATGAGTAACCATCCGAAATCCGCCGTTTCCCCCCCCAAAAAAAAAATTGGCTCATGAGGGTAAATACGCATCCACGGAAATACCACCTGAGCAAAAAAATCTCTCGTGCGTGTACGTGTGTACGCGCGTCGTCGTCGTCGAATTTCTTTCTTTTTATTTTCTTTCTTTATTATTTTCTTTTTGCTTCTTTTTCTTTTCTTTTTCTTTCGTTTTTTTTCTTTCTTTTTAGAAAGCCCTTGATAACCCCTTAGGGGTTTTTGATTAATATCCCCTTAGGGGTTTTTGTGATTGGTGCGTCTAAAAGTAGAGGGGATAGACAAGGGGTGTTAGTCGTCGTTGTCCTGGTTGTCATCATCGCTGTCATCGCCAGCAGCGAGCGCTCGTAGCTTGTCTTCTATGGTGCGGATGCTGACATGTGCATTCATGTCCATGTCTATTGCTTTCATTTTTGGGGTGTGGAACTCTAGAAGGCGGAGCTCGGCGTTGACACGGTCATCGGGGGCAAGCATGGATATGTCTATCTCGAACTGGGACATGGAGCGTAGTGTCTCGGTGTCTTCATCGTGTACGAGTCTTGGTTCAAAATATTCCATTGAGTGGGTGCGTAGGTATCCCTTGAGTGGGTTTTCCTTGTTTGGGGTGCCTTTCTGACGGCCTCCAGTCTTTTTTCCTTTCATGTTGTTTTCTCCTTTTTGGGTTCAAGGGAGATGTTCCCATCTATGGACATTCCCTCCTAAGTTTTTTTTCTTTTGTGGTAAAACCTATGATAACCCCTAAGGGGTTTTAGAGAAATATCCCTTAAGGGGTTTTAGAGAAATATCCCCTAAGGGGTTTTAGAGAATGTTGGGGTTCGTTTGACAAAAGTTATAAGTGATGTACAAAATTAACTTATTAATTTAGCACCGCACTTATAACTTTTGGGTTTCAGCCTTTTCTGACGTATGCCAGATGGGACGCTGGCGTAAAAAACGCCATCGCACGAGGACAGCGGGAGTGAAGCTGCTGGTGCGGAGGGTCGTGGTATCGTGAAGTTTGACAATTCGGAGAACGTATGGGTTGATATGGAGAGGCTTTGTTATTCATAGGAGTGTTGTTATTAAAAAATCATAAAGGGAAGTAGATATGGGACTTATAGGAGGTGCGATTGGTGCTGGTGCGAGTATCTTTGGCGGCATCATGTCGAGCAAGGCTCTGAACAAGATGAAGGAGAATGTGGAGAAGCAGCGCAAGAGTAACCAGGACTGGTATGACCGCAGGTATAATGAGGATGCGACGCAGAGGGCGGATGCGCAGCGCATACTAACGCAGACTGAGGAGAGTATAAAGAACCGCAACAGACAGGCGGCTGGTACGCAGGCTGTGATGGGTGGTACGGACGAGAGTACTGCACAGACGAAGGCTGCAAATAGTCAGGCTTTGGCGGATGCTACTTCGCAGATTGCTGTTAATGCTGATGCGAGGAAGGATCAGATAGAGCAGACGTATCGTGCGAAGGATGATGAGTATGTGAACAAACTGAATGAGATAGAGAAAGGCAAGGCGGATGCTATTGCTGGTGCTGTGCAGGGTGTGGCGAGCGCTGCATCGTCTATGCCATTCTAAATGGGGAGGTGACATGAGTGATATGACTGAAGATACCAGATATGAGGGCGATGGCGTTGAAACGCCAGCGCACGAGGACAGCGGGGCATCGGGCAGGAAGGGCTCAGTAGAAGACCTAGAGGGACTAGGGGCTGGCGCAAACGGGAAGACTGGCACTGGAAGTGCTAAAGGCTCGGAAAACGCTGTGGGAAGTGCAGGAACGGCAGAGGTGACAGCGCACGAGAATAGCGGGACTGCTGAGACAACAACGACGGACGGTGGACAGAAGGCTGTGGGCGGTGCTGGCGATTTTCGTGGCTATGATGAGCAGATGAGGCTGTTGCGTGAGGCTGCGGACAGGTACAAGCCTGAGACGGAGGAGGAGCGCAAGAAGCGTGAGCGCAAGGAACGCTCGAAGAGGATTGCTGCTGCGGTGGGTGACGGGCTGATGGCATTGAGCAACTTGTTTATGACGACTCGTGGGGCTCCGAACATGTACAAGCATGAGACGATGAGTCAGCAGAAGGCGTTACAGACGCAGCTGGATAAACTGAAGGCGGAGCGTGAGGCTAATGCGGACAAGTACCTGCAATATGCTCTGAAGATTGGTGACTTGCAGAATGACAGGGCGAAGACGGTGCGTGAGCTGGAGCAGAAGCAGGAGGAGGCACGGCTGAAGCGTGCAAAGGATAATCGTGAGGCTGAGGAGCATGGATGGGCGGCCGCTCTGCAGCCGTCAAAGGTGAAGGAGCAGAATAGCAAGGCCGCCAAAGCTGCAGAGGAGGCCGTAACCGCCAAAGCAGAGGCTGACAATGCTGTGGAGTATTACAAGGCGAGAGCGGGAGCTGAAAAAAGACGTAATACGAAAACGGCAAAGACGACAAATAAGCCTCCCGAGTATGTGGCTTATGACGAGAATGGCAATCCCCATTCATTCCGCACGAAGGCGGCTGCTGATTACTTTGCCAGACAGCACGGTACATATAAGGAATCGGAAAGCACGAGCACGAACAGCTATGGTGAGACGACTGTGACAAAACGCCGTGGCGGTTATCCTGCGAAGCCTGCACAGAAGCCTGCACAGAAGCCTGCACAGAAGCCAACACAGAAGCAGGGTTTTGCGAGCGGTCTGAAATTTTAGAATAGAAAAGACATTACAGAGAAAGAAGAATATGCCATTAGACGAAGGTAAGTTGAAGCAGCTGTACGGCACGCTGCAAGAGGGCGGTTACAGCCAGGATTATGATACATTTAAGAAAGGGTTCACTGGTAATGAGCATTACGAGAACAGGAAGAAGGTGTATGACCTGCTGACAGAGAACGGTGCGCAGATAGGGTCAACGTATGAGGAGTTTATGCAGAAGATGCAGAAACCTCGTGTGCAGCCGTCTGTGGGGAATGCTGATACGGGTGCGGCACAGTCTCATGGTGCGGTGAATAGTGCGCCCACAGATGGTGACGTGGGTGCGAAGCCAACGACCGAGCCATCAGTGAAGAAGAGTTCTTCTGCAGCACCCCATGGCACTCCGCTGACGGAGCAGGACAGAATAAGAATGGGTGCTGCTGCCTGGCAGCTTGGTCAGAATGCCGTGAAGGGTGTTAAGGGTACGAATGCGAGGTTGGGGCGCATGGTGGACTCTGTGACGCTGAAGGGCAAGAAGCGTGAGCGTCTGGGTGACTTCCGCGCTCGTGTGTCGGGTACTCCTACAACGGTGGCTGGTGCGCCTACGGTTAGTCTGACGGGTAATGGTGTTGCGGCAGGTAACGTCCAGGCACCAAAGGAAGGGGGCACTAAGAGTGCGGAGTCTCCGAAGCCTTATGGCGTGGTGTACGAGAATGGCAAGGCGAAGACGCAGTGGCTTATGCCTGATGGCAGTCTGACGACTTCTCTTCTTGATGCTAACAATGCTGAGTATGCAGCGAGGACGGAGCGTCTTGCTCGTGCTTTCCATGACCGTATGCGTGAGAACGGTCTTGACCCGGAGAATGCTGATGATGTGAAGAAACAGTCGCAGCTGGACTATGAGGCGCCGCTACGCGAGGCTGTGGAGGCTGCATGGCAGCGTGCGGAGGCAGATGACCGCAAGGCTGGCGAGCAGTATCGCAAGGACTATGAGAAGTCACGTCACGGTGGTTTCCTTGACATGGCGAAGGAGGCGTTGACGACAGCTTTTGATGCTGGTGGTCAGCCGTTGCAGCGTTCTTCGGACTATCAGCGTGACCTTGGCTACAATATACAGCGCAGGGAGACGTTTGACCTTGGGAAGATGGCGGAGAGCGTGTACAGGAATATACCTCAGTCATACCGTGAGAGTCAGATACTGGCATATGCCGACTATTTCCGCAAGCATCCGCAGGAGTTGAAGGGCAGAAGTGTTCCGCAGGCTGCTGATGATGCATTGCGTGGTGAGGCTTACCGTGCTACGTATGAGAGGGCTGTGAAGGCGAACATGCCTAAGAGCAAGACGGAGTTTTTCCTTCGTAAGGTAGCAGACCAGCCGTTTTTGTCGCAGTCGATGGCTACGGATATGGCAGCATCGGCTTTAACTGGCTCTTACGGTATGAGCGAGGCTGAGGCGGATGCCATGGGCAGGTATGGCAAGGAGCACCGTGTGCTTGATATTGCTGGTACGGTGGCTAACATGGCTGTTGACCCTGTGACATACGTCTCTGGTGGTGTCGGTGGTATCTTGGGCAAGAAGGCTCTGCAGGTGGCAGGCAAAGCGATGCTGAAGGGTGCTACGAAGGACGTGGCGGCACGTTATGCTGGTAGGACGCTTGCCGGCAGACTTGTTGCTGGTGCTGCTGGTGCTGCTGGCAACTTCGGTACGTTTGAGACGCTGAAGGATATTGAGGGGCAGATGCGCATGGGCGGTGTCGTTGACCCAGAGACTGGCGAGCGTGGTTTGTCTGGCAGTGACGTTCTGAAATCGACACTGCGCGGCACTCTGCTCGGTTCGGTGACGGGTGCCATGTCGCCGTTGATAGGCAATGTGGCTGACAAGCTGGTGAAGTCTTCCTCCAGTGTGGCGGGCAAGGCTGGCGTGCGTGTTGGTGAGGTGGCTGCGTCGACTGTGGCAGAGGGCACTGTCTTTGCCACTCCTGAGTGGATAGAGAATGCCGGGCTGGCGGACGATGACCCTAACAAGCGTTCTGCGATGGACGTATGGACTGACAATATGGCTATGATGCTTGGTTTCAAGGCGAGCCATGCTGTGAAGAGTGCGCCAAGGGTGATAGCAGGTCTTCGTCCGATAGCTGAGCCGAAAACGATGCAGGAGCGTGAGCATAACCGCAGGAGCTTTATGGAGCTGTTGCGTGAGCGTCTTGATGTTAGTCCGAGTGATATGGACTTCACTCCTGACGAGCGCAGGGAGCTTGAGGGGCGTGGTTATGGTGACCTTGCAGGGCTCTTCAGACGCGAGACTGAGGGGGACGCTGGCGTAAAAACGCCAGCGCACAAGGACAGCGAGGCATCGGACAGAAGGGGCTCAGTAGAAGACCTAGAGGGACTAGGAGGACTAGAGGCTGGCGTAGAAGGGCGTGGTATCGTGAAGTTTGATGGTCCAGAGGAGGCTGATACGAGTCGTGCGGAGCATCCTGAGTTTGACGGCTACTCCTCCATGGAGTCTCTGATGCAGGACAAGGGTGTGAGCCAGAGCACGAGGGCTAAGGCTTACTATATTCTTACTGGCAGGCAGTTGCCGATGGGTACTGTGACAGGTTACACCACTGATGAGGATGCTGATGGCGGCATTACGGTGCAGGCTGTCACGATGGACGGTGAGGTGGTTACAAGCCGTCGTTTCGCTAACAAGGCTGATGCACAAGTGGAGAAGGACAAAATACAGCGTCAGGCGGAACTGAATGCGGTGGATGTTGGTGAGCGTTACAAGGACATGGCTGCCAATGTGGCTGTTTTCGAGTCTGCTATTGAGCAGGTGGCTCCTGGTGCTGACATGGAGACGGTGATGCGTAACTACAAGGCTGTGAAGGATGGTGATGCTGATGCTGTGCGTAACTATGGTGAAATGGTGAAGGAGATAGACAACGCCATTGAAGCCAATAGGGACATTGCTGATGCGGAGCGTCCTGAGGGCATCCGTGCTGCCATCAATGAGGAGACAGGCGTGGACGTGGACGCTGCGCTGAAGAAGACTGCTGACAGACGTTCTGAAGAGGAGAATGCTGCGGTTAAGGACTATCTAAAGCGTCTCTTCCCTGAGCAGAATGAGAGTAAGGCAGAGAATGACGGTGAGACGGCTGATGGCGGTACGGATGCTGACGCTTATGCTGGTGACAAGGCTGATGCTGCCAGGGCTTATGATGAGTCTCGTCTGCTTTGGGGCAAGGCTGAGCAGGGCGATGCTGATGCGAAGGCGGAAATGGATGCTATATATCTACGTATGGAAGAGGCGTATCAGATATGTGAGGAAGCCTTTGGCGGTGATGCGGAGATGCGCATGGCAGAGATGCAGGAAGACCCGTGGGGGATGGTGAATGACCCAGAGCTTACGGTGGACCAGCAGGATGCGGTGTTATACTACATCCAGGCGAAGGCTGCGATGGACGGTGTGCTGGACGCATCGAACGATGCTATGGAGAATAGGCGCAAGGAAGTGGCAGCTAACGTGGAGCGGCACACACACAAGGACAGTGGCATGGTGCAGCCTGCCACGATGAAGATTGGTGACAGGCGTGTGTACATAGTAAAGGGCAATGTGGTGGCTTTTCCTGACGGTTCTGGTATTGATGCTGCGAACTCAGACCAAAGTATAGTGGTGTGTGATGCGGAGACTGGTGAGTACAAGTTCGTGAGTCCAGACCAGATAGGTTCTGTCGGTGAGTCTGTGGACCCTCAGACGGAGCTTGACGAGGCTTATGCAAGGGTACAGGCGGAGCAGGAGGCGATGCTGGGTGGTTCGGGACGCGAGGACGCTGGCGTAGAAACGCCAGCGCACGAGGACAGCGGGGCATCGGGCGGGAAGGGCTCAGTAGAAGACCTAGAGGGACTAGGAGGCCTAGAGTCTGGCGCAGATCAGCGCAAGATGACCGAGGAGCAGGTGCGACAGTATGCGCAAAGTGCTTTCAACGAAGTCACACAAGCTGGTGGTGGCATCACCCTGCCCGAATGGCAAGTGCAGGGAATGCAGCAGTACAATGGGCAGATGTTGGAGCAGGAGAAGCAGCGCAAGGCCGAGGAAGCCAACCGTAAACCCACCGCACTCTCGCAAGTTCCTGTGGACGAGAAGACTGGTGAGCCGCTGTTTGAGCGTGTGGATGCTGAGACTGCTCTTGACGCTCTTGGCGAGGTGACTGGCGGTAATGCGGAGAATACTTCCGCCATTGTCGGTGCGCAGTTGGAGCAGGCGGTGAAGACCCTTGACGCTCTGAAGAAGAAAGTGCCGAAGAGGAAGGCTGCGGTGCTGCATGGTTCCCCGATGCAGATGGCGAGGGCTCAGCAGGAGGCTGATGCTGCCTATAACGCTGCTATGGAGGAGTATGATGCTCGTTTGCGTGCTGCCGAGGAGAGTAAGGAGGCGTGGAGCCGTGTGTCTGCACTGATGAATGAGAGGAAGCGTGCCGCCCGTGAGGAGCAGGAGGCGGAGCGTAAGGTGCGTGAGGAGCGCATGAAGGCTGATGGCGTGGCTATGGCGGAGGCGGACAGACGTCAGAAGGATGAGAAGGCTGCTGAACAGGCCGCTGTTGGCAGTCATGCAGTGAACCCGAAGCTGAAGGCTAAGTGGGATGCTGCTCCGAAGGTGGGGGGCAGTGCGAATGCTGTCACGCTTGAGGATGGTTCGGTGCTTCGTGGTCATTATGTGCTGACTGAGGCTGGTGCTGCTACTGCCAGTCATGATGTGAAGAATGCCTATGAGCCTACAGAGGGTTTCCCTGTGGACGAGAATGGCGAGAGTGTGAACGACCGTGACTACCGTCGTGACATGGATGCGCAGCGCATAGTGCGTGAGATGGCGGATGGGTATGACGGCAGGGCGTTGCAAAGTCCTGTCATCGTGAGCAAGGACGGCATAGTGCTTAGTGGCAACAACCGCACTATGTCTGGTGACCTTGCTGCGGAGCATGGTACGGACGGAGCTTATGTGGAGCACCTAAAGGAGTATGGCAGTATGTATGGCTTTACTGCGGAGCAGGTGGATGGCATGAAGCATCCAAGGGTGGTGTTCGTGCCAGACGAGCAGTTGCCGTATGATGCGCGGACGTTTGCTCGTTTCAACGCTGAGAGCCAGAAGAAGCAGGGCAAGCCGGAACAGGCGGTGAAGCTCGGCAAGGTTGTACCTGACAAGGTGTTTGAGAGTATAACGGGTGACATAGCCCGTTACGACCGTCTGTCTGATTATTATTCTGACGAGAAGGCGGTGGCAGGAGCTCTCAATCAGTTGCATGATGCCGGAGTAATCAACGACATGCAGTTGCCGGAGCTTCGCACTGGCGGTCAGTTGTCTGCAGCGGGCAAGGAACTTATTGAGAACACGCTTATAGGCAAGGTCTTTCAGACTTCGCCTGATGCCGTGCGTCAGGTGATAGGGAACGGTACATTGCGTCAGTCTGTGGTGACTGGACTTAACGAGATAGCGCACAACCGCATGCTTGCTGGGAGTGGTTATGACCTGAGTGATGAGCTGGCAGCGGCTATCGACCTTGTGAGTCGTGCCAAGTCGGATGATGCTGACGCGTACAAGGAGGGCAGAGCGGTGTCTTCTTATGGTAGGCAGGCAGGTTTGTTTGACGGGGAGAATGGTGACAGCCGTGTGACGGACGGTATTACGTTGTTATTGGCTGACCTTTTGAACAGTGGTCGTCCTGCAGAGCTACGCAAGGTGCTCTCTGCCTATAACCAAGAGGCGGCTTCAAGTGCAAGCGGTCAGATTGATTTGTTCAGCGGAGAGATTGCTTCCAAGGAACAGATATTAAAGAACACATTAGAACATTTCAGAAATGCAACACCAAGAGAACAACAAGCCCTCGTCGATGCAGCCATTGCAGAGCGCAAGCGCAGGGCAGAAGCCGCAGCAGTCGAGTCAAGTGGACGAAGCGAAGCAAGTAAACAAACTGAGAATGCTGCTGGGAACAGTGAAGAAACAAAGGATGCAGAACCAGCAGGAAGAAGACCAGCGAATATATGGAAGGAACTCCAGAACGGCAGGGTGATTTGGAGAAGACCGAGGACATAAAACTTTCAGATGAGATAGACGAGAATGGACGGCAGTTTGTCCTCACATAAGAGGGCGAATTGGCTTTTGGCGAGATTGGTGAAGATGCAGGATTGACAGCTTACGAGAAAAAAGAAAAGTCCGTTTCCGCCAGCAGTAGTGACATTGAAACGGAACCCAGAGGCAAGCGGAATGGCACAGCTACTCCGCAAAACGGACTTTCTTTTGGTGGCAAAGTTATAAAGAATTATTCTGATTTGCAAGTGAAAACGGTAAAATCTTCTGTTGGAGAGGAGAAAAAGTCGTTGGCGGCCGAAGCCGTAGAAACGGCTTCGCGCAAGGACGGTGGAAACATAGATGACCTAGAAGTACTAGGGGGACTAGAGGCTGGCGCGGTAGAGACGGGTGATGCTGGCGGTGAGGAGATGCTTACGGACAGGCAGGGTAATCCGTTGAATGCTGATGGTACGCTGAAGGTGGAGAAGGTTCGTTCGGTGGACGAGCTGACTGATGAGGACTTTACTCATCCTTACCGCAATGTGGAGCTTCCAGAGCTGCCTAAGAATGTGGACATGGCTATTGGTGCGGATGGCAAACCAGTGGTGATAAAGAGAAATATATTCGAGCGTAATGCGGAACGTCATCATGACCTCAGTGCGGAGCAGAGTCGCAGTATATTAACCCAAGTTTGACATTTCCTAGTTGTTTTTCTTGCAGAATCAAATAGTTAG
>SAMEA104315434__coassemble_332_pt1 | contig 27814 bp, 17 predicted proteins | sample SAMEA104315434__metabat2_high_PE_014 | metagenome-assembled genome bin SAMEA104315434 (sample SAMEA104315434) | gut metagenome | biome: Monkey gut; feature: monkey-associated habitat; material: faeces | place: China | collected 2013
CGCTGTCTTTTCCGTAAAAGAACGTATTGCCCTTGGCGTCAATGTATCCCGTTCTGCCCGTCAGCAGATTGCGGAAAGTCAGCTTGCCGCTATGAAATCCGCTGGCGAGCAGACTGTTCTGCACGGGAATATCAAAGAGTCGGTTGCCGTATTCATCCTCTACCGTATATATAGTGTCGCCCCTGCTGCTTATGCAGGCTACCAGTTGCCGCCCCTCACTGATGCCGAACGACATCCTCTGTGGCTGCTCCTGTCCGCTGGAAGACGGCAGAATGTGGAGCGTTATGGCTGCTATGAGAAGCAGAAGGAATATTACCGACAGTGTTATCAGTGTCTTTTTCATTTCTCGTTTATCATGCATGGCGTGGCGTTGTGGCGTGAATGGCAGCTTGATGCCGTTATCTTGTCTGCTCCGAAGACCAGTTGTCAACCTCTCCGCTTACCTCTATCTTCACCTGTTCGGGACTGCTTGGAATCACTACATTCACCACATGGTTCATGCCTTTCTTGAATACGAACTTGCTTTCGAGCAGATAACTCACTCCGTTCGCCTCTATCTCAATCAGCGGCAAGCGTGTGTCCAGTCTCTGCGGAACGACTATCGCCTCGTAGGTGTGGCTGCCAGTCTGGTGCGCCTTGATGCTCTTCGCACCGCATTTCTGTTTCTTTGTGGCTATGCCCGTGTTCAAATCGAGCGTAGCTCTCGTCACAGTGCTGTGTACAAAGACGTCTGCTTTCGTTGGCAACTCTCCCTCATAGTCCTCGCTCTTGATAAGCCTTATGGTGAGTTTGCTCATCACATGGCTGAAGTTCAGCCTCACAGCGTTTGCCAAATCGTTATAGTTCATGCTGCGTGCATACATCACGTCGCTTGCGGAATAGTCCTCCTTGCAGCTCTGGTCAGTGCTTACGCCCACCTCATAGTCATCAATAGAGCTTACGGCAGAGTAGGGATAGTAGGCATATACGTTATAGTTGCCGTTGTCAAGGAATATCTTCTCGGCAGCATTCCATCCGTCGTTGCCCTTTGTCAGCAGTTCGTTGTTGACGCTGTTGCCGCTTGGTTCCAGCGTCTCATCGCTCTTTGTGACGAACAGACCTATTCTGTCTCCATCGTCAAAGCCATATTCCGATGCTCTGGTCCGTGTGTCGGGGTGCACCACCTCGAATGTCAAGGCGTGCTTCCCCGTGCCAGTTTGCGATGCAGTGACATCATCATCAGAGCACGACAGCAGCGAACTGATGCCGCAGATGGCAGCCATATATATAATAATGTATAGTCTTTTCATGTTCTGTTCGTCTTTTTCTCCTATCTTCTCCTTGCCATATTGCGCAGCGGACTGCCCTTCATTATTACGGGATGGTTATGTTGCTGCCTTGTCGTCACGCTGCTGTGAGCTGCCGCCCCCCTTGTGAGGGCGGTGGTATTGCTGTTGTCATTCGCCACGAAGTCTTCGAAAGAGAATGTCTCTCCGGCGTATCTCTTGATGCGTTTCACTATGCTCTCGCGGCTGATGGCGTTGAAGTAAGGCGTATGGTTGCTCATGCACGAGCTCTGCTCTGAGCGGAATGCCCCCCTGCTGTGCATGGCAGCACCCTCGTAAATGTCAACCACGTCGCTGTAACGGCTGTCGAAGAGCAGGTGGCTCCACGGCACATCCTGCATCTTTCCCGTCAAGGAAACGTTCTCATACCATCCTAATGCGTGCGCATGATTTATGGCATAGGCGTGCTCGCAGCATGTGCATTTACACATATCGATGTATGATGCGTGCTTCACCGCCTCGTCTGCGAGTTTGCCGAAGCCGTGACCGCCAGCCTCATGCTGCACCGTTCCCCTTGCGTCCAGCGGATAACCGAGGTCCGTCTTCGGACAGATGGAGATGGCGGAGCCGTCATCCCATAGCAAGGTTCTGCCGTTATACTCCGTGTTGTCGGGCACGAGGATAACGAGACTTTGCGCTATATTGCCGCTGTTAACGGTTGGTGCGCCCTCCGCATACTTCAGAACGGTCTGGTAATCGCACGTAATCTCCTTGTCATTGTTCACCCTTGTGCCGAAGCGGTTGTCGCAGCTCGTATTGACAGAGCTTACGCCTGCTTCGTCAGACAGTGCTATCGCCGTGTAGACATTGAAGTAATCACGGTAGGAAGAGTAAGGCTCCACGTCGAAGAAGTTCTTCATCGTGTTCTTCATGTCAGTGATATACGTGCCACTGCTGATAGCTTTAGCATCGTATCCATCGCCTATTATCACGATGTTTATGCCGCCCTTGTTGCCTTTCGTGGACTTTTGGAGCGTTATAAACGAGTCTTCCTCATACTGATAGCTATACTGTGTCACTGGCAGAGAGAGCCTGTAGTATTTGTCTTTAAGCTTGAATACGATGTTGCCGCTACGTGTCTCGCTGCCGTTCGCTAAGCTATTGACCGTCAAAATTACCTCAGTCTTGCCGCTGCCGCTTGTCTGTGAGAGAGAGCACCACGATGGTTTGCTCAGCAGTTCCCATTCCCCCTCAGCGTTGATGACCAGTGAGCGTGAGCTCTTCTTGTTCAGAGTATTGACCATAGAGGGGCTGCACATCAACTCGTGGTGGGCTGTTATGTTCTTGAAGTCGCGCCATCCCGGTGAGAGTTTGTAAGCGTTGACAGCCGCCTCTGGCACTTCCACCACTACGTTGTCTTTCAACATATAGTAGAATGCGCTGCCGTTTAGCACCGGGGGCTCTTGACTTTTGCTGACGATACTTGTCAGACCACCGCAGTCTGCGAATGCTTCTGCCGATATGGAAGACAGACTTTCGGGCAGGATGATTTTGCTGATGTTGTTACAGTCGTAGAAACAATTGGCAGGAATATTCTCCATTCCTTCGGGTATCTCGAGCGTTCCAGACAATAACGTGCAGCCGTCGAAAGTGTGGCTGCTTAATGACGGCAGGCTGGCAGGAAGCTTTATTGTCCCCGAAAACCTGTTATGGCTGAAGGCATCTGCACCGATGTACGTCACCGTCTCTGGTATTTTCAGCTCACCAACGAAACTGTTGTTGCTGAAAGTAGCTGATTTTATGTCGGTTAACCCATTGGGCAGGGTTAGTGTTCCGTTAAAACCGCATTGGATGAAAGTCCTTTCCTCTATCTTTTTTATCTTGTTAGGAATGACCAAACTGCCGGTAAGCCCATAGCAAGAAGCGAATGCCGATTCTCCAATCTCTTCCAGATTATCGGGCAGGTTAAGACTTCCATATATGTTTTGGCATTCCATAAAGGCGTATACCCCTATTGTCTTGAGTGCTTCCGGTAGAAGGAGCTCGGTGTTAAAGCCACATCTTGTGAACGCCTGGTCTCCTATTTTTTCAAGTGTATTGGGCAGTGTCAGAGTGCCGTTGAGCGCATTGCAGTTGCAGAACGCATTGCCTCCTATTTCCTTCACTCCCTCAGGTATGACGAGAGAGCCTGTCAGTCTCTGGCAATCATAAAATGCTTCTCCTTTGATCTCCCTGGTGCTGTCAGGTAGTATGACCCTTTGCAGGGTGCTGTTTTGAGCCATGGCGTATGGTGGGATGGCGTAGTCCCATTCGGGCTCCTCGCCAATGCTGACGTAATAATCGTACATCCCACCGAACGGAATGACCTCTTTCAGGTTCAGTGTCGTAAGATTCGGCAGATTACGGTTTATGAAATAGAAGTCGTTGGAGTCCATTCCGCCCCTTATCTTCAGGTTCTTTATAGCACTGAGGTTCTTGAAATGCTTGTTGATAGAGTCCTCCAGATGACCGTATGAGGAGTTGACGGTCATGTAAGCCTTAGCCGTTCCATCGTGACTTACGAGATCATTCTCCCATGCTGTGATGCTCTCGCTGATGATGGACAGTGCAAACTGCCCCTCGCCAGCTTTCTTGTCCACACGTATGGAGAAGTTCATCATTTTCTTAGGAACATACGTGAAGTCCGCCTCTTTTGAGAACTTGTAAGGCGTTCCGCCCACGGTGATGGTGAAAAGTGTCGTTCCTGCCGCCACGGTCTGCGGCACTACGATGGCTCTCCACTCGTCATTCACACGTGCGGGCATGGTGGCGGTGCTCTCGGCACTGCCGTTCGGCTTCACTGTGCCGTCGCCAAGGTTTATCTTTGCATCACGGACAAGGTTGGAAACCAGCACGTTCTTCTCCGTTGATGCCCATTCACCCGACTTGAACCCGCTGCCCTCTACGAGTGTCACACGAATGTTTGACATGCAGTGAGCCATGGAAACGCGCACTGCTCCAGCGCGTGGCGCAATGTCGGCAGCCTTTCCCCACAGGAAGTCGCTCGCCTCATAACCGCCCATTTCATCGCCCTCCGTGGGCTTGCTCTGGTCACGTCTCACGGTGAAAGAGTATGACTCTACGCTCTTTGGCGAGTCATACGGATAGTAACAGTAAATGTCGGCGTGTGTCACCTTGTCCTGCCAGTAGATGTTGTATGCAGCGTTCCATTTATGATCCGCCTCATTAAAGGTATGCCTTACGTTCGTAGCGTGGTTGCCTTCGGTAGATAATCTGCCCGGAACGGTACCTTCATAGTTCACCACATATACTCCTATCTCGTCTCCATCCACGAAGCCCTCGTCGTTAACGCGCGTCACTGCCACTTGGTTTATCTCGCCCTCAATCTCCAGTTTGTCACCGCTGCCAGGCAATGCGCCCCCCAGCCAGTTCTCGTCAGAGCATGATGATGCCAGCAGAAATACTGTTATAAGGGTGAATATGTAGTGATAGTAGAATCTTTTCATCAGTATTTACAAGGTTAATGTATGGTTATTCAGCAGTGCCACCGTGGTCAATGTCGTCCGTCTCCCAGCCCGCTATGCCTATGTCGAAAGAGTCATTGGCATTGTTTATCGTGATGGAGAACTTGTGAATCTTTCCTGCCTCGAAGGTGAACGCCTTGCTGAAGTGCCGTTCCTTGCCGCCCATGGTGATAGAGAAGAGCCGTTCGCCCTCCACCGTCTGCGGCACTATGATGGCGTTATACGTACCGTTATCCTTCCATGTGGTGACGCTTTTCGCCTCGCCAACAGCCGTTGCTGTGGCGGATGCCATATCAACGGTGGCAGCACACTTCACATTGTTCACCCTCACCGTAATGTCATTGCCCTGCAAAGCCTCTTCGCTGTATCCGCCGCCAGGCAGCAGCGTCACTTGTATACGGCTGAACATGTGCGACAACAGCAGCGGTATCGTCTCCTCCGTGGGCTTCACACCTTTGCTTAAGCCAGCGAGAACGTCGCTCGCTCGGAATGCTTCCGCACTGCTCTGGTCCTCCTTCACGGTGAAGGGGATAGCCCTTGCGTCTGTCACAGAGGCGTTATAAGGGTAGTAGAGATAGAAATCTGCTGGAGTGACGGCATCCTTCCAGTATATCGTCTCTTCGCCTTTCCATGTGCCAGAGTATGTCAGTGGCATGTTATTCACATGGTTTGCTGTGGCAGAGAGCAGTCCTGCCGTAGCGTTATCTTTCCAGTCGTTCATGAAAAGCCCCACCTTGTCGCCCGTAGCGAAGTAACTGTCGCTCTCTCCCGTGTCCTTTCCGTCACCTGATGAAGCCGCATTGACGCTCGCCATGACGCTTACAGCCATTCTGGGACGAGTGGGTTGTGCGGTTTCATCGGTCGTGTTGCTGTCGGAAACGGCAGAGTCTGTACCGCTGGAACATCCGCATAGCAGGAGCGGTATGGAGAGAATGGCGAGTGTGTGTTTCATATTAATTTGCAAATTTAATAAATTTTTATTGCAAATGCAAGTTCATTTCGGTTCATATTCGCATTTTCTCATGTGCGTGGGGGCAGTACGGTTGTCATGCCCCGAAGAATAGATAGGCTATGGCAATGGCGGCAATGACTCCGCAGAGGTCTGCCATCAGGCCGCAAGCCACGGCATGTCTCGTCTTCCTTATGCCCACACTGCCGAAATAAACGGCGAGGATGTAGAACGTAGTGTCGGTGGAACCTTGGAAAATACAGCATAGTCTGCCTACGAAAGAGTCCGCCCCGTAGGTAGTCATGGCATCGACCATCATGCCCCTTGCGCCGCTGCCCGACAGTGGTTTCATAAGGGCGGTAGGCAGAGCACCCACGAAGTCGGTGTTCATACCGCATGCCGCTACCGTCCATTTCACCCCATCAATGAGTGCGTCCATAGCTCCTGAGGCACGGAATACGCCTATGCCCACGAGGATTGCAACGAGATACGGGATGATGCGCACCGCAGTGGTGAAGCCTTCCTTCGCACCTTCTATGAAGGCATCATAGACATTGACCTTCTTGTACATGCCAGCACCGATGAAACCGACAATAATCGTCATCAGAAGCACGTTGGCAACGCTCGTGCTGACGGTGTTCATCATCTCCTTGTCCATCTGTGAGAAACCCCAGATAATGAGTGCAACGGCAGCCATCATGCCGCCGAGGGTAAGCATCATGACCTTGTTGAAGAGGTTGATATGCTGATAGATGCTCGTTATGATGATGCCAGCAACGGTGGAGAAGAAAGTAGCAATGAGAATAGGTATGAAGACATCCGTAGGCTGTGCCGCCCCCATCTGTGCTCTGTAGACCATGATGCTGACGGGAATGAGCGTCAGTCCCGACGTGTTAAGCACGAGGAACATAATCATAGGGTTCGTGGCGGTGTCGGGCTTCTTGTTCAGTTCCTGCATCTGCTCCATGGCTTTCAGTCCGAGGGGCGTAGCAGCGTTGTCAAGACCGAGCATGTTCGCGGCTATGTTCATGAAGATACTGCCCGTCACGGGATGTCCTTTTGGAATGTCAGGGAAGAGCTTAGAGAAAACGGGCGACAGCACTTTGGCTATCACGTTGACCACTCCGCCTTTCTCTCCAATCTTCATTATGCCGAGCCATAGGGAGAGAACGCCAGTCAGACCGAGTGAAATCTCGAAGGCTGTCTTTGAAGAATCGAAGGTGGAGTTCATCATAGCAGGGAACACTTCCGTATCGCCCATGACGACAAGGCGGAAGAGTCCGATGACGAAAGCTATGAGAAAGAATGCGATAAAGATGTAGTTGAGAACCATGGTGGTTGTTTGGTTGTTTGGTTGTTTAGTTGTTTAGTTGTTTGTTTTTGGGGCTTATGGGTTATGGGTTATAGGTTTTGGGCCATTTGTGGACTGGTTCCTGGTGTTTGGTTGTGTTTTTAGGTCTGTCCTTTATGGTATTGTTAAACCAGAGAATTATAATCCGAAAGACCTAAAACCCACAACCTAAAACCTACAACCTAACGTCAGCTTTCATGAAAGAATGCGTTCTTAACTTCGCTTGTAAGGAAGTCATAGCCGAAGTGGCATCGCAGGCAGTCCTTGCGGTCGCAGTATTGCTTCTTGAGCTGTATGAGAGCCTGCGAGTCTCCAGCGTTCTCCGCCTTGAGACCACACTCCGCCCATAGGCGGATGATGGTGTTATCCTCCGCCTTTGCCACGTCGAGCAGTGAGAGAGCACGCTCGCAGAGCTGCTCCTTGGCGTGCGTCCTGCCGTAGGCGAAGATGGCAGGCACAGCGGTGTTGATGACGAGCAGTTGCAGCTTCTGCCCCTTGATGTTGTATAATCTGCCGATTTCATCGATGCTATGGCACTCTAAAAGGCTTGCCAGTGACGTGCGCTGCTCATGGTACATACGTGCCAGTTGCAGCAGACGGACGTGCGGGAAGTTCTGCGGACGGGTGCGTAGATACTTCCAAAGAGTCGAATCCATCGGTTCCAGTCCGAACTTCTTGCGCAGGTATTCATACTCCTTAGTGTACTTCTCGTCAACCCTTTGCAGCAGTCCTGCTTGTCCGAGGAAGATGGCTTCCACCATGAAGAGGTCGTCACGGTGATGCCCTGCCGCAGCGGTGGGGTTCGTCATTGCCCATATCTCGAACGCTTCGCCGTTGATGCCGAAGCCGAAACTGCGTGCGAGGGTGGCGAAATACCCTCCGTCCCATGAGCCGCCCAGAGCCTTTACGCGGTTCTCTATAGCCCCGGTCTTCTGTTCCAGTCGCTCCGTCTGCAGTGCGCTGAGCCATGAATGCACTTTCAGTCTCGGAATGTAAGGGATGATACTGTGGCATGGCGGGTATTTATCCGCCATCAAGAGCTCCTGATAGCTATCGCAAAGTCTTGGCGGAATGGGCAGTACTACGGTGGTAATCTTCTCTCCCTTGGAGTTCTCCACGTCAAAATCAGCGGTTTCAACGACATGCAGGATAACATTGTCGTATGCTGTGTCGCTGTCATGTCGGTGGCGATACCAGTCGCTCGCCTTGACGTGGAGCTCCACATTGCCCACCCACAGCATGCCGCCTATGCGCACCTTGGCATTGAAGAAGTCCGGTCCGGCATCGCTGCGGTTGTACACTCCAGCATCAATCACCTCCACGCTTTCCCCCTCGGTAGTCTTCAGTCCGCCTAACGGCAGCATCTTATGCCTCCATATCAGGTGCAGCAGTTTCTCCTTCTCCATCTTGCATCTCCCTTTCTCTCATCTTACGTTGATACTTGCTCTCCTTGAAAGGCTTGTCTCGGCGTGCCCCCTTGGTGTCAGCCTTGGCTGCATATTCCTCCTTTTCATCGCATCCTGCCACGATAAGGACGAACTCTCCCTTAGGCTCCACAGCCTTGAAATGTTCCAGCACCTCGCGCATGGTGCCCCTTACGCTCTGCTCGTAAACCTTGGAAATCTCACGGCAGGCACTGATACGCCTCTCCTCACCGAATATTTCGCAGAACTGCTCCAAGGTCTTCACCACGCGGCGCGGCGACTCATATATAATCATGGTGCGCGGTTCCGTGGATAGTTCCGTCAGTCTTGTCAGTCTGCCTTTCTTCTGTGGCAAGAAGCCCTCGAAGCAGAACTTGTCGCATGGCAGTCCGCTGCTGACGAGAGCCGGCACGAATGCCGTGGCGCCTGGCAGCGTCTGCACCTCTATGCCCGCCTCAATAGCCTCGCGGACGAGGTAGAAGCCCGGGTCACTGATGCCTGGAGTGCCGGCGTCGGTGATAAGGCATACTGTCTCACCGCCTTTCAATCGCTCCACGACAGCCTTGCTTGTGCCGTGCTCGTTGAACTTATGGTGCGCCATGAGGTGTTTGTCCGTAATGTCGAAATGCTTCAGCAGTATGCCGCTGGTGCGTGTGTCCTCACAGAGGATGAGGTCAGCCTCCTTGAGAAGCCTTATGGCACGGAAGGTCATATCTTCCATATTGCCGACGGGGGTAGGGATTAAGTAGAGCATGGTGTAAGTGTTCTGAATTGTTCAAATATGCAAGTGTCGTTAAGCAGATGCAGGTTTAGGATAGTTACTTATCCTCCTTTGTTACGTATTTCTTCCAGTATGCAATGATGATTGTAGTGGCGGGCAGAGCTATGATAAGTCCGATGAAGCCTAAGAGTGCACCCCATACGGAGAGCGAGAGCAGCAGCACGGCAGGATTAAGCCCTAATTTGTGCCCCATAATCTTAGGCGTCACGATGGCATCGATTATGACCTGCACTATGCAGAACACCGCTATGGCTGACGCCAGCACCACCCAGTAGTTCTCTCCCGTATCGGCAGCCTTCATGGCAGCGAGGAATGCCGTGGGGATTAGGGCGAAGGTATGCAAGTAAGGCACCATGTCCATGATGCCGATGAGTATGCCCAGACCTATGGCCATAGGGAAACCGATGATGGTGAAGCCTATGCAGAAGAGTATGCCCATGGTGAGGGCAACGAGACCCTGGCCGCGGATGTAGTTGTTGAGGGCGCGCTCCACGTCCTTCATCAGCTCTTTCCAGAAGGGGCGCACCTGCTTAGGGAATATCTTTATCCACTTCTCAGAGAGGTTCTCATAGTCGAGGAGGATGAAGAACATATATAATAAGGTGATGCACGATGCCACTATGCTCATCAGTATGCTCATCGTCTCGCTCAAAACGTTGAACAGCTGCGGTGCCGTCTCCTTCAGAGTCTGTGAGAAGTTGTCCGACTTCAGATAGTGCTCGATGTCAGCACTGTTCTCGTTCAGCCACCATTGTATGGCGTCGGGAAAGTCCTTGATGTTCGTTACGTGATGCAGATACCTCAGTGCAAGCCCCGTGAACTTGCCGAACTGCTCTATCATCGGCGGTATGATGAGCCACATCACTCCTCCCAGTACTGCTATGCATACCACCATGGCTATGAGGATGCTCACCGCCCTGACCTTTACGTGCAGGCGATACTGTATGAACTTCACCAGCGGATAGAGCAGGTAGGCGAACAGCCATGCCACGAAGAAAGGCAGCAGCACGTCGCTCAGATAGTGCAGCACGAGGTATACCGCCAGGAAAGCGAAGGCTACCAGGCACCACCGCACTACGCGATCGAAGGTTATTGGTCCGGAAATCATATTGGTTGTTTGGTTTTTTGGTTGTTTTGTTGTTTGGTTGAGTGGGGGATTGACTTTTTATTTTTTTCGTTGTTTGGTTGTTTGGTTATTTCGTTGTTTGGTTTTTTGGTTGTTTTGTTGTTTTGTTGAGTGGGGGATTGACTTTTTATTTTTTTCGTTGTTGGGTTGTTTGGTTATTTTGTTGTTTGGTTGTGTGGTCGTTTTGTTGTTTGGTTGAGTGGGGGATTGACTTTTTATTTTTTTTCGTTGTTTGGTTTTTTGGTTGTTTTGTTGTTTGGTTGAGTGGCCGTTTTGTTGTTTGGTTGTGTGGGGGATTGACTTTCTATTTTTTAGTTGTCTGGTTGTTTGGTTGATAGATTGATAGGTCAGTCTCGATACAGTTCTCGCTGTCCTTGTGGGCGGCCGTTTCTACGGCTGTCGTCCCGCTGTTCCAATCTGACGACCACCGAACCTACAACCTACAACCATTTATACCCCAAACCATTTATGCAGCAAAGTTACGAAAAACTTTCGTATAACCAATCGAATTAGTTAAAAAAACATAACATAGCAACATCTTTTCACAATTCTTTTGCTATGTCGGGAAAAATTCGTAATTTTGCACTCGCTTTCAAGGAGCATTGCTTTTTGAATGTCATAATTCTACGGTCGACCTGCTAGCTCAGTCGGTAGAGCATCACACTTTTAATGTGGGGGTCTTGGGTTCGAACCCCAAGCAGGTCACAGCCCAATGGTGCCGCACTTCTTCACGAGGTGCGGCACTTTTTGTTATGCGTTGCTGCCTATTGGCAGAATGACAGTTTTTCTCCCGTTTTCCTGTCATTATGAAAAAACGAGACGTTTCTACATTCGTGTATTTGAAAAATAAAATCATCCGTCTTGCTACAGCGAATTCTCGTAAAAAGTGTATTTTGTTGATAATCAGAGAGGTATGTTTTTCTGATAGTATAAAGAGACATGGATACAGCCTGGAAAGGCACTTTTTCGCGCTGTGAACGTATATAAATTGTATAGTGAAAGCGTACAAATCGCATCGTGAAAGCGTACAAATCGCATCATGAAAGCATAGCGATTGCAGAAACAACCGTAATAGTCGCCTTGATTATGGATCAATAATGCCACGAGAAACTCTGGTTACAATCTCCTCGTGGGTAAAATGAAGAAGCAGAAAGAAAGGGTAAATGAGGAAATGACGAGCAAAGTGACAGATGCTGGTTTCGTAAAAAACACACGAAAAAAACGCAAAGTCTTGCATATTCCAGAAAAACATTGTACCTTTGCATCGATATGGTGCGCTGAACAAGTGCGCTGTAGTCGCACGATGGTCTGATAGTTCAATGGATAGAACAAGTCTCTCCTAAAGATTAGATCCGGGTTCGATTCCCGGTCGGACCACCATGACATACTTTATTATATGCTCCCGATGCATAACGCACTACTGCGTTTTGCATCGGGAGTTTTTTTGTTCTGCTGGTATTTTCCGTACATTTTTCCCCTTCATTCTGGTATCATTATTTTTAGGTATTGCATCCTTTTTTACTAACATTGGTGTAATAACATCTTGGGATAAGTTAGCTCTCAGAAATGTCTCGCAACATATTTTCACAAATTTTGAGTATTGCCCACAGGTTGAAAAAGCCGTAACTTTGCAGTCGAAAACAAAAAAAGTAAAAATATATAAATCTTGATTAAACAGACAATGAAGAATCTTAAGACTTTGATGACGGCTGCACTCCTCGGAGTAGCTACAATGGCGGGAGCGCAGGAGTCACAAGACAGCATTCAGTACGGTGGTTGGGACAAGTACCGTATTGGCGGTTACGGAGAGATGGTGGCAGCATGGAAGGATTACGGCACTAACCGCTTCTATGGCAGCAAGGAGGGTAATCCGAAGCAGAACAGAAGCACTATTAGCATACCGCGATTCGTAGTTGCTGGCGATTATAAGTTTAACAAGAAATGGATTCTCGGTGTAGAGGTAGAGTTCGAGAGCGGTGGCGTTGGCACTGCTTACGAACTGGAGAACACTGAGAACGGAGAATACGAGACAGAGGTAGAGCGCGGCGGCGAGGTAGCCATCGAGCAGTTCCATATCACGCGTCTTATAGGCCGTGGATTCAATGTCAGAGCGGGTCATGTGATACTGCCTGTAGGCATGAACAACGCCCACCACGAGCCACTGAACTTCTTTGGCACTGTGCGTCCGGAGGGCGAGACAAGTATTATCCCTAATACATGGCATGAGACAGGTCTTGAGTTCTTCGGTACGGTAGGCAAGGGCAAGGCTACCTTCGACTACTTTGCCTTGGTTACTACAGGCCTGAACGGTAACGGCTTTGACCGTAACAACTGGGCGCAGGGCGGCAAGCAGGGCATCTTCGAGGAGGAAAACTTCACTAATCCTGCATACACCTTCCGTCTGGACTGGCGCGGAATACAGGGGCTTCGCCTCGGAGGTTCGTTCTATTACTGCTCTGACGTAGGCGGCAATTCTGACAAGGTGCAGACCTATAAGAACAAGGGCAAGATGCCAGTACGCATCTACAGCCTTGACGGACAGTACATACACAAATATGTTGTGGCACGCGCCAACTTCCTGTGGGGCAACCTCACAAACTCAAACGTGCTGACGAGCAATAACGGCAAGCTCTCTAATAAGTCTGGTTACAGCCGTATCACGCCGGTAGCGCATAAGGCTGTCTCTTACGGTGGCGAGGTAGGCTTCGACCTCCGCAACATCATCGGATGCCAGAACTTCCCGAAGATACTGCCATTCGTACGCTATGAGTATTACAACTCACAGGAAGACGTGACAGCACCACACGTGGCCGATGACCGCTGTCAGGTTAGTATGTGGACAGCAGGTATCAATTGGCACCCACTGCCACAGCTCGTGGTCAAGGCAGACTGCACCACTCGTAGCATCGGCACAAGCTGCTTCATGGGCAAGGGCAAGTACAACAGCGAGAACGAGTTTGCCATCGGTGTGGCATGGACAGGCTGGTTCGCACAGAAGTAAGAAAATATAAACATAATAAATAATAAGGTAAAAAGAATGAAAAAGAACTATTTCTTCATCGGTCTCCTCGCTTTGGGACTCGGAATGTCAGTGGCATCATGTGGCGATGACGACCCTGCAAACAATGGCAACAACGGTGACAATCAGTCAGAGGTAGAGAAGGCACAGAACCTTGACTACACTGCTGAGAACGCAGCAGCCTGGGGCAACTACGCTACACACGTTTCTAACCTCCTTGTTATCGATGCTACGAACCTCAATAACCAGTGGAAGAACTCTTATGCAGAGGCTTTCAAGAACCATACTGCAGAGTCTGGTTACAAGTCTGGTTCTGACTGCGTGGACCAGATGATTGACGGTATGGTCGATATCGCTAACGAAGTAGGTACATCTAAGATTGGTGAGCCATTCAACCTCTGGAATGCAGGCAAGCAGAACGAGGCTCTCTACGCTGTAGAGTCATGGTATTCATTCCACTCTCGTGACGATTACAAGAACAATATCCTCTCTATCGCACGTGCATTCGCTGGTCAGCGCGTAGGAAATGACTTCGTTAACCTCACTGGCTCACAGCTCCAGACAGCTATAACCAACGGTACACTGACACGTAACTCTATCCTTGCTCACTGTTTGAACGATGCAAAACTGGCAGAGACAGGTGCTAACGTATGGAACAACATCATCGCTGCATGGAAGGCTATCGACGCTATCCCACAGCCATTCCGTAACAATATCGGTTCAAGCCAGACTACAGTGGCTATGGATGCGTGCACTGTACTCTCAAAATCACTTGACAATATCAAGACCGCCCTTCACGGGTCATTCGCTGATGACGCTGAGGCTGAGGCTATAGCAAAGCAGTTCGTTGACGCTGTTGTGCTGCCTGCATACGCCGACCTGCAGCAGGCCAATGAAGAGCTTAACACTGCTGTCTGGGTTTTGAAGGAGAACCCTTCAAACGAAAACTTCGCGACGGCTTGTGATAAGTGGCTCGCTGCCCGCGCTCCTTGGGAGACATCAGAGGCATTCCTCTTCGGTCCTGTAGCTGACCTCGGTCTTGACCCTAACATGGACTCATGGCCACTCGATGCCATTGGTATCTCCAACCTCCTCCAGTCACAGAAATGGTCTGATATGGAATGGAACGGCAACTACAACGAGGACAGTGAGGAAATCGGTGCAGCACAGTCACTCCGTGGCTTCCACACACTGGAGTTCCTGCTCTTCAAGAACGGACAGCCACGTAAGGTGAAGTAAGATAACTGAAGATTTTGCAACAATATAACGGTGAAGGCGGGGAATGGCAACATTCTCTTCCTTCACTATTGTGGTATAATGGTTGTTAGGTGGTTTGGTGGTTTAGTTGTTTGGTTATGTGGATGAAGGTGATGTCCTGTCCTTTTAACCTGTCAACCAAATAACTAAACCACCAAACAACCAGACAACTAAACAACCTACAAATCCATGCAATACAAGAAACTAATGCTCGCTCCCCTCATGGCGGCAACGTTGACAGCCTGTCAGGAGGATACGGAAGGAGTGGACAACTTCGTGGAGAAACACTCGAAAGACCTGGAGAACTATATCCTTTCTGCCGGAACCTCCACCATATTCTATAACTCTTCAAAGGCATACGACATCGATGCGGAATGGCTTTCAGGCACATACGCCACACGTTTCCAGCAGGGTAACAGCCTTTACGACAATGTGACCGACGGCCACGGACCAGTATATGCAGGCTACTCATGCGGCTCCTGCCACATGAACGCAGGAAGAACCACACCAGCCCTTTGGACACAGGTAAGCACCGACCCCGACGGCACGCCCGTTTACGGTTCTGGCAAGAACGGTATGTCGGCAATGCTCGTATATGTCAACCGTAAGAACGGAGTCTTCTTCCAGGGCTACGGCCGCGTGCTCCACGACCAAAGCATATACGGCGTGACCGCAGAAGGAAAGCTGGAGTGCCGCTGGCACTATGAAGACGGACAGTTCCCAGATGGAGAGAAGTACCAATTGGCACGTCCTGAGTACAAGATCACCAAGTGGTACAAGAAGATGTGGGACTCCGTGAAGGGCGATTCCGTAGAAATCAAGCCAGAAGTCCTCTTCTGCTCCGTCAGACAGCCATTGCGCCACGTCGGAATGGGACAGATGATGGCGCTTGATCGCAGCGAGATCGAAAGACTCGCAGCCCAGAGCAACTATCCCGAATACGGCATATCAGGACGTGTGAACTATATCACGGAGCGTGGAGTGACAGGCGTAGGACTCTCAGGCAACAAGGCTCAGCACCTCGACCTTACCGTAGAGCTCGGCTTCTCGTCAGACATGGGAGCCACAAACTCACGTTATCCGGAAGAAATCTGTGAGGGACAGAGCCAGATGACCGAAGGAAGCATGATGGGACTGACATACGATAAGCTCGACGTCTCTACTCAGGACATGGAGAATGTGGACCTCTACCTCCACTCTCTCGGCGTGCCAGCACGCAGAAGAGGAAGCACCACTCGTAAGGTCACATTGACAAAGTCAAATGGTGAGGCCGTATCGATGACCGAACGCGAAGCAATCACGATGGGAGAGCAGGCGTTCTACCAGGCAAAGTGCCACCTCTGCCATGTCACCACATTGCATACACGCCCTCGTGGAGCCACATTGCTCAACGGAACGGAACTCCCCTGGCTCGGAAGCCAGACCATTCACCCTTACAGTGACTACCTGTTGCACGACATGGGCAGCGAAATCATGGGCGTAGGACTTAACGACAACTACGTCTCCGGTACCGCCCGCGGCAACGAATGGCGCACCACACCACTCTGGGGCATAGGTCTTCAGAAGAAGGTGAACGGACATACCTACTTCCTCCACGATGCAAGAGCACGCAATCTCACAGAGGCTATACTCTGGCACGGCGGTGAAGGCGAGGCGTCAAAGAACCTCTTCAAGAAGATGGACCGCAGTATGAGACAGGCACTCATATACTTCCTCGAGTCACTGTAATAGAGACGGCACGGGAAAATAACAAAAAGAATACATTAGACTTACACTAAAAGAAAAACAACAATAACATGAAAAAGTTACTTGCAGCACTCGCTGTCGCTGCCTTACCAACAATAACTTTCGCTCAGACAGAGAAGAACGAAGAGCAGTATGATGCTGAAAACGGTATCGTGACCATTGGTTCTGACCGTATGTTCCAGATAGAGTCAAAGGACGGAAAGTTCTCTTTCAAGCCGTATCTGCTCATCCAGACCACCGCAAACTTTAACTATTACGACGATGAGGGGCTGGACAAGGCGTATAATCAGGACAATGTGGCAAACTCAGGCTTCAGCATTCCTTACGCAGTGCTTGGCTTTACCGGCAAGGCATGGAACAAAGTGACCTACAATCTCTCCGTAAACGCTGCCGCAACAGGCTCAAACATATTGCAGCAGGCATGGTTTGACGTGCGCCTCACTAACGGATTCCAGGTCAAGGTGGGTAAGTTCAAGACACCGTTCTCATCCGCTTACCTCACCACCTTGGGCGAAACGCTGATGCCTTCACTGCCAACCTCGCTGACATCTACCGTCATCATGCCATACACTCTTAACGCACAGTGTCCTACTATCGGCACAGGCTTCGACCTCGGCGTTATGGTTCATGGTAACATCGGTCCTAAGTGGAACTACCAGGCAGGACTCTTCAACGGCACAGGTGCTGGCACCAACAAGGCTACAAAGACTTTCTCTGACGATTGGCACATCCCTTCACTGCTCTATGCGGGACGCATCGCATGGACACCTTACGGCACTATGCCACGCACTCAGGGCAACAGCAAGATGCTGAATGAGAACAAACTCGAGGTGGCTCTGTCTGGAGGAGTGAACGTAGAGAGCGAGAGTGAGAGCACAAACGATACCCGTATGGGTCTGGAGGTGAACTATCTCCGCGGTCGTCTCTACCTCGGCGGCGAGGCATACTGGATGCATGTGGGCTTCACCAAGCGTCAGAAGATTGACGAAGGCTTCGACTACTTCGGCGGATATGTACAGGGTGGCTACTTCGTTCATCCTCAGGTGCAGGTTACTGCACGCTATGACTTCATGGATCGCAATGGTTCTGGAACGGACGGAATACTCGATATGCCGGCGGTAGGCTGCAACTACTTCATCAAGAACACAGGTTTGAAGCTCTCAGCCATGTACCAGTACATCGGCAGAACAGGCCACAAGACGCAGCTGGACCGTGATAATGATGACCTCGGAGTAGCAAAACACAGTGCGGTAGCTACGCTTCAGTACACCTTCTAAGGTGCTGACAGCGTGACAATCATATACCGAATCGTTCAAAAGAATAACAGTGGGGGGTGCTATACTGCATCTTCCTTGTAACAAAAAGTGACATAATGAAATTCAAGAATATATCAGGTATAATGCTTTCCGCATCCCTCGTCACCGCCCTTGTGGCGTGTGACGACGGGTATGTTAACGAAACCGTGGCGAAAAAGGCTACCACTGGCTACAACGTAAAGGTTACAGGCACGTTCAATGGCGTTGACACCTGGTCGGGAAAGTATTCCGTTGCCCTCGCTTGTTTTGAGGAAGGCAACGACTATTCCATATCCCAGAAGGTGATACCAGCATCTGTCGAGGGCGGGAAAGACACAATAATCCTCGAGAATGTACCGTCGGCAGCCAAGACGATAGAGCTTGCTGTGGTCAACAGCCTGCGCAAACGCATTGCCACAATCTACTCATACAGCATACCAGAGAACCAGAATTCCAAGGACACTATCAGCATAGACGTGAACAGTATCGACCTAAGCATGTTCACGGCAATCAATGACGAGCTGTTCCAGAACACCACAGTGAACTGCGCACAGTGTCATAGCTCAAGCCAGTCAGCGGCAGGTCTCGACATGACTCGTGACAATGCCTACAGCTCTCTCGTCAATGTGGCAGCGCATAAGAACAGCGATTTCATGAGAGTGAAGCCCGCAAACAGTGCTGACAGCTATCTCTACAAGGTGCTGATAGGTACTGCTGACGAGGTACATTATTCACATGACGCTCTGATGGCAGACCACCAGACCATGCTTGACGTGCTGAAGGCGTGGATAGACGGTGGCGCAAAGAAGTAAAAAGACGCAGTGTAGGAATTCAAAAGAAAAGAAGATAACACGATGAAGAAGACAAAGATTGCATTTGGTGAGATAGGAGTACTGGCGGAGGTGGCTGAGTTCGCACCGGAAAACAAGGTGGCAGAGTTCCACGTAATGCTCCATGTGGAGCCGCGCGACGAACTGTTCGCAGGACAGCTGGAGCGCATTTACAAGGCGGAACAGCTCATAATGGAGCAGGAAGACATACAAGGCGCACAGGTAGTGATGAAACGTTACTTCCTGAGTGACTCGGCTAACCAGGCGCCTTTGATGAAATACGAGAAGGATAGCTCAGTTTCTATCATACAGCAGCCACCGCTCGACGGTAGCAAGGTGGCGGTATGGCTCTACCTCCAGCGCGGCACCACGGTGTATAACGAGGATGGTGTCATCGTGGCAGAGCACAACGGCTACCGCCATCTATGGAAGATGGGCATGCACGAGCATAAAGGTGACTCGGCATGGCAGACTGAAAGCCTGCTGATATCATACGCAGAGATGCTTCAGAACTATGGTGCCACATTGGCAGACAATTGCATTCGCACCTGGTTCTTTGTGCGTGACGTGGACACTCAGTATGCTGGCATGGTGACAGCACGTAAGGATTTCTTTACGGAACAGGGCCTTACGGAGAAGACTCATTACATCTCCAGCACTGGTATCGGTGGTGTTCCTGCTGACACCAAGGCCCTCTTGCAGCTCGGTACCTACGCACTGACGGGCATGGAACCATCACAGCAGCGCTACCTTCAGGCTCTTACGCACCTGAACCCTACGTATGAATATGGCGTGACGTTCGAGCGTGGCACACTTGTTGAATATGGAGACCGCGGGCAGATATACATTTCGGGAACCGCTTCCATAGACAACAAGGGCAATGTGGTGCACGTAGGCGACATCGTAAACCAAACAAAGCGCATGTGGGAGAACGTTGAGGCACTGCTGAAGGAGGGCGATGCCACGATGGACGACATCATGCAGATTATCGTTTACCTGCGAGACAGCGCCGACTATCATACCGTCAGCCGTATGTTCAAGGAGAAGTTCCCAGATACTCCATACGTCATCACGCTCGCACCAGTGTGTCGTCCGGCGTGGTTGATAGAGATGGAGTGTATCGCAGTGAACAAACGCGAGAACAAAACATACAAGGACTTCTAAATGAAGAAAAGTTATATAGACAGAATACCTTTCGTACTTGCTGCCATAACCGTAGTGGTTATGGCGGCATCTACGTTTATAGAGGCATCGGCAGGCACGCCCTTTGTCTCCCGTCACATATATGGCGCATGGTGGTTCACACTCCTTTGGGCGGCACTCGCTGCCACATCAGTGTGGACCATCATGCGTTCATGGTCATGGAAAAAGGCAGTGACTACGGGACTGCACCTCTCCATGCTCATAATCCTTGCCGGTGCACTCCTCACTTCGCTAACAAGCGAGAAGGGAACGCTGCACCTTCGCAAGGGCGAGGGGGTGTCAATGTACAAAAATAATGAGGGGAAGATGGTGCAGATGCCGTTTACCCTGCGCCTTACCTCGTTCAAGGTGATATGTTATGCGGGCACTCAGGCACCGCAAGACTATGAGAGCCGCTTTGTCTGCACCGACCGAGAGGGAGGGGAGGAGAGCGAGTGCGTGGTGTCAATGAACAATATTTTCCATGAGAAAGGCTACCGCCTCTACCAGTCTTCCTTTGATTCAGACATGGACGGCAGCTGGCTTCTCGTGAACCATGACCCTTACGGCACGCCCGTTGTCTATGTTGGCTATGCGCTCTTCGCCCTCTTCTCTCTGCTGATGATGGTGCGCTGCAGCGGCAGGCTCAAGGCTCTTCTTGCCAGTCCGTCACTGAAATGGACCGGCGTGGTGGCGCTACTGCTTGTCAACAGCTCTGCTTTTGCGGTGGCAGCGGACAGCGGCAGGGGCACGACTGTGGTGGAACGCCAGCAGGCTGACAGCTTTGTGGAGAAGCAGGTGCTATACAACGACCGTGTGGTACCTATGAACACGGTGGCTATAGACTTCGTGGAGAAGATGACAGGCAGACGCTCTTTCCGCTCTTTGACTGCCGAACAGGTGCTGCTGAGCTGGATGCTCTATCCCGGAGAGTGGCAGTATGTGCCTATGATACGCATCAAGAGCAGTCGCCTGCGTGAACTGCTCGGAGTGGATGGAGACTACGCTCGCTTCATGGACTTCTTCAAATCCGACGGCACTTACAAGCTGAACGCACTGCTGTCGCAACGCAACAGCCAGCCGTCTGCGCTCAATAAGGCGGTGGATGCTGCCGACGAGAGCGTGGGTATCATACTTATGCTGACCAAGGGACAGCTCTTCAAACCCGTGCCAGCGAACATACGCCGCTCTGACATGCAGATAAAGGCGGAGGTGATGTATAACCGTTTTGACATGACCTCAATGCTCTTCAAGGTCAATCTCACGTTGGGGCTGTGCCTCTTCCTTGTCTTCATGGCACGACTGCTCTATGGTCCTAACGGCATAGGGCGGCAGTGGCTGTGCAAGGGAATGCAGAGGGCATGGCGTTATGCCCCTGCTGTACTGGTGATAGATACGCTATCGTTGGCCTTCTACTACTGTCTGCGCTGGTATGTGTCGGGCACTATACCGCTTTCTAATGGTTATGAAACGATGATATTCGTGGCATTGGCGCTCCTTATAGTAGGATGCGCACTGTGCAAAAGGCTTCCTTTCACCGTGCCTTTCGCCTTCCTGCTCTCCGGCTTCACGCTCCTTGTGAGCCATCTGGGGCAGATGAATCCGCAGATAACGCCCCTTATGCCCGTGCTTCATTCGCCATGGCTCAGTGCTCATGTATCGGTCATCATGGTGTCATACAGTCTTTACGCTTTCATGATGCTGGGTGGGCTTGTCGCCCTGCTGCTGATGGCGAGGGGAGGGCATGACGATCAGGTGAAGACTCTTGCCGTAGTGAGCCGCATAATGCTCTATCCCGCCACGCTGCTGCTTGGCATCGGCATCTTCCTTGGCTCGATATGGGCCAACGTTTCATGGGGAAGTTATTGGAGCTGGGACCCAAAAGAGGTGTGGGCGTTAATCACAATGATGGTGTATTGCCTGCCGTTTCATACGCGTTTCATGCGCTCTCTGGCTGACGACAGACGCTTCCATGTCTTCACAGTGGCAGCCTTCCTGCTCGTATTGATGACGTATTTCGGCGTGAACTACTTCCTCTCGGGGATGCACAGCTATAGTTAGTTGTCTGGTTGTTTGGTTGTTTAGTTGTTTGGTTGTTTTGTTGTTTAGTTGTTTGGTTGTTGGTGGTTGGTGGGACTGGCATGCTTTAGCGATGTTTTTTATAGTGTGGCTGATGCTGTAGGAATATCAATATTTTTCTTTCAACCAATAAGCGAAGACGGGGTCTTGTAAGGTGATGGCGTCAGGCATCACGTCTATGAGGTCTTTGTCTTGCATAGCCTTCTTCAGGTTCTTAATGTTGGCTGATGTACCAAGCTGGTATTTCGTCAGCACCTTGCGTGAGGAGAAGTTCTTCTCACCGTTGCCCACAGCCTGCAAGAAACTGATTTGTCTGGCGGTAAGGCTGTCCACGAGGTTGCTGAAAAGCAAACTGAGCTGGCCAACCAGGGACTCAAAAGCCTCGTTGATGGTCTTTTCGCTGCATTCCTCTTTCGTTCTGAGCCACGACAACTGCGCAAGCTGCTGCACGTAATAAGGGTGGCAATCCACCTTTTGGGTAATCAAACGGGCGGCAGACTCCGTTATCCGTTTCCCCGTATCTGCAAAGCGAGACATGATGAACTTCGTCCAGTCCTCTTCGTTTATCTTGTCAAGGAACATTATGTCGCCGAACTTGTAGAACGGCATGTCGTAATTGCTGAAGATGTCAAGCAGCATATGGCGCTTGCTGCCGAACATACAATAGCCTACACGGTTGTGCATCTGCCAGTGGGAGCGTAGCTTTCGCTGGAAGCCCAGGCTGTCATCGTACGTGCTTACATTCTGAAACTCGTCTATACACACTATGAACTTCTTGCCTTTGTCTAAAGCTATCTTTTGTGGGAGGTCAAGAATCTCGTCGCAGGAGTACTCCTCGTCCTTGAAGTCAATACCAAGGCTTAGCTCATATTGCATACTGCTGTTGCTCAATGTCAATTTAGGGGCGAAAGCTCCGACATACTTTTTGGCGGCATTTATAAATTCCTCCATCTTGGAATATGATGCCTTGAGTATGGCATTGACGTAGGCCTGGTAGAACTGCGCCTCTGTACGGCAGTTGAATATGTCCACCTTGCAAACAAGGTACTCCTCGTTATTCCCCATTTGCTCCAATGCATGGTTCACAAGGGAGGTCTTTCCCCACCTGCGGGGGGATATTATGATAGTGTTGACCAGGCCAAGAAAGTTGTCAGTCAGTTTCGCTGTGTCGGTCGTTCTGTCGGTAAAGTCTTCGCCGTCCGCTATTTTACCAAATACAAAAGGTATGTCCATAATTTTCTGTTATATTTGCTATTTGAGTGCAAATGTAATCATTTTATTTGAAATAAAACTATTTCAAATCATTTTATTTCAAATCGTTTTGTTTGACGAAAGGCAAAGAATAAGAAAAGGGCTGTAAGCTTATCAGTGTGCGAACGGGACGATAGCCCGTTGCGATTGATAAACTTACAGTCCATATTGTATTTCTATTGCGCAGGAATAATCCTGCCCTCCATAGGTCGTTGCGCGCTAAACCATCACGCCAACTACTCCACAGTGGTGAAGTCAAGCTGCTTCTTGTCGAGGTTGGCCTTGGCAACCTTTATCCTGATAGGGTCGCCCAGCTGGTAGCGGTTGTGGCGCCGACGGCCCACAAGGCAGAAGTTGCGCTCGTCAAACTCGTAGTAGTCGTCCTTCAAGTCGCGCATAGGAATCATGCCCTCGCAGTGGTTTTCGTCAATCTCCGCATAGATGCCGTAGCTCGTTATGCCAGAGATATGGGCGTCAAACTCCTCGCCGAGGAACTGACTCATAAACTCTACCATCTTATACTTTATAGAGTCGCGCTCCGCATTGGCAGCTATCTGCTCCATCTCGCTGCTGTGCTCGCACAGTTCCTCATAGTGATTCTGGTTAGCAGAGCGTCCACCCTCGGCATAGCGGGTCAGCAGTCGGTGAACCATGGTGTCGGGATAGCGACGGATAGGCGATGTGAAGTGCGTGTAATAGTCGAATGCCAGTCCGAAGTGGCCTATGTTGTGCGTGCTGTACTTCGCCTTCATCATGGCGCGCAGAGCCACCAACTGTATGGCGTTGCCCTCCGGTTTGTCTCCGCATTCGTCCATGAGCGTGTTGAGCGCACGTGCTGTTGCGCCCTTGGTGCCAGTAGACTTCATCTTGTAGCCGAACTTAACCACGAAGCTGCGGAGTGTCTCCAGTTTCTGCGGGTCAGGGTTATCGTGCACACGGTAGGGCAGAGTCTTGGCCTTCTTGCCCTTCGCCACCTTGCCAACGCTCTCCGCTACCGTTCTGTTGGCAAGGAGCATGAACTCCTCAATGAGTTTGTTGGCGTCTTTGGAACGCTTGAAATAGCATCTGATAGGTTTGCCCTTCTCGTCTATGTCGAAACGCATCTCCTCACGGTCAAACTTCACCGAGCCGTTAGCAAACCTTGCGGCACGCAGCTTCTTCGCCAGTCTGTCAAGGGTAAGCAGCTCGTATGCGTAGTCGCCCTGCAAGGAGTCCTTGCGCTTCTCTATATCCTCTGGAGTGAGAGCCACGCCCTCTACGAACGGCTTTGACGGGTCCTCACGGTTGTCCTCTATAATCTTCTGAACCTCCTCGTAGGCATAACGGCGGTTACTCTTTATGACGGTGTGCACTATGCGATACTTCTTCACGTTGGCATCATCGTCAAGGTCGAAGATTACGGAGTATGCCAGCTTCTCCTCATCGGGGCGGAGGGAGCAGATGAAGTTACACAGTCGCTCTGGGAGCATCGGTATGGTGCGGTCCACGAGGTAAATGCTCGTAGCGCGCTTTACCGCCTCCTTGTCTATGATAGAGCCTTCGGTGACGTAGTGTGACACGTCAGCGATATGCACGCCCACCTGCCACAGTCCGCTGTCGAGACGCTGAATAGACAGTGCATCGTCGAAGTCCTTGGCGTCATGGGGGTCGATGGTACAGGTGAAGACATCGCGGAAGTCCTCGCGCTCGGCATAGTCCTGCTCCGTTATCTCACCGGTAATCTTGTCAGCGGCATCCTCTACAGCCTTCGGATACTTGTATGGCAGTCCGTACTGCACGAGGATGGTGTTCATCTCTGCATCGTTCTCGCCCTTCTTTCCCAGTATGTCGACTACCTCCGCCACGATATTACGACGCTCGCCGTCAGGCCATTCCGTTACCTTCACTACCGCGCGGTCATCAGTCTTGCCGCCCTTTATCTTATCCTTGGGTATGATAATGTTGGTAGACAGGGGCTCCTGCGGTATGAGGAATGCGAAATCGCTGTCCACACGCAGTCTGCCCACGAACTGGTCCTTCTTTCTCTTTATAATCTCAGTTACCTGTGCCTCGCGGATGTGGTTGCGTCTGCGCGCCATAAGGGTGAACTTCACGCGGTCGCCCTCAAGAGCCGACAGCGAGTTGCGCTCGGCAACAAAGATCGGTCTGTCGCTGCCGTCAGGCACGACGGAGTTCTTGCCGTTGGCCTTGGCGTGGAAAATGCCCTCCATCTGCTGCGTGTTGTCAGCCAGACGGTAAGAGGAATCCGTCACGCGGACGAGGAAGTCATCCCATGCCATCTCCTCCATAATGTCGATGGCGAGCATCTTCAGCGGATGAGTGTTGAGCTTCAGAGCCTTGAATATCTGCTTCATGGAGAATGTCTCACCCGGCTGTGAGGAGAAGAACCCCTCTATCTTTTCGGTCAGCTGCGCCTTGCTCATGCGCTTGCCACCTTTTTTCTTGTCTTTCTTGTTTCCCATAGTAGTAACAGTTTTTGGTGGGTTAGTTTTTCTATTTTGCTCCATTCCTGATGGAAATGGGAACTATACATGTTTTTGTTATAATCTGTAAGTAAAAGCATGCCTATTGCTTATAGATTTTAACGGTTTTCTTTCCGAGTGCAATCAGTGCCAAATCACACTGCGATTAGCACCAAATCGCATCGTAATCACTATGCTTTCGCAACGCAAAAGCATTGCTTTCAGATTGTAAGTAGATAGCTTTTTACTTGGCACCCTTTGCAGGGTGCAGTATGCTGTTGTATTTCTCTTCATCGAGGAGCAGTTTCTTCGCCTCTTTCACCTGCGTGTCAGCGTGCAGAGAATGGGCTATGGCACCCTTCTGATAGTAGTAAACCGCTATGATATCATTCTCCAGCAGCTCCTGGAGGGTCTTGCGGTTCTTGTCGAGGTCGGTAGCGAGGTTATGCTCCAACTTGTTCTTCAGTGCCTCGAACTCCGCCTTGGCATCATCGTAATATCCCTCGAATTTCGCCATCCTTACGAGGTCTTCATAGGTCTTGCTGGTCTCGCGGTCATACTTGAAGCCGCTCTCCAGCACCTTCTTCTTGAACTCTGCATAGTCCTCGTCCGTCAGTTTGAATTCCTCGGCAGGAGCTATGGTCTTGTGAGCGCGGATGTAGTCCACCACGTAGTCCAGCATGACCTCCGTGGAGTCCAGTCCGCTCTGTTGCAGATAGAAGGCAATGTTAGGCAAGGAGTCGCCCTTTACGGTGATGTCAGGATTAATGCCGCCCCCGTCGCGGACGATTCTTCCGCCGCGGGTCTTGAACTCATGCGTCAGCGAGTCGGGGATGTGCTCCTTGTAGCCGCCGCCCGTATGCTTGTAGTTGATGGCCTGGATGCAGCGGCCAGAAGGGATGTAGTACTTGGAAGTAGTCAGCTTCAGCGTACCACCGTAAGGCAGGTCCACCGGCAGCTGCACCAGTCCCTTGCCGAAAGTGCGTGTGCCCATGATGACGGCACGGTCCAAGTCTTGCAGTGAACCAGCTGTAATCTCACTTGCCGAAGCGGTGTTGCCATTTGTCAGTATCACCGTAGGCATGATGGTGTCAAGTGGTTCCTGCTCTGTCTTGTAATTGTTCTGGTTGTTGTAACGTTTCAGTCTGCCTTTCGTGGTAACGAGCGTGATATTTCTCGGCACGAACATATTGACAATCTTGATGGCTTCAGCCAGTGCACCGCCACCGTTGTTGCGAAGGTCGAACACAAGGCGCTTCATGCCCTGTTGGCGGAGGTCCACCAATGCGCGGCGCACATCGCGCGAGCAGTCGTCAGTGAACTGCGTGAGGATCACGTAGCCCACGCCGTCGCCCAGCATTCCGTAGTAAGGCACGCAGGGAAGTTGTATAGCCTTGCGTGTGAGCTTCACCTTGAACACATTGCCGCCCTTGCCTTTCTTGCCGGCAAGGGGGGGCTCGCGCTTTACCTTGATGAGGCAGGTAGTTCCGGCATCGCCGCGGAGGTGACTGGATACGTATGATACGTCCTTGCCAACCATGTCAGAGTCGTTGATGGCAAGGATTATATCTCCCTTCCTCAGTCCCGCCTCGGCAGCAGGCATGTTCTCGTAAGGCTCATCGATGACGATGTAGCCCGACTTCATGTTCTTCCTTATTATAGCACCGATGCCGGCATACTTGCCGGTGAGCATGGTGCGCAGTTCGCTGGTCTCACTCTCGGGATAGTAGGTGGTGTAGGGGTCGAGCGAACGCAGCATAGCGTTGATGCCGCTGGTGACAGTGATGGAGGGGTCGAGCGTGTCGACATACATCATGTCGAGCTGCTTGTATATGGCACTGAATGTCTCCAGCTGCTTCTCTACTTCAAAATTGTGGTCGGTGTCGCTCTTCTTTGTTTGCCCATTCTGCGCATTGGCAGAGAGGGCGGTACACATTATTAATATAATATATAGGAATTTCTTCATAGCAAGAATAAATAATTGTCAGAAAACGGTTAGTGACGGCTTGACGATGATGTCTGCCTCATATAGATGCAAAAGTACATAAAATCTGTTGAACCACAACATTCTATAGGCTTAAAATACCCAAAAATCACATTTTTTTAATGATATTGCAAAAAAAATGAGCGAAAAGTTTGGCGGAACAAAGAAAAGTTAGTACCTTTGCATCGCAATTCAGAACAACGGGTAAGCTTCCATTACTCACTCTGTGATTGCAACTGCTTCAATAGCTCAGTTGGTTAGAGCACCTGACTGTTAATCAGGGGGTCGT
>SAMEA104315434__coassemble_353_pt1 | contig 26714 bp, 15 predicted proteins | sample SAMEA104315434__metabat2_high_PE_014 | metagenome-assembled genome bin SAMEA104315434 (sample SAMEA104315434) | gut metagenome | biome: Monkey gut; feature: monkey-associated habitat; material: faeces | place: China | collected 2013
TTTGTGTTCATAGGGGCAAGCCCCTACGCTGGATTATTAGCCCCTTACAGGGGCGGGGGGAGTGATTATCATCACTCGAAATGTCGGATGAACCATATATATAGCCCTGCTGGGCGGAGGACTACACATCATCACGCATGTACATTCCTCCCCTGGCAGGGCTTTTTCGGATATTTATATCACCAAATAGGTTCTTGGGCAGGTTAGTACAACCTGCCCTCCCAGTGGCTTATCGCTCATGAGCAGTCCCTGCATGGAGGTGAGGTTATCCTAACCTCACCAGCACGTATTTCCCAAATTTACCATTTTTGCGCCACAGCACAGTAATTTTCATAACCATTTGATTTTATGAAACTTACTGCACAGAAGAGCGATATCCACCTTTTCACGCTGCGATTAACGCCCTTTTGCACTGCGATTAGTATGCTTTCATGCTGCGATTTGCACCCTTTTGCAGCGCAATCAACACCCTTTCTTTCCGTTTCCGAAATTTACCATTTTCCCAACTTCTCTCTTATGGCAGGGCAATCTCTCTCCCCCTCCATTGAAACAAGACAGCACTCACCTGCCGCTAAAAGTTTTTCAAAAATAACAAATACTTTTTCATCTGTACCATTTCAAGGTTTTTCATCATTTTGGTTTTGTGCCTTTGTTTTTTATTACATAACTTTGCAAAACGGGAAAAAGCTACTATTTGTAGGTTAGATGTAAAACCCAGCGCCCCATAACCCATCAACTAAACAACTAAACAACCATACAACAAAACGACTAAATAACCAAACAACCAACATGAAACTATTATTCACACTGCTATTAGCCTTTACCGCCCTTATCGGCAGGGCACAAGGAGTATCCCAGTTTTATGAACAGAACACCGTGTTGAACTACAGCGACGGCGACAAGGCTGCGGGCGAGATACCGCAACCCACAAAGTTCGACCCTAACTTCCATATCTACCTCTGCTTTGGACAGTCGAACATGGAGGGCAACGCCAAGATAGAGGCGCAGGACCGCAAGGGCATCAGCACCCGCTTCCGCATGATGGCTGCCGTTGACATGCCTAACACTGGCAGGAAGATGGGCCAGTGGTATGCCGCTGTTCCACCGCTCTGCCGCGCCTGGACTGGTCTCACCCCTGCCGACTACTTCGGTCGCACGCTCGTGGAGAACCTGCCCGACAGCATAAAGGTGGGCGTTATCAACGTGGCAGTAGGCGGATGCAGCATCGACCTCTTTGACGAAGACAAGACCGACAGCGTCATTGCCAGGTCGGCAGACTGGTTCAAGAACTTCTGCAAGGATTATGACAACAAGCCTTACCGCCGCCTCATCGATATGGCGAAGAAGGCACAGAAGGTGGGAGTTATTAAAGGAATACTGCTCCACCAAGGCTGCACCGACAACGGACAGAAAACATGGCCGATGAGGGTGAAGCTCGTTTATGAGCGCATCCTCAAGGAACTAAACCTCAACGCCAATGACGTGCCACTGCTCGTAGGCGAACTCATGACCAAGGAGGATGGCGGATGCTGCTATGCTCACAACGCTATCATCGACAATATACAGCAGACCATCCCTACCGCCTACCCTATCCCATCTCTCGGATGCCCCGGCGCAAAGGACAAGTTGCACTTCACGGCTGAAGGCTACCGCATCCTCGGCCGCCGCTATGCCATGCAGATGCTCGACCTGCTGCATGGTGTGAAGAAGGCAGAGACTACCATCGACGGTCAGGACTACCCTAAGGTGGACAATGAAGGCAGGGCTTACTTCCGCGTCTTCGCCCCTAACGTATGGAGGCTACAGGTGGACATCTGCGGCAAGAAGTATGACATGGACCGCGACAAGGACGGCTACTGGACCGTCACCACCGACCCGCTCGTAGTGGGTTTCCATTATTACTTCCTGCTCGTTGACGGACTTTCCGTCATTGACCCTAACACCAAGACTTACTTCGGATGCTGCCGCATGGCGGGAGGTATAGAGATTCCTGAGGGCAAGGAGGGCGACTACTACCGCCCTCAGCAGGGCATAGCCCACGGACAGGTACGCTCCTGCCAGTATTACGCTGCCTCAACCAAGGAGTGGCGCCACGCTATGGTCTACACTCCTGCTGAATATGAGAAGAACACCAAGAAGAAATACCCCGTGCTCTACCTGCAGCACGGCATGGGCGAGGACGAGACTGGCTGGTCCACGCAGGGCTATATGCAGAACATCATGGACAACCTCATCGCCGCTGGCAAGGCAAAGCCTATGATTGTGGTGATGGAGAGCGGCGATGTGCGTGCAGGGTTCTCCCCACGTAAGGGCTTCGATGTAGAGGAGGAGCGCGGCAAGTATGGTGCAACCTTCCAGCAAGTGCTCTTCAAGGACCTCATACCATGGGTACAGTCCACCTTCCGCTGCTATACAGACCGTGAGCATCGCGCCATGGCAGGTCTCTCATGGGGCGGCAAGCAGACGTTTGACGCCACGCTCTCACATCTCGATATGTTCTCTTACATCGGCACTTTCAGCGGTGCCCTCTTCGGTGTTGACCTCAAGACGTGTTACAACGGTGTCTTCGCTGACGCCAAGGCGTTCAACAACAAGGTGCACTACCTCTTCCTCGGCATCGGTTCCGAGGAGAACTTCGGTGCGCAGAAGATGCACGAGAACCTGCAGAAGATGGGCATCAACTCCCATCTCTACGTATCTCCAGGCACTCACCACGAGTGGCTTACATGGAGAAGATGCCTCAAGGAGTTTGTGCCGCATGTGTTTTAGTCGTTTGGTAGTTTGGTCGTCTGGTCGTTTGGTTATGTGTTTTTACAACCAAACAACCACTCAACCAAACTACCAAACTACCAAACTACCAAACAACTTAACAACTAAACAACCAAACAACCACCATGCTAAAATCCCTTCTCTCCCTTGCCTTCACCGCACTGACCCTCACGGCAGCAGCGCAAGGCTCCACCGCCACCACGTCGCAGGGCGGCACGGAATGCGTCAACCCCGTACTGTGGGCGGACGTGCCCGACCCCGATGTCATCCGTGTAGGCAAGGACTATTATATGGTGTCCACCACCATGCATCTTATGCCTGGCGTGCCGGTGATGCACTCACGCGACCTCGTTCACTGGGAGACAATAGGCTATGTGTACCCCAAACTCTCTGACACTCCGCTCTACGACCTCGAAGGAGGCACCGTGTACGGACGAGGACAGTGGGCTACCAGCATACGCTATCATAAGGGAACATTCTACCTTCTCTTCTCTCCTAACGACCAGCCTTTCCGCAGTTACATCTACACTGCGCAGAATCCTGCCGGCCCATGGACGTTGAAGTGCCGCACCAACCACTTTCATGACGCTTCACTCTTCATTGACGACGATGACCGCGCCTACGTGTTCTACGGAACAGGGCAGGTGGCGGAGCTGAATAAAGACTTCACCGGGCTGAAGGAGGGCGGTCTGCGCACCACGCTCTTCAAGCGCGACGCTTCCGAGACGGGACTGCTTGAAGGCAGCCGTGTTATTAAGAAGGATGGCAAGTACTACCTGCTCATGATCTCATGGCCTAACGGTCAGAAGAGACGGCAGGTGTGCTACCGCGCCGACAGCATCACCGGACCTTACGAAAAGGAAGTCATACTGCTCGACAACTTCAAGAACTTCGGCTACGTAGGTCAGGGAACCATCGTTGATGACGTTAACGGCAACTGGTATGGCATCATCTTTCAGGACCGCGGCGGCGTAGGTCGTGTGCTGACTCTTGAGCCATGCCACTGGAAGAACGGATGGCCTATGCTCGGAGATGAGAACGGACGCATACCCGAAAGGTTCAACGTGCCACTGCCTTCATGCCCTACCGACAAGGGAATCGTAGGCAGCGACGACTTCACCGCTACCAAGTTAGGCAACGAATGGCAGTGGAACCATAACCCAGTGAACAGCATGTGGTCGCTGACAGAGCGTCCGGGATGGCTCAGACTGAAGACATCACGCATCACTGACAACATATTCCTCGCTCCGAACACACTGACACAGCGCATGACCGGTCCAGAATGCGAGGCTACTGTGTGCCTTGACGTCACGGCACTGAAGGACGGCGACGTCTGCGGACTGTCTGCCTTCAACAGCGATGCCGCACTGCTCTCCATAGTGCAGCAGGGCAAGAAGCGCACGCTTCAGCTGTCATTCGACAGCGTGGAACTGACTGACCCGGGCAAGAAGGTGACTGACGTGAAGAAAGAGATAATCGCCTCCATGCCGATAAAGGCTGAAAAGGTATGGCTGCGCATTCATGGCGACTTCAACCTGGGTAAGGACCTCGCCACCTTCGCTTACAGCACCGACGGGAAGACCTTCCATTCCATAGGCAAGGACTTCAAGATGAGGTTCGACTTCCGCCGCTTCTTCATGGGCACCAAGTTCGCCATCTACTGCTATGCCACAAAGCAGGCCGGAGGATGGGTGGATGTTGACTCATTCATCTTCAACAAAAAATAATACGATAAGGGTACATTGATTTCCACGGAAAAACATTATCTTTGCACCCAAATAACCTGAACATAATAATAATGAATACAAAAAAGGCTCTTACTCTCTTCGCATTGGCTGCCAGCATGGCTGCCAACGCTGCGCCCGTAACCAGTCCTGACGGCAAGACCGCTATCGACATCACCTGCGAGGGTGGCACTCCCGCCTACTCCGTGACTTACAATGGTGCTACTATCATCGAGACATCTGCCCTCGGTCTGAACACCAACGTGGGCGACTTTACCAAGAATCTCACCATAGCCAAGACCTCTCCGGTAAAGAAGGAGACCATCTCCTATTCCCTGCCTAACATCAAGCAGAGCAAGGTGGAGAAGGAGATGAATTCACAGACCATCACTCTCTCCCAGGACAACAAGCCGAAGCTGGACATCATAGTCTCCGTCAGCAACAACAACATAGGCATTGCCTACCGCCTTCTTGAAGACAAGGAGACGAAATGCTGCGTCATCAACAGCGAGGCCACTTCCTTCACCCTCCCCGAAGGCACCACTACCTTCCTCTGTCCGCAGATGGGTTACATGACAGGCTTTGCCCGCACAGCACCGAGTTACGAAACGCACTATGAGGCAGATGCCCCTATGGGCAGAAACGGATGGGGTCAGGGCTACACCTTCCCTTGCCTCTTCAAGGTGCCAGCAAAGGCTGACAGCAAGACGAAGCAGTACTGGGCACTCATCTCTGAGACTGGTACCGACGGCAACTACTGCGCTTGTCGCCTTGACAACAAGGGCGGAAACAAATACGCCATCTCCTTCCCTGGAATGAAGGAGAACAACGGCTACGGCTCTAACACCGTGCAGGCGGCTCTGCCTTCCATGACTCCATGGCGCACCATCACCATAGGTGAGACGCTGGAGCCTATCGTTACCACAACAGTAGCATGGGACCTCGTGAAGTGCGAGACCACTCCCGCTACCGAGAAGCAGGCCCGTGAGGCTGCCGCTAAGATGTACGGACGCGGCAGCTGGTCATGGATTATCGCTGGCGATGGCAGCTGTAACTACGATACTCAGAAGAAGTACATAGACTTCAGCGCTGCCATGGGCTGGGAGTCACTGCTCGTTGACGCTCTGTGGGATACGCAGATAGGTCGCGACCGCATCGCGGAACTGGCACGTTACGGCAAGTCGAAGGGCGTGAACCTCTACCTTTGGTATAACAGTAACGGCAAATGGAACGATGCTCCGCAAGGTCCACGCAACTGCATGGATACAGAGAAGGCTCGCCGCGCAGAGATGGCATGGATGAAGAGCATAGGCATCCGCGGCATAAAGGTGGACTTCTTCGGTGGCGACAAGCAGTGCACCATGCAGCTCTACGAGGACATCATGCGCAATGCGCAGGAGTTCGGGCTGCTCGTGATATTCCATGGCTGCACACTGCCACGCGGATGGGAGCGCATGTTCCCTAACTACGTAGCGAGCGAAGCGGTGCGCGCCAGTGAGAACATGAACTTCTCGCAGGGCGAATGCGACGGCGAGGCGGTGCACGCCACCTTCCTCCCCTTCATCCGCAACACCGTTGGAAGCATGGACTTCGGCGGCAGCACGCTCAACAAATACTACAATGGCAGAAACGAACAGGGCAAAGGCGGTGGCCACCGCATCACTTCTGACGTCTTCGCACTATCCACCGCCGTTCTCTTCCAGAGTGCCGTGCAGCACTTTGCCATGGCTCCTAACAACCTGACGGATGCTCCTGCATGGGCGGTAGACTTCATGAAGAAGGTGCCTACCACATGGGATGAGGTGCGTTTCATAGACGGTTACCCTGGCAAGTACGTCATTCTCGCACGCAGAACGGGCGACAAGTGGTACGTTACGGGTATCAATGCCGAGAAGACTCCGCTGAAGAAGAAGCTCGACATCAGCATGTTCCCTGCTGGAACCACCGTCAACTACTACAGCGACGATGCCAACCTCAACGGCAGTCGCAAGCAAGTGAAAGTGTCAAAGAAGCAGACCATGGACATCACCATACCTTGCAACGGTGGTATTGTTATAAACAACTAACAGCCATCGCTCAAGGCTGATTTGCACATTTTACGGTGGTAATATTCAGAACCACCCTTTAGCCAGATACAAAATGTTTCTTTCCGCCCCTTGACCGCAATGCAGTCAAGGGGCGTTTTTATATGCGTTTTGCTAAAAAGGCACAAGTTTTTTACAAAAGAAGTTGCTTTTTCAAATAAAAATCGTACCTTTGCCACATGAGTAGAAATTCCATATTCTAAAGCGACATATCATGGGTAAGCCTACAATCATAGAAATATTACGCCAGTACTTCACCACGCAACCCGTTCTGAAGGCATGGCTCTTCGGCTCTTTCTCAAGAGGAGAAGAGACGCAAGACAGCGATGTGGACATCCTTGTAGCCTTGGACAAGAGTAAACCTATCGGTCTTAAGTTCTTCGGAATGCTCAACGACCTCGAAGAGTTATTAGGCAGAAAAGTGGATTTGGTATCAGAAGGCACTCTCCTTCCATTCGCGAAAGACTCGGTAGAACACGATAAAATCCTTGTATATGAGAGAAAGAAGTAGAGACAAGAGCCGTTTGGAGCACATGATTCAGGCAATAGAGAGAATCAAGCGATATACACTCAACAAGACATTTGATGATTTTATCGCTGACGACATGATGTATTATGCCGTGGTAAAGAACATAGAGATTCTTGGAGAAGCATCCAATATGCTTACAGAGGAATTTCGTTCAAGTCACCCCCTAACCCCATGGAAATTAGTAAACGGCATGAGGAATTACATCGTTCACGAGTATTTTCAGGTTGACAACACCGTTGTCTGGGATGTCATTACAAACGACCTGCCTGTTCTTGAAGAACAGATTACAGACTATTTAAGCGAACAATAAAACCAGAATCTTTCTTTCCGCCCCTTGACCGCAATGCAGTCAAGGGGCGTTTTTATGTGCGTTATGGTACAATCGATAAACTATTTGACACAAAAAGAAAAGTGTTTTTTGTCATTTCTCACTAATTTTGCAACCGAAATCAAGCCGTTTTACGCATGCAACGTACTTATTGCAAGACTACAAACCATAAACAATATAACTATAATCTTAAAAATTTCTACAATGAAACAAAAACTTTTACTCTTCCTCTCCATGTTCTTATTACTTGGGGGGGGCAACATTTGGGGCATTGAACTGAGCGTTGACCTGTCCAAACTGCCTGCAACAGAAACAAACACCACTTGGACTTATGATGCTGATAACAGCAAAGGCGCATTCGCATGGAGCACGACATGGTACAATCAGATGACTCTCACTGGACTAAAAGGAGACCTTTACAAATATGAGACCATCACTATAGAGTCTGAAAAGGGCGTTGCTCCAGACGGTACAGACGAGTCTACACTGGCACTTGACCACTTCCGCTTCATCGTGAAGTTCTCAAACGGAACAGCACAAGTAACAAAGACATTGGAAGTCGGCACTACGACGCTCACGTGGGACGACCTTGGCATAAGCGAAAATGACAGACATTATATTGACATCATGCAGCTTTCAGGTGCTTCTGACAAAACAGGAAATGTATTTATAAAGAAAGTTACACTCGCAGCAAAAGACGTAGAATACATAGAAGCTACTAAGACAGAGTTCTTTAACCTGCCAACAGGAACAAAAAACCTTAAGAGTCTCACAGGAACAAACACGAATTGGAGTAATACTGTCGTGCCACAAGAATTTATGGCTGGTGGAAAAGTCTATGGAGACGGTGACGGTTCTAACGAGGCTACACACGTAAACATTGACGGTTATGATTACCTCCAGCTCTACATCAGCGAGGCTCAGGAGAACAGTTGCGGTCTGAGAGTATGGGTATGGGACGATGTCAACAAGAAGGTCGTTACCCTTCACATGCACCCTATCGCAGAAGCTGCGACAGTGACAGACTGGACTGCGACTACCAAGATAGCATCATCTGGAGTTTATGTTACTAAGATTTCTGGCTACAAATATCTTAAAGGAATCAAAGCAACCAGCGATTGGGGAAGTCCATCTGTCTATGTACTGGGCGGATACCTGTCAAAGGGAGCACCTATCGCTACATCTACCTATAACACTTACAGTCTGAAAGGTGCGAAGTTAGGCGATGTTCTCTCGCTCAACGAAGCTCTCACCGATAAGAAATGTGCATATATCAATGCTACCGCTCTGTCAAACGAAGAGCCTATCACCCTCACTCCTGCCAACCCTAACTGTATCATCGTGGCTGCAGAGGGCAAACTCGCTAACGACAAGAACGTGGCTGTGAACAATACTGTGGCTAACCTCGTACTCACTGACGGCTATTCTTTCAAGGCTCCAGAAGGTCTGACTGCTGCAAAGGCGCAGTATGAGCGTGCGATGACTACAAAGTTCGGCACTATTACGCTGCCTTTCGATGCAAAGTCTAACGAGAGCGTACAGTTCTACACTGTAATCAGCAAGACCGCTAACAGCATAGAACTGAAAGAAGTGGACGAACTCGCTGCCGGTACTCCTGCCATCATGCAGCAGAAGGGCGACAAGGTGAGCATCAATGCTACTGATGTTGCTGTCAGCAACGAGATAAAGGAGGCTGCTGACGCTGTTAAGATGCACGGCTCTTACACCATGGACACGAAGGTGACTGACGCTAACGCTTACTATATCTACAACGACAAGTTCTGGAAGCGTTCTGACGCTGCTGAAGACCCTCACTTCTTCTGCGACGCTTTCCGCGCTTACTTCACCGTAGAGGGCAGTGCTGCCGCACAGGCAAAGGCTCTCGCCATCAACGTGAGCGGCAATCCTACTGGCGTGAACGCTGTTGAGGAGCTGACGGGTAACGGCATCGAGGCTGTTTACAACGCTGCCGGCGTGAAGCAGAACGGCATGCAGAAGGGCGTGAACATCGTGCGCCTCGCTAACGGAAAGACTATCACTGTAATCGTAAAATAAACCAGAAAAGGAAAAGAAATGAAAAAGATATATAATGCACCTCAGTTGAATATAGTACGTATAGACAATTCACTCATGCAGACAAACATGAGTGGTGGCGAGTCAGGCGTGAACGGTTCACACGCACAGTCACGCTACAACAACGTAGACTTCACCGATGAGGAGGACTGGTAGGCGATGGCCTGAACCACAAAAAACTCAAAAAGATTTGTCAATATAACAAAATATTAGTAATTTTACACCGTTGTTCCCCTGAGCAACCCCTTAACGGGCAGCTCGGGGGAATTTTGGTAATGTAACCTTGGGGCGAACGCCACTGGGAGGGCAGGTTTGTAACCTGCCCATAAACGAAAACTCTAACAAAGACCACTAACAAGAGCCTCTGACAAAAATACTAACAAAACAATAACATAATATGAAAATCGCAGCTCTCACACTGTTGGCAAGCATGATTGCCATCTCACCGCTGTCGGCGCAGACTTCATGGTCTGCCGACAACGGAAACGGTACTTATACCAACCCTCTTTTCTATGATGAGTTCTCCGACCCCGACATTATCCGCGTGGGTGAGGACTACTACCTCGCTGGCACCACGATGCACAGCGTGCCCGGACTGGTGGTATTACACTCCAAGGACCTCGTGAACTGGGAGTTCTCCTCCTATTGTTTCGACCGCTTTGACGACTCGGAGGATTTTAATCTGCGTAATGGCAAGGAGGCATACGGCCAGGGTATCTGGGCACCTGCCATACGATACCACAACGGGAAGTTCTACATCTTCTCCAACATCAACGGCCACGGACTGCAGCTCTTCACCTCCGACAGTGCGAAAGGTCCGTGGAAGCACCAGAAGATCAATGGCGACATCTACGACCTCTCGGTGCTTTTCGATGAGGACGGGAAGATATATGCCGTGCACAAGTATGGCAACGTGACCATAACGGAGCTGAAACCCGACCTCAGCGGTCCTGTGGAGGGTTCGAGCAAGGTGGTGATACCCGAAGGTAACGCTATGGGCGAGGGACACCATATATATAAAATCAACGGCATGTACTACATTCTCTCTGCCGACTACTCGCCCATGGGCCGCATGCAGTGCGCCCGCAGCAAGAGCATCTGGGGGCCTTACGAGACGTGCGTGATTAGCGAACGCGAGTCGTTCGGCTACTCTGCCGGCAAGGGTATCAACAACGTGGGACTGGGAAGGCCCGTGCCAGAGGACGGCTTCAAGTTCCAGACGGGCAGACCTGCCGACACCAGGCTGGTATGTTCTACCATACATCAGGGCGGCATAGTGCAGGCTCCCGACGGGAAATGGTGGGGAGTGTCCATGCAGGACTTCAACGCTGTGGGCAGAACGACATGTCTCTCGCCCGTGACATGGGTGGACGGATGGCCGTACTTCGGCTTGGAGAAGAACCTCGGACGCTCTCCCCGCACGTGGTTCAAGCCTAACAACACGGTGGAGAAACCTGCTGCGCCTTATGAGAGAAGCGATGATTTCTCTGGCAAGACGTTCAAGCCTGTATGGCAGTGGAACCATAATCCTGACGACAAGATGTGGTCTTTGGGCAAGGAGCGCAAGGGATGGCTGCGCCTTCACTCCATGCCTGCCAAGCAGTTGCTGTGGGCGAAGAACACGCTGACGCAGCGCGCCATAGGTCCGGTATCGTTCTCATCAGTGAAACTCGATGCCTCCAAGCTGAAAGCAGGTGACGAGGCGGGTCTCGCTGCTGTCAACATGCCGTATGCTTCGTTAGGTATCGTGAAGACAGAGAAGGGGCTTGCGCTGCGCTGTTATAACCAGCATACGAACAAGACAGTGGAGCAGCCGCTCAGCAGCAAGGTGGTATGGCTACGCCTATGGGGCGACTACGACAAGAGTCTGCTGCAGTTCTCCTACTCTCTCGATGGCTCTACATGGGAGAACATAGGCGAGCAGATGGAGTCGCCATACCAGCTGAAGACCTTCCAGGGCGTGCGCATCGGTCTGTATGCCTTCAACCGCAACGGCAAGAATGGCGGCGCAGCAGACTTTGACGACTTCAAGGTGGAGGAGCCTATGGCCAATCGCACTGCGAACCTGCCGCTTGGCAAGACCATCCGCATGTCGAACCTCTCTGACGGCAACCTGATGGCTGCCACGAAGCATGGTTTGATGCACGACTCATGGAACAAGGGGGACATGAGTCAGCAGGTGCAGTTCACGGTAGAGGACCGCGGCCAGGGCAAGGTGGCTCTGCGCTGTGCTGACGGCAGATATGTCTACATAGCAGGAGCAGGACTCTCTGGCGATGTGCGCCTTACCACTGACGCCTCCAAGGCGGAAGAGTTCGTATGGCAGGACATGCTCTACAACCGCTGTATGCTGCTCTCATTGAAGACGCAGCGCTATGTGGGCAAGCACCCAAGTGATGGCAGTCCGTATTCCGCCGACATGCAAGGGGCTGACGCTGGCATGAAGAACGGCTGCGTGTTCACATGGGAAGAGGTGAAGAAGTAAGACGATATACTCAACAACAGTACGGCGCAGGAATAATCCTGCCCCCCATATACAACCGCTCATGAGGCGAACGCTATGGGGGGCGGGATTATTCCCGCGCCTTATTCTATTTCTATTGACTTGTGGAGGCGTTAGCCCATGGAGCCTGCCCATAAGCAAAAGGGGGCGCTCACCCCACGCTGCTTCTGCAGCCTTTACCTCTACGCATAAAAAAATCCTGCTGACAATCAGCAGGATTTTTTTTATATGGTTGCAATGTAGCCGCACAATGAATGTTGCGAGGCGGCATATTTACAAAGTGTCAGCAAAACAGAGAATTTACTTTCCTACCGCCATCTCAAACGGAACGGCTGGCAGATTGTTCTTGCCATAGAGGTTGATGCGTGCTGGGTTGTTCTTCCACGCATGGCGCACGGCTGTCGGTGTATCGCCCTCTGGTATGCTGATGATTACTTTTGAGCCCTCCACACGGGCCTTGGCGTTGTGGAATCTGCCATCCTTGCCCTTCAGTTCAAACTCCTTGATGTCGTCAGAGGGGCGCAGCGGCTGGTCCATCGTGATGACGACGGAGCCTGACTGCAACGTGGCAGTGAGCGGTTCGGGCGATAGGAGGTTCTTCTTGCCATACACCTGGTTGGCAAGAGCGAGGGCGCAACGTTCCGCTACCTCACGCTTCTTCAATGGATGTATGTCGGCTGCCTCGCCAAGGTCAATGGCGAGGGCGAGGGTGTTGTGGCTGTCGGCATGGCTTACGAGGCGCTGCTGCTCGCGCAGGGCTGCCCAGCCGCTCTCCTGCGGATTGTCAGTAGGCTCCATGTGGTTGGCGAGCTGGACTATGCAGAACGGCATGTCAGCACGCTGCCACAGAGTGCGCCAGTTGCCTGTGAGCTTCCTCAGCAGGTCGCCATATTCGTATGGCTTGCCAGTATTGGACTCGCCTTGATACCACACCATGCCCGACATGGCGTAAGGTGCCAGCGGATGTATCATGGCGTTATAGAGCACGGACGCCTGGTTCTTAGTATTCTCCTTGCCACCGAGCGGGCCTTCCATGATGAGGGAGCCTTTATGGGTGAGCCACTGGGTGGAGATAGGCTGGCTAGTGCCATCCTCATAGACTATCTCGTGGGGCTTATTGCGGTAGAAGTTCGCCATGCCGCTCTTGCAGATGATGCGCACTGCTATCACGTTATCGCCCTCGCGGAGCAATCCAGCAGGGATGGTATAGCGGCGGGGAGGATACTGATAGTAGGTTACGCCCACCTGCTTGCCGTTGACATAGGTGTAGTCCATATCGTGGAGCGTGCCAAGGAGCAGCGTGGCTGCCTTGCCGGCATGGGCGGCATCGACCGTGATATGCTGGCGGAGCCACATGGAACCGATTATTGGTCGGCCGTTGTGCTTCGCCCATGCGTTATTGTCGTACTGGTCATGCTGCTCCCATGAGGTGTCGTCAAGGTCAGCCTTCTCGTACTTCCCGTAGCCAGGGTCGCTCTGGTTCATCACGTTGAACCATACGTCGTTAGCGCGGTTATTAGCCAAGGTCTGGTACTTCACGTACTCGGCATCGGTATAGAGCATGTAGTCCGTATAGTACTGTGCCGGGAAGTTCTTCAGAGAGTCGATGTCCACCCATGCCTGTATGGGGCTGCCTCCAAGACTTGACTGTATGATGCCCTGCGGCACGCTCGTGTCCTTGTACATCTTCTGACCAAGGAAATAGCCGAGTGCGGAGAATTTCCATGCGTTCTGCTTGGAGAGGTGCTTCCATGTGGTGGGGTTCACATCGCTCTTTCGCTCTGTGGAGTAGTCGGTCTGCACCTGAAAGAGGCGTATGTTGTCATTGCTGTAAGCATCGATGTCAGCGGCATACTGTGGGTATACGCGCTCTATGTTGGTATCAACGTTAGACTGTCCAGAAACCATCCATACGTCGCCCACCATCACATCGGTGAGTGTCTGGTCAGCTATCTGCATGGTGAACGGTCCTCCCGGCTTCTGCTTAGGGAGTATGATGCGCCACTGCCCCTCGGCATCAGCGGTGGCGGTGTATTTCTTTCCACGGAAGGTCACGGTGACCTCCTCGCCTGCCTTGGCGGTTCCCCATACTGGCAGTGGCTGCTGGCGTTGCAGCACCATGCCCGACTGGAAGAGGCGTGGCAGTGTTACGGCATGGCTGGCAAGGCTGAAGAGCATTGCCGCCATGAGGGTTATGTGTCGGAATCTTTTCATTTTGGTTGTTTAGTCGTTTAACATTGTTGTTCCTTTCGCTCGTGGGCAGGTTGAAACCTGCCCTCCCAGTGTGTTCGCCTCATGAGCAATTGTGTATGGGGGGCAGGATTATTCCTGCGCCACCAGGGCGAGGCTACTCTGCTATTACCTTCTTGCCATTGACTACATATATCTGACCTGAGGTCATCTCTGTCACGCGCTGTCCGCTGAGGGCGTATATAACCTTGCGCTGTGCAGCCTCAGCAGCCTCGTTATCCTCCGCCAGCACGTCACGCACACCAGTGATGTTCTTGTCCATCTTGAAGATAAAGGTGTTGATGCTGTATGGCTCCATCTTGTCCATGATGTTCACTCTCACCGCTCCGTCTATCTTCACCGGGGTCTCCACGCAAAGGCTTGTCAACGAGGTGCTGCTGATGCGCTTGCCCTCTGTCACGTAGTACGGGAAGGTGAACTTGAGGTCCTTGGCAGTGGAGGTATTGTTTATGGTTATGACAATGATGCTATCGCCCTTCAAATAGGCTGAACGCTCGATGTTGCCTACCTCTGTCGACACATTGCTGGCGGTCTTCACGCGGTATGCTCCTGGCAGATGCTTGGCAAAATGTGACATGACATATCCGCGCGGCAGTATCTCTCCCTTCTTGTTTCCGCCTGAGGGTACGCTCTCCCCATCGCCTATCATGCCGAAACGCTGATAGAGATACCAGTATACATAGGCGTTGATACCGGCGAGCATGGACTCGTTGAGTTCCTGGGCAAAGGTTATCTCGTCCTGCCATCGCGGCACGTCGTATATCTTCTGCTCGTCGCCCTGCGGGTCAACGGTATGCTCTGTCATCCATGTCTCCTTACCATACTTGGTGGCTATGTCGCAGGCGGTCTTCATATTGTTCATAGGTTTGCTGCCGTAGATGTGACCACCGATGCAGTCTATGAGGTCGCGGGTGTCCTCATCCTCCAGCAGACGGCGGGCATACTCCTCATTGAAGTAGAACGGTTCGCCGCCCATGAGCTTCACACCAGATTTTTTATTGAAGCGCTTGCCATACTTCTTCACAAGGTTGTACATCTCCTCCGGGCTGTAGAGGCATCCGTTGTAGCCCACCCAGTAGTCTGGCTCGTTCTGTATAGCCACCACGTCCACGGGCGCATCGTTGTTCTTCATATAATTGACGTAGGTGTTGAGCCACGGGAAGAACTGCGTATAGCCATAGGAGGAGAGCTTGCCTTGAACAGAGTTGGCGTCATCTCCGTCAATCTTTCCGCCCGATGCGCTGTTGTTAGTCTTGTAGGCTGCTGGCGGCGACCATGGTGTGCCGAGGATTATGGCTCCCTTGCTGCGCGCCATCTTCACTGCCGGCAGGTAGCCATGCCAGTCGTATGGAGTGTCCCAACCATCGTTCACGTCGCCCACAAGGTTTGCAGACACCTCCATGCGGAGTATGTTTAGACCTATCGGTGAGTCCGCACCGTATGCCTTTTCTATTATACTCGGGTCAGTGATAGGACACATCAGCGTGCCCATGGCAGCTGCACCGAAGCCCGTTATCTTCTGGAACTTCTCGTCTTTCACCGTTACACTGATGGTGACAGCGTCCACACTCTGTACACCTAATGCTGTCAATGCGGCGATGGCAAATAATCCTTTCTTAATTCTGTTGTTCATATAGCTAACGTTTTGTTTAGGTTTCTTTCCTACAAAGGTAATAATTTTTTATGGATTAGATGTTATCTTTTCAATGAAACAACTATTAACTCTTCACTCCTTACAGCAAGAGGCTGTCACGACGTAGTGGCAGCCTCTTGGTAATATCATATCTATTATGTTTTACTTCTTTGGCAGATACCAGTTCTGCTTGTCCATCAAGCGTGTGTAGACAGCCTCGTCGCGGGTACCTGTACGCATTGATATCGGCTCTGCAAGATATGAAGGGTCATTACGACGCAGTGCCACACGCATGAGGTCGTAATAGCGGCGGCCGTCGAACGGTGCTTCCAGTGCGTACTCGTTGATTATCATGTCCTCCACGAGAGGTATCTGGTAAGCCACGATTTCATCGTAAGTGGCTTCAGCATCATCAGGCATTGGAAGGGTGTAAGTATCGTCGCATTCAACGTCTCCACAACCGCGGCTATGTATGCCTATGGTGTTATTCTCATCGAAGTCGAGTGAAGAGAAGTTCAACAGGTCTCCTGCACGCTCGCGCTCCTCATCAGAGATATGCTTTATGATGGAGTTTTCGTAGAGTCCGTACTTCAATACGTTGAACGCACTCTCCGGGAACCCGGCACGGCAGAGTGCCTCTGCGTACATCAGGTATATCTGAGGGACTGTGTAGAGGAATATGCTGTTGTCGCTGATTGAGATGCTCTGCCACTCTGAAGACTTATGGTCTGTCTCATCGCGGTTTACGGTGTTTTCGCTATACCAGCTTGCCAGACGCAGGTCACCAGCGTAATAGCTCTTGCGGAGACCGGTCTTTGGCACGTAAAGGGTTTCCTTTTCGCCGGCATTGGTGCGCTCGACAGTGTAGTTCTGGATTGCAGAAAGATTGAAGAGTGCCTTTGATGGTGTTATCTGGAAATAGCCATCGTTGTTTGATGTGGAGGTCATTATCTCACTGAGCATTGAACGTACGCCGTCAAACTCTGAGGTCTCCATAGGCAGACTGCATACGGCTTCAAAGGTCATTGTAACAGGAGACGAGTTGGCAAAGTTGAAGTCAGCAGGCACATTCCATCTTGCTGCCCACTCTGCTGAAGGGACGATAGCACCTTTCTTCGTGAAATACTGGTGGAGATACTGGCAGGCCTCGTTGTAACGTCCCGCCCAGAGACACATGTCAGCGAGCAGTACGCGGACAGGAATGAAGAACTTCTTTGACTGGACGCCGTTTACCTCGCCATAGTTAGGGAAATCGCGGTCCACGTATGGGCGGAGGTCGTTGATGAAGTAGTCACAGATGGCGTTGATGTCAGAGCCTGGTTTGTTCATCTCGCGCTCTGCTTCTGCCTCTGTCATCACTGGTTCGGTAACGAGAGGCACCTCTCCATAAATCTTTGCCATCTGGAGGTAGGTCCATGCGCGGTATGCCTTGACAGCAGGATATTCCTTTTCGAAGATCTTCTTGCCAAGACGTGTGAGCGTGGTGTCAACGTGTGCGATGAAGTAGTTGCAGTTGTTGATTACGGCATAGTAGTCACTGATGCGGTTATACTCGTTATCTCCGCTGAAGTTTCCTGCCGCCATATTCTTGATGGCAGTGGTAGCCTTGCTCGTTGGGACAACGAGGTCAGAGCGAACCTCGCCGAGCAATACTGTGCGGTCTGCGATGGTCTGCATCTGGCGTATGATACCCATCACGCTGTAGAGGGAGTCCTGAGGAGTGTTGAGATGGTTGTCTTCCTCAAATTCCACCATGTCTGACTTGGTATCAAGCATGTCCGAGCATGATGCCAGTGACGTGAGGCAGCAGAGTCCCATTATTATTTGCTTGTATAATTTCATGTTCAGTTGTTTTGTGGTTTAGTTTTTTAGTCGTTTGGTTGCTTGGTCGGTTGTTTAGTTGTGGGGTGGTTTTGTTGCTGTTGGCATGAGGCATCCGAAGAGCACATAACCAGACAACTAAACAACCAAACAACTAAACAACCAGCTAACTACAGATTCACCTTCACGCCCATAGAGAATGAGCGTCCCTTGCCTAACAGTCCGCGGTCTATTCCCTGTGAGAGTACGTTGCCTGAGAGGGCGCAGTCAGGGTCGCTACCAAGGTACTTAGTGATAGTGAAGAGGTTCTGCATGGAGCCCCAGATGGTGAGTCCCTGAATGAAGGTGCTGTTGATTGGCATAGCATAGCTAAGGGTTACATTGCTGAGACGCAGGTAGCTGCCGTCTTCTATCCAGCGGTCGCTGAAGCGAGCGTTGCCATGTGGGTCCTGATAGCTTGCTCGTGGCATGTTGGTCACCTGTCCCTCTGCCTGCCAGCGTGAGTTCATCGCGGTAGTCTGGTTGTAGAAGTACTTGCCGCTCTCAAGGATGCTGCGCTCATAGTTGTAGATGTCGTTGCCGATACTGTAGTTGAATGTCATGTCGAGCGTCCAGTTCTTCCAGTTCAGATGGCTGTAGATATTGCCGTAGACTGACGGGTTAGGATCGCCTATCACGGTGCGGTCAGCCTCGTCGATGCAGCCATTGCCGTCAGCGTCAACAAACTTCATGTCGCCAGCCTGGAAGTAAACCTTGTTGCCTGCCTCATCAAGCTGGTAGAGACCTGATTCCTTTGCCTCTGCTGAAGTGGCGAAGACGCCGTTGGTGCGGTAGCCGTAGAAGACGCCTACAGGGTTGTCCACTGAGGTGAGGACGGTGGCACCGTAGATCTTTGTCTCTATGCTCTTGTTGTTCTCGCCAAGGGCTGTCACCTTATTCTTATAGTGAGCAAGTGACGCTCCTACCTCCCAGTGCCATGACTTGGAGTCGTATGCCTTCACGCCTACGTTGAGGTCGAAGCCCGCATTCTCCAGTTTGCCATCGTTACACCAGTTCTGGCTCAGACCGCTTGTCCATGCCATCTGGCGCAAGGTGAGGAGGTTGCTGGTCCATGACTTGTAGAAGTTGAAACCAGCATGTACCTTATTGTTGAAGAAATTGCCCTCAACGCCAGCATTGAGGCGACGGGTGGTCTCCCACTTCAGTGTGCTGTTGCCTACATTTCCGAGGAGCTTGCCTGCTACCTTGGTACCGAAGAGGGTCTTGGAAACGAAGTATGTGCGTGATGCTGTGTAGTCAATATCGTCGTTACCGGATACGTCGTAACCGAGATTAATGCGAAGGTAGTTGACTGGCTTTACGTCAGAGAGCCACTTCTCGTTGCTCATCACCCATGAACCCTGTATGCTTGGGAAGATGCCCCATACTGTTCCGAACGCTTTCAAGCCGTCTGCCTCCTTGCCGAAGCGTGATGATGCCTGGGCGGAGAGGGTACCTGTGACGTAGTATTTCTCTGCATAGTTATAGTCACCGCTTGCATACCATGTGATGTCATTGTACTTGTCGTCTGCACCATCGGTAGACTTGTATGACAGAGAGCCTGACATATTAGGTGTCTTATCATTACCTGTGTTGTAACCCCTCTGTATATTGAGCTTGTAGCTGTTGCTGATGTAGCGCACGCCACCGTATGCCTTGATGCTGTGAGCTCCGTAACGGTTCTGCCAGTCCACACGGGTGTCGCTCTGAATGGAGTTCTGACGCGCTGTGAGAGACTGCACAACGTTGTCTACATACACACGGTTCATAAGTCCTGGCACGCGGAACTGTGGCACGCCTGTGATTGGGAGGTAGTAGTTCTCGTTAGTGTTGACAAGCGAGAAGTTGAATGCCTCCTGCACGGTAAGGTGCTTGTTGATCTGGTACTTTGGAGTGACGGAGAAGGTAACAAGGCGGTTACCGAAGTCGTTACGGTTACGTCCGTCACCGTTGTCGAGTATGCTGACAGGGTTGGCAAGGCTTCTGTCACTGGTATCTATATAGCCCTGGAGGTAGTTGTCAGCCTCAGCGAGGTAGTGGCTGGGGTTACCGTCGAAGTCATAAGCGTATGGAGAGAGGAACGGTGCCTTGATGAGTGAGAGGAAGTTGGTAGAGGTGATGGTTGTACTCTCTACATCCTCTGGCACGCCGATGTCGCGAAGGTCACGGCTGACATCACTGAACGATGCGTCAAAACGTACGTCGAGGTTCTTGATAATGTTGATGTCGGTGTTCATTCTCATGTTGAATCGTGAGAAGTCGTTGCCCTTCAGCGGACTGTCAGCGCTGGTATAGCCTACGCTGAGGTTATAGTTTGCCACGTTATCACCACCCTGCACGTTGATACCATAGCTCTGGGCGAAAGATGAATGGTACACTTCCTTCTTCCAGTCGGTATTGTTATGGTATGTAGGATAGTAATAATATGAAGGGTCAGACACGAGGAAGTTCATGCCGCTGACGCTGCTTACCTGTGAAGAGAGCATCTCTGTGGCGTAGGTGCGATAGTCTTCCGCTCCGAGCATGGAGGCTGTTCTCGGCTCTGTAAGGAACTTTCCTCCTATGGTGAGGTCAATCTTCGTAGCCATACTGCGGTTGCGCTTGGTGGTGACGAGGATTACTCCGTTGGCACCCTTGGCACCATAGAGGGCGGTGCCGTTCTTCATTACCTCCACCTTCGCAATGTCATTGACATCGATATTGGCGAGGAGGTTGTTGTAATAGCCGTCATGTAGCATGTTGCGGTTGTACTGCATGTCCATGATGACGCCGTCAACGACCACGAGTGGTTGTGCGTTGGCACTGAGACTGTTGAGACCGCCAATGAACATCACGTTGCCTATGCCGTCCGTTCCGCTGCGGCCGATGATGCGGGCATCGCCTGCCAGCCGCTGCTGCAACAGTGGGTCAACGCTCTGCTCGGCGTTATTCTCAAAGCCAGAAGCCGTAGCGCGGTACGTTCCTGCAGTGCTACTCTTGTATATGTCGGTATAATTAGAGGTGTAAAGGACTGCGTTGACATTGTTAGTATCGCTGCCTATCGCCACCTGCTGGCTCTGCTGTCCCTCGAGAGTGAGGTATACGCTGCTGACATAGTCAGGCAGCTTGAGCGAATACTCACCCTTGGCATCGGTCATTGCGCTGTATGCCGCATTGCCGTATGCCTGCACACGCACACCTGCCAGTGGCTCGCCAGTAGAGGCACTCGTCACCTTACCTTTGATGTCCTTGGCTGACGCGTCACATACCGCCATGGAGAGTCCCAGAGAAAGAAGCACAGCGGCTCCCTTCAGGCTGCCTCCTGCAGGTGAGATAAAACGGAATATGTTCTTATTCTTGTTGTTCATGATTGCTGTGGTTTAGTTGTTCTGTGACTCTTGCGTTTCGTTCGGGCGGAGGAAGATGCAGTCAAGGTACATCTCACGCCAGTATTTTGCGTTCTCCTTAGCACTGATATCACAGGTTATAGTGAGAGAAATCTTGGCGTTACTCAGTGAGTAGTTACATGCAGGGAGCTTGAATGCCTCTGCCACCACGAGGGTATCAACCACGTCCTTGGCTGTGGTAATCGCCTTACCTTCATTACACTGATACTGCTTCTCGTCGCCATTCTCGTCTATATAGTTAATGGTGGCCTTGAACTTGTATGGTCGCAGTGCCGTCTTAGGATTGTCCACGTTACGTGGCAGGGTGATGACGCAGAAGTCGTATGTACCAGAGAGCGTGCCGTTGAGCTTGTAAGTGACAGACCAGTTGGACGTACCGCCAGTAGGCTTGATGTCAAGATACGCTCCCTTTGAGATACTGTCAGCCGCCAGCGACTTAGCTGTGTAGGTACATTTTTCAAAGTTTGCTATCTGCCAAGTCTGCTCAGCCTCCTGCTCTATCTTCTTGAAGTAGGTCTGTTCTGGTGTGAACGGCCATTCGTCATAGTAGTAGAGCGTGCCGTTGCTGCATGTCCTTGTGCCATCAGCTCTGCCGAAGAGGCCGTCTGCTGCATACGGTTTATAGAACACGTGGTACTCTGGATGCGTGGCATCATAGTGATAACTTATTACGCTGTCGTTAGGACTTGACTGTATGGTCTTGCTGAATACGGCATCATCAAGGAGTGCACGGCATGTCCAGTAGTTCTGCAGAGAGTCACGTTTCTCCATGTTTGCAGGGTAAACGAAGTGGTCTGCCGCCTTGTCCCATGCCTTCTGCCACCCTGCGTTGGTAGGGATAGTAACGGAGAATACAGAGTCTTCAGCATTCAACTGTCCGATAGCGTTCATCATTATGTTACGCTCATAGAGCACGGAGTCCACATATACTGGCACGCCGTCTACCACGCCGCTGCTCACACTGGCGTTCTCGTCGAAGTAATCCTCATTATATCCTCTGAGCTTCGCTCCCGAAAGGCTGAAGTCTGGCACATAGCTGAGAGCCTCATATACCGTATATGTATAAGGATTCTCTGACTGTAGCACGTGCAGCACGCCGTTCTTGCCATGGAGGTTGCCCTCCTTGATAGTCACGCCGTTCACGTTGTTGCCCTGGATATTGATGCGCTTGCCGTTCATGAGTCGGAAAGTCTGAGTGGTATCAGATGCGGAGCGCAGCGTAGTGGCGAGGTGGTTCTTCACGAAGAAGACCTCCACGCAGGAGTCACCCTCGGCAGTCTGTGTCAGTGCGATGAGCGAATCCTTGTTGAATGTGCCGTTCACAGGTGCGAGAACAGTAAGAGACTGTCCGCCGCTGAGCACCTGGGCGTATGACACAGGGGTCTTCTTGTGATGACGGAATACCATAGTGTTCTGCAGGACCTCGGCAAAGTCGCTCAGCTCGGGGTTAGAACTGATCTGCTCCCAGAGAGAGACGTTGCCGCCTTCTGCGCCGGCGTTGTCATAGTGGTCGTCCCAGTCAGAACATGATGCCACGCCTGTCAGGGCGGCAAGGGATGCCAGCAGCATAGACTTGTGGCGCAATCCCTGCCCCACCCTCTTGAGGAGAGAGTGGGACTGGATAGTTATGTTTCTTTTGATATTGTTCATTTTAACAGTATTTGTTTAGGGTTATGTATGGTAATCAATGTTTTTCCCTTAGTGTCTGTCCTCACCATCTGGGCTGGCGTATATGCTCTTAGGACAAAGTTCGATATAGTCGAATGACCATTCCACGTTGCCATCCATCACCTGACGGAAGCGCAGCCAGTTCTCTTGACCAGCCTTGAACTGTGCGGTGGTGAGGATTCGGCGCATGTGTTCTGCGGCATCCACGCGGAAGCTCGTGGCTCCAGGCTTGCCGTATGAGTCCATACCCTTCATGAATCCACGGTTACGCATAGCCTTGTCGTTAGCAGTGTTGTGGTCTTCGTCCTCAGTATCTGCTTCATAACCTACGTCAGTGCCCCATGCACCCACACGGAGGTCGACAGGAATGCCGCAAGGCTCGTTATTGAGATATACCTGAACCACGCCTCGTTCCTCTCCGGCTACATAGCCAAGACGTATCTCATAGAGTCCTGGAGGAGGTGTAGGAAGCTTAATCTGTACGTCATACTGTCCCTTTACACAGATAGCGTTGCCCAGATATGAGCTCCACCATACATCGTCAGGGTGCACTGCAATAAACGTCTCAGGGCTGGTCTTCCAGTTACCAATATAACCATTCTTGAATGCTGTTACGAACTCTTTCTGGTATCCGCAGTGTCCTCGACCACCCTGGTTCATAAAATCCGGGCTCAACGTGGTGGCATCGATACGCATACGGCAGTTGAGAACAACGTCTCTTACCGTTGTGGTGTATGCGAGGATGTCGTCAAGATAGTGGTAAACACCGTTGATGGCATTCTGGTCGTGCTTTCCGCTCTCTGATGCCGAGAGCACCTTGACACCGCGGCAGCCTGCCTTGTAGCTGGTCTTCAGTCCCTTTCTGTTGGCGTAGAGTCCGCCGGCAGCGCGGCAGAAGCGCAGCATTGCGTCAGGACACATGGTCTGCCAGAAGTCTTCTGCATCGGCTACGTCGGTGCGGCAGCACTGTTCCAGGATGGTACCTGACGGTGCCCAGTCGTCATAGTTGCCGAGGCGGTCCATCAAGTGATAGCTGACGAAGCGGTTCAGAGGGTTTTTACGGTTGGTGAGGTCATCATCATAGAGACCTGCATCCTCTGGGAACGAAGCGTCATAGATGCGCTTTGCATATGCCTTGAGGTCCTCAAGGGTGTAGATGTTTTTCTTATGGTAGACACTGTCAGGCTCCACGAAGGCTGTGAACTTATAGAATCTCTTCTCCGGGAAGTATGCCGGCATGTCACGTCCGCCATAGTGTACCATCGGAGCATTAGGGCTTCCTGAGATGGAGTCGGCACTACAAGCATAGGTGTAGTCCATGAACTTTGTCAGGGAGTCGGTCATATTGGTTGCCTTCAGTGCCTGGGTGAAGAGCGTTATGGTAGAGTCGCTCTCCATAAGGTCAGGCAGGAAGAGGTTACTTGCAGATAGAACGCGGTTGATAGTGTGTACCACGCCGTTGGTGACAGAGTCGTCCTTCTGTATGATGCGTGAGCGTTTGTTCACGTAGAGCACCAGTGCGTTGTTGTTATTCACGTCACTGTCACTGCTGAGCACGAGGTAACGGTCGTCCATGTTCATCTCTGGCAGTGCGCCGTCGCTGTAGTCCGTGGTGAAGAACGCGCCCTTATCCACGATATGTGTGCGAGCAATGGTATCGATGGTAGCCATCGGAATGTTGTCGATGGAGCCGTAGCCAGACTCTGCGAGATAAGTGTTGATGGCGTTGTTGTCAGGTGCGAACACGGTGAAGTTGCCATATGTGCTGAGCAGGTTGAAGTAACCTGCACGCTGCAGGAGAGCCTGGAACTGGCTGTATCTGCCTGGCTCGTCTTCTATAAGCTGCGCAGCCGTGCGCTTGGTGGCAGTATAGTAGTTGGTGTCCTCAAAGTCATTGTCCACACATGCCACTATGCCTGATATGCTAAGTGAAAGGATGAAGAGGTACATCAGGCCTCTCATCAATGTCTTGCATTTCTTATTGTTCATAATAGTTGTTTAGTTGTTTGGTTGTTTAGTTGACTGGCGGATGCTCTTGTTGAGCTATCCGCATGTCGCGTCAAGCAAGTATTCAAAACTGTTTTATGATATTGCTCCCTTGCTTACTTCTCAAAGTCCTCCGTATTAGAGTAAGCCGAGTTCTGCTTGAGGTTCTTGTTGAGCTTCAGCTCGTCTCTGTTGTACGGGAAGAAGATAATGTTAGGGTCTGCAAGCTTGATTTTAATTGCGCTGAGGTTGTCCTCATACTTCTCTGTAGCCTCTGAGATAAGACGCTGGTTGTCGCCGTCGCGCAGTGCCATGCGCACGAGGTCGTACCATCTCTTGCCCTCGAACATCAGCTCTCTGTGTCGCTCGTCGAACACGAGCTGCTCCATCTTCTCGCGGCTACCCTTAAAGTCGTTGTACTTGAGAGTATCGCGGTCAGCAGAAGTTATCTGGTTACGTGCACGCTTATTGACAGCGTTGACCATACAGAATGCCGTTTCGTAGCCTTCCTCGCCCTTCAAAACGAGTGCCTCTGCCTTCATAAGCATCACGTCAGTGAGGCGGTATACTATCCAGTTGGAGTACTCATTACCTTTCATTGCGGTTGAAAGTCTGAGGCTCTTCTCGTCAGTCACGTTCTTATTGTCGAGTGATACTTCGTCGAAAGCATACTTTCTGATGGTGTATCGGCTGTTGTCGAACTTCGTTGTCTCATAGACGCGGCAGTCGTTCTTCTCAAACAGCTTGCAGTTGCCTATGGCAGCGTCCTTGCAGAGTATAGAAGGAACGGTCAGATTGCCCACCGACTGTGATGAAGAAGAGTAGAACTTGCTGACGTATGTGTTCTTAACAGACTGGTTGGACTTGAAGTACAGCTCGAAAAGGCTCTCGAAGCTGTTTCCCTTACCGAAGATTTCGTTGTATGCATTGCCGCAGGTAGTGCCGCCATCAAGTTTCTCTCTGATGAGAGGTATGCCGTAGAGCTCCACGATGTCTGTCTGATCACCCAGGTTGGCAACCTTCTGCTTGTACTGGTCCTGCTTGAAAGCTATGACCTTGTCGCAGTTTTCTATGCACTTGTCATAGTCGCCACGCCAGAGGTACATGTCAGCGAGGAGCGCATAAACAGCTACTCTTGTCACGCGGCTGCTGTTCTCGTATGCATTCTGTGCAGCACTGCTGTTGCTCATGTCGCTGTCGTCCACGTAACGACGTACTGCATCGTCCTTCACGCTCTCAAGGTCAGCGATGATTTTATCAAGTGCCTCGGTCATAGGAGTGGCAGGCAGGTTGTACTCCACCTGGTCATTGATACTTGGTTCGAATGACATCGGCACGTCTCTGAACGTGCGTATGAGGTAGAAATAGCAGAGGTCTCGGATGAAAGTGGCCTCAGCGATGTTCGCCTTCATCTCAGCGAGAGAGTAGTTAGGGTCTATCTCCTGCACCTGCGGTGCGTAGTGGCAAACGGTGTTACATCTGTTGATGGTCTGGTACATGACGTTCCACTTGGTATAGCCGTTTGTAGGGAGGATGTTCTCTTTGAGAATCTCCTGCACGTCATAGCTGCAGTCACGTCCTGCCTTGAGGTTTTCGGAGCGCACCTCGCCCCATAGCGCCATGCGCTGTATGCTCTCCTCAGACTCCAATGACTCGTAGCAGCTGTTCAAGACGCTCTTTACATCAGCCTTCTGTGTCCAGTAGTTCTCAAGTACCACATCGTTAAGAGGCAGTGTGTCGAGGAAGTCGTCACATCCGGTCACCATACAAGCGGCTGCCGGAATGGCAAGGCTCATGGCAATGACCTTCGCTGCATGCTTATATTTGTATATATTCATTGTTGTTTAGTTGTTTAGTTGTGTGGTCGTTTAGTTGTGTGGTCGTTTAGTTGTGTGGTCGTTTAGTTGTGTGGTCGTTTAGT
>SAMEA104315434__coassemble_359_pt1 | contig 26479 bp, 17 predicted proteins | sample SAMEA104315434__metabat2_high_PE_014 | metagenome-assembled genome bin SAMEA104315434 (sample SAMEA104315434) | gut metagenome | biome: Monkey gut; feature: monkey-associated habitat; material: faeces | place: China | collected 2013
ACAACTAAACAACCAAACAACTAAACAACCAAACAACTAAACAACCAAACAACCAAACAACTAAACAACCAAACAACTAAAAAACAAAACAACCATACAACCAACAATGGCAACAAAGATTACAGAGCAAGAACCAAACATGTTTGAGACGTTCAAGGAGTTCAAGGACACCAAGAACATCGACCGTACCACTCTCGTCAGCGTGCTGGAGGAGAGTTTCCGTAATGTAATAGCAAAAATCTTCGGAAGCGATGCCAACTTCGATGTCATCGTAAACCCAGACAAGGGCGACTTCGAGATTTACCGCAACAGAACCGTCGTTCCTGACGGTGAGGTGTCTGACGAGAACAAGGAGATAGCACTCTCAGAGGCACAGAAGATACAGAGCGACTACGAGGTGGGCGAAGATGTCAGCGAGCGCGTGGAGTTCGCCAAGTTCGGCAGACGCGCCATCCTCAACCTCCGCCAGACCCTTTCAAGCAAGATTCTTGAACTGGAACACGATACCCTCTATAACAAGTACAAAGACCGCGTGGGCGAGATTATCACCGGCGAGGTGTACCAGATATGGAAGAGAGAGGTGCTCGTGGTGGACGATGAGGGCAACGAGCTCTCACTGCCTCGCGCCGAGCAGATTCCTAACGACGTTTACCGCAAGAACGAGGCCGTGAAGGCCGTCATAGAGCGTGTGACGAACGACAACAATAATCCTAAGATAATCCTTTCACGTACCTCTACCCTCTTCCTGCAGCGACTGCTCGAGGCTGAGGTACCCGAAATAGCTGACGGACTCGTGGCAATCCGCAAGATAGCGCGTATTCCTGGCGAACGCGCGAAGATTGCCGTAGAGAGCTTTGACGACCGCATAGACCCAGTAGGCGCATGCGTAGGTGTGAAGGGCGCACGTGTTCACGGCATCGTAAGAGAGCTGTGCAACGAAAACCTCGACGTGCTCAACTACACACAGAACACCAAGCTCTTCATTCAGCGTGCACTCGCTCCAGCACAGATCAACAGCATCGTGCTCAACGAAGAGGAGCATAAGGCTGAGGTATATCTGAAACCAGAGGAGGTGTCACTCGCCATCGGCCGCGGCGGACAGAACATCAAGCTCGCCAGCATGCTGACAGAATACACCATCGACGTATTCCGCGAGCTGGACGGCGAGAGTGCCAACGAGGAGGACATCTACCTCGACCAGTTCAATGACGAAATAGACCAGTGGGTGATCGACGCCGTCAAGGCCATCGGTCTTGATACCGCCAAGCAGGTGCTCAACGCTCCACGAGAGATGCTCATTACAAAAGCCGACCTCGAGGAAGAGACAGTAGACCACCTGCTCGAAGTGCTGAAAGCAGAGTTCGAACAGCAGTAAGGCATTTAGTTGTCTGGTCGTTTAGTCATTTGGTTGTTTGGTTGATTGAACCGCGGGAGATACAACACCGCCATAGAACAATCAAACGACCAACAACACACTCAACCAAACAACCAAATGACTAAACGACCAAACAACCAAACAACCAAACAACTAAACAACAGACAATGAGTATAAGACTAAATAAAGCAATATCAGAACTCAACATCGGTCTCCAGACGGCTGTTGACTTCCTTGAAAAAAGACCGGACCTGGGTGAAGTGAAGTCCGAGCTGTCATACAAGCTGAACGACAAACAGTATGACGCTCTCGTCTCTGCATTCAAGTCTGACAAGGAAGTACGCGTGCAGGCGGAGAAGATGCAGAAGAAGCCCGAGAAGAAGAAACAGGAGAAGCCCGTCGCCAGCAAGAGCTCTTCACAGGCAGTGACGTCCGGCGACAGCATCATCACGCGCAAGGAAGTGAAGCCTATCGGCAAAATTGACCTCAGCACGGCTGGGAAACCTAAGGCACAGGAGAAGACTGCTAAGCCACAGCAGAATGAGGCAAGAAAAGAGAATGCGCCTAAGAACAGCGAGCCAAAGAAGCCTGAGACTGCCGCAAAGCCTGCCACCGCAGCAGCTCAGCAGCCCAAGCAGGACGCTCCAAAGCAGCAGACAGCAGAGGTAAAGCCTGCCGCTACAGCAGAACAGCCAAAGCAGGAGACTGCCGAGAGCAGCAAGACCGAAATCTTCACGCTCAGAAGCGAACGCACATCCATAGCACGCCCTAACGTGCTCGGAACCATAGACCTCTCAGCCCTCAACCAGAATACTCGTCCGAAGAAGAAGACTAAGGAGGAGAAGAGACGCGAGCGCGAGGACAAGGCGCAGCAGAACGGCGGCGAGAAGAAGAAGCGTACACGCATAGGCAAAGAGCGCGTGGACATCAACGACGCTGCTAACCAGCCTTCCAAGAACTCTAAGAACGGCAAGAACGGACGCGGAGGAAATAATAACAACGCCAACAATGCGGGCGGCAAGAACGCTAACGGCGGCGGCAAGAAGAACAAGCAGCGCGGAAAGCAGCAGCCACAGGAGGTAAACGAAGAGGACGTAGCACGCCAGGTAAAGGAGACTCTCGCACGCCTTACCAGCAAGGGCAACCAGAACAAGAAGGGTGCCAAGTACCGTAAGGAGAAGCGTGACGCAGCAGCAGAGCAGCGCGATGCCGCTATGGCAGCAGAGGCGGCAGAGAACAAGGTGCTGAAGCTTACCGAGTTCGTTACCGTCAGCGAGCTGGCAACCATGATGGACGTGCCTGTGACAAAGCTTATCGGCACCCTCATGTCAGTAGGACTCATGGTGTCCATCAATCAGCGTCTGGATGCCGAGACCATCAACCTCGTGGCTGATGAGTTCGGATTCACCACCGAGTACGTAAGTGCCGAAGTGAGCGAAGCTATCCAGGAGAGCGAGGACGACGAGAACGACCTCGTGCCAAGACCGCCTATCGTAACCGTGATGGGCCACGTAGACCATGGTAAGACCTCCCTCCTCGACTATGTGCGTAACACCAACGTCATTGCCGGTGAGGCAGGCGGCATCACGCAGCACATCGGTGCTTACAACGTGACGCTTGAGGATGGTCGCCACATCACATTCCTTGACACCCCTGGTCACGAGGCATTCACCGCCATGCGTGCCCGCGGTACGCAGGTGACGGATATCGCCATCATCATCATTGCAGCCGATGACTCTGTGATGCCTACCACCAAGGAGGCTATCGCTCATGCCCAGGCGGCTAACGTTCCGATGGTCTTCGCCATCAACAAGATTGATAAGCCGGGTGCTAACCCAGACAAGATACGTCAGGACCTCTCTGCCATGAACCTCCTCGTGGAGGAATGGGGCGGTAAGTACCAGTGTCAGGAGATTTCCGCAAAGAAGGGTATCGGAGTGGAAGAGCTGATGGAGAAGGTGCTCCTCGAAGCAGAAATGCTCGACCTCAAGGCTAACCCTAACCGCAAGGCTACGGGTTCCGTCATCGAGTCTTCACTCGACAAGGGTCGTGGCTACGTGTCAACAGTACTCGTAAGCAACGGCACCCTCAAGCAGGGCGACATCGTAATCGCCGGCACCGCATGGGGACGCGTGAAGGCTATGTTCAACGAGCGTAACCAGAGAGTGGAGAAGGCAGGGCCTGCCGAGCCAGTGATAATCCTCGGTCTCAACGGTGCTCCGCAGGCAGGTGACTCCTTCCATATCATGGAAACAGAGCAGGAGGCGAAGGAGATAGCCAACAAGCGCCTGCAGTTGCAGCGCGAGCAGAGTCTCCGCACCACCAAGACGCTCTCTCTCGAGGAGATAGCCCACCGCGTGGCACTGGGTGAGTTCCATGAGCTCAACCTCGTGGTGAAGGCGGACACACAGGGCTCTGTAGAGGCACTGAGCGACTCTTTCATCAAGATGTCTACCGAGAAGGTACAGGTGAACGTGATCATGAAGGGCGTAGGCCAGATTTCCGAGAACGACGTAATGCTGGCTTCTACTGCCGAGAACGGTATGATAGTAGGCTTCCAGGTGCGTCCTTCCGTAGCAGCGAAGAAGCTCGCAGAGCAGGAGGGCGTGGAGATCAACACCTACTCCGTCATCTACGACGCCATGGACGATATCAAGGCTGCCATGGAGGGTATGCTTGACAAGATCAAGAAGGAGGTTGCCACGGGCCAGGTGGAGGTCAAGGAGGTATTCAAGATCTCCAAGGTCGGCACTGTGGCTGGTGCTATGGTTACCGATGGTAAGGTGCACCGCGCTGACAAGGCGCGTCTCGTTCGCGATGGTATCGTGATACATACTGGCGCCATCAATGCCCTCAAGCGTTACAAGGACGACGTGAAGGAGGTTGCCACCGGACTGGAGTGTGGTATCTCCCTCGTCAACTTCAACGACATCCAGGCTGGCGACATCATCGAGACATTCACCGAGATAGAGGTGGAGCAGAAGCTGTAAGGCATCGCCCTCCGCACAAAGCATAACATAAGGGTGGTACTGAAAATCAACTACGATTTTCAGTACCACCCATAAAAATCAAAGCCCCTCCCCGCTATACGCAATGTATGAGCAGGGAGGGGCTTTGATATTCACCCCCTTACGGCAGCAACACCTTTTTCGTCTTGCCATTATATCGCCTTATGTAAACTCCATGACGGGCGTTCTGACGCCTGACTTCAGTGCCGTCAACGGAATACCATTCTTCCTTACCGGCATCCGCTTCCTTGACCTCGGAAACAGCAGTAGGGCATATAACATATTCATTTCCATTAATGTATGCAACGCTGTTTCTTACCTCTACTGGATAATACAGCTCCTTGGTAAGTACGCCCATCATAGTAAGGTCGTTCAAGACGACAAAAGACTCATCAGTCTGCCCTGCATTCTTTGCAGAGATGTACAGACGATAGTGGCCATCAGGCAATGTCTTGTCTATGACACCAGAAACATATACAGGCTCTGACATGAACTCTCTGTAACCAAGTTCGGGTAGGTTTCCGCTCGCTCCAAAGGAGAAAATCGGAGAACCTGTTGCGTCAGCAATCGTAAAAGACAACGTACCTATAAAGGATGTCACGTCAAGATTCACCAACTCATACACATTAGCAGCTACAGCCCCTTGATCATCTCCCTTTAAGAGCTCAAACTCAGAACATCCTATTTCTGACCATTTCTCCTGCGGGTCGGTATCCTCGGTATCCTTATCTGTAACCTCCAACGTTGGATATGATGGGGAAAGAACCCTTTTCCAGTTATCAGACAAGCTGGATTTATATACAATACATACGATATATTTGCCTGCATCGATACCATCAGGCACAGTACACGGAATACTTATATTACCTGTTCCCTCAAGATACTTTAAGGTTCTGTCAATACCCTTGCCAAGGATTACAAGATTACCTGATTCACTTTTGAGAGCAACAGAGACGGTTCCCGTAAAACCCTTATACGAACAATTATACAATGATGCCACATTACACATTAAGTTTCCGCCTCGTTTCACCTTTACGAGGCTACACTTGACGGCTGACGACATCAACAACGATGAGTCAGCGGAAACACCATCCTCTGGCATTATACCGAGAGTCATCTGTTGACTTTCCGAGAATGGATTATCAGTAGCATAAATTTCATCTGCTTTCGGATGGAGATTGGCTATCTGATAGTAGCCATCGCAAGAGCCATTCCACCCCCAGTTTACATGGTAGTCGGGATAGTCGCCTTCTCCCTTACGATAGCCATCAATGATAAAGGAGTGTCCACCATCACGCATGCTTACCCCGCCATAATTCACTGGTCTACCTGCATTCAGCTCATTTATGAGCAGCATGTGCCAATCTTCGGTAGTACAGTAATTTCGTACTGCGAACGACGCATCGTCATCATAGCCAAAGTTTTCTATATATCCGTTCAAAAGGTCCGACTGGTAAGCACCGCTTCCGCCCTGACTGGAAGTGCAGTAGTCCATCTTGACAGATGCCCCACAACTTGCCATAAGCTCCGCAACTGCATTCGCTGCCTCGTTAGTATAGCCCAAACTATAAGAATCCAACATATTCGCCCAATCAAAGCAGTCTTTTGAGAAGTCATGCGTTACGTTTAAACGATTCGTTGTAGAAGTATAACGAACACTGCCCCGTCCTTTCTCTGGAAAGGAATAGTACCTCATAACCTGCGACATCGCTGTCGCTACACAACCTGTTACAGTTCTTTCGCCTCGGAAAGATGGGCAAAGGGAATTATATGGATCAGACTGTCCCCACTGGGTTTTATTGAGTAACGGCATTACCCCTTCTCCAGAGAATGCTATTTTATGCTTGGTATGCTCAGATTCATCAGCTTTCTCCAGTTCGTTAAACTCCTCCGCATAGCATTCCAGCCAGTAACGCACGGCTGGAGGTATGTTATTCACATCAAACTTACTGTCAGTCGAATACGCCAATATCTCGGGCATTCTTTCGTCTCCCGATACAATAGCAAAAGAGTTTTGTCCGTCACTCACTGTTCTGTATACATAGAAAGCCTCCTTTCCAGATGTCAAAATAGCTTTATCAATAAGTTCCGTTGACTTTATCTTGTCAGAATAGCCATCATATATTTTATTCTTTTTATTGACTTTCAGAACAATGGACTCCAACTGTTCCTTCGTTCTCTGCTGACCAGACGTATCAACAATGCCAGCGAACGCCACAAGGAATGCCAGCATTCCCAAAAGAAAAGACCTTTTCATAAGCAAAAGTATTAAGGAGTGGTTTTAAGACTGTTTTACGAATATCCAATGAGGGTTCAAAGGGTGTACTCCCTCTGAACCCTCATTCTATTATTTCTTTATCGCGATAAGATTAAACTTTGGGAAATCTTTTTTAGAAGTGTATTTTTCTTTAATTTCAATAACACCATCTATGTTTGCATTAAGTTTCTGCATTTTCATACCAGAGAGTGAACCACTCGGATATTGGGTAGCACTTAGCTCTGCAGAAAACTCTCCCGTATCCTTATGCTGTCCCCATGTGAAGCAGATAAATTTGTTTGTTGAACGTGCAAAATGCATAGTCTGTGGACCATTTATGATGCATTTTTCAGGTTCTTTTTCTATCATTGGTTTCATAAAGATATGTGCGATTGCAGCGTCCGACAAAACATTCCAATAACCAAATAACTCTTTTGCCGCTTCACCTTCTCCTGCTAGATAATAATAATAATTACACATTTGACCGTATGAACCCTGTCGAGTTGCAGTTACATTCCATTGAGAAGATGTATAACTAGTACTTAAAACCATATCAAGCCCTATAGTCTTTGCTTTGGTCTTTACCCTTTTAACGGTAACAGGACCGTACTTATGAGATCCGTCTGTATTGTACTCCGAACCATATGCTGCAACACAATAGACCAATTCAGCTTCGGGATAGCTTATAGGATTAATAGATGGAGATATAAAATAGTCGTCTTTTCTCTCATATTCATGTTGCTCCATCAATTCATTAAAAATGTCTTTCTCTGTCTTGGTCGCAAACTGAGAAGCTGTATAAATATACTCCCTATATCCCTTACAATCAGCATCAAATATCAAATCGCCGGCAAAGCCATCGCTCATGATAGTCATATCACCTATTGACACTCTGCAATTTGCTGCCAACACACCTTTCTGAGAGACTGTACAAACAGCTGTTGCCGAGTTGTCGCTTGTAGTAAAGACTATCTGTGCCTCACGAGGCGTGTCAGAGAAGTTCTCCGAAGTAGCAGTAATAGTCACCGTTGAGGAGCCTACCCCCGACTTGTTTAGGCTTAGCCAATCCGGTACTCCTGCAACCGTCCATGCGGAACCTTGAGGGGCACTGACCGTAATGGTAGTTGTACTGTGCTCCGTTCCTAATAATTCAACAGACGAAGAGACACGTAATATCCCATTAGAGCTGCTGTTACCAGCATCACCTGCATCATCACCACCGCCACATGCGGTAAGCGTAAGACATAGTCCTGCTATTAGGACCATACAAAAAATCCATAAAGTTTTAGTTGATTTCATAAAAAATTGAAATAAGAGAAAGGGGCGTAACCTAAGGTCCAATCACTTATTCAAAATCCAGGTACGGCCAAGCACCTAATACGCAAACAAGTAGGACGAAAGGTCACGCCCCTATACGGGACGTGAACCCATCGCAGACTCGTTCTCGCGTATCTTCATTTTGGCCGTTTCGGATTTTGAGAACAAGAGCGACAGCTCAAGTATATGTATGTCGAACCAGTGGTTTACCCTCCTTCAGATTAACATGATAATAATGTCCTTTTTGTCTAATCACATGACAGAGCAGGACATCATACTCTTTGGAGGAAACAGGGAGACATACTGTTTTTTCTCCCTTCACTGTTCAATGTACTTTAATTTTGTCTGTTTCTTATAGCAATTCTTTTAATTTGACATTGTATTCTGTTTATAATCCCCTTTTTAAAAAGAGTAGCAGGAATGAATACGTGTTCCCACAATGCAGCGTTTCTTGCATTACGCTACTTAATATTCAATATGCAAAGTTATATTATTTTTCTTATATTACAAAGAAACGAATAAAAAATGTATTAATTTTTCAAAACAATCATTGCTATCCCCCCCAACTTCCTTATCTACTTTTACCGCCTACACATGTTTGCGGTCTCACGCCCCTGAACCTCTGTAACACATCGCATTTGGTGGTGTAGTGGTCTACAATCTGCGGATAAATCATAGCAAAGCGTTCGAGAGTCACCAGAGCTTGATACTGCCCGGATAGCGGAAGCGGACAAATGACGTCATTGTAGTTGGCATCCCATACCGTCTTGTACCATGGTTGCACTGGCATGAACGCCAGTCCGTATATCGCTTTATAGCGCAATTCGATACTGCTGCTGCGTGAAGCTACATTCAGATACCTAATGGTCTGGGCAGCATAATCAAGCTCACCTACACGGGCACTGTCGCATACGCCATTACGATAATGAGTAAGATACCAACAATCGCCATAGCAGGAAGCCTGGCAGTAGCGCACCGCAAGCTCGTAAGCCTGCTGATCCTTATCCACTCCATCACGGCTAAGGGCATACTTGCGTAGCCTCTCGCTCATATCCTCGCAGAACTGTAGCTTCACATTACCACCTACATGCCCGTACACATCGGCGTACTGACCGTTGTAAGAGTATTCAAGGAAGCTCTCCTCTCCCCTCGGTTTCTGCCTTACAAACCATCGCGGCACGGCATACGAACGCTGCGCCATATAGAAACTGATGCGTTGTCCGTCAATAAATCGCTGCGACACCTTCCGTAAATACGCCGCTGCCTCATCGAAATTGCCTTCTCGCATATACTTGGTTCCAATCAGTTCGTTGAAGTAGTCAGCGTCTGCATAGACTCTGTCCTTTACATACTGCTCAAACTTGTCTACACTCTTAGTGGTTAGAAACTTGTAATAAGCCAGTGTAGCTGCTGCACTTATGGTATCGAGTCCCCACCCGTATTCGCTGTCCAAGTAGCCCTTGTCCTTATATCCAGCATCTTTGGGGGTGAAACTATTCTCGTATCTGACCTGCATACCATCAAGAGCCAAGGCCATACATGAGTCACCTTGCGCAAGATACAGCGGTATTAGGTTTCTGTATATGATACGCTCCTTTACATTAGTATAATGGTTAGCATACATATCCTTGTACACTCTGTCGATCAGTATTTTCTCGTTCAGCCACTCCATCTCCCTTATCAGATAGTCAGAGAATGTGTTACCAAGCTGTGGATTGACCGTGAAGATTAGCAGGCGGATGGCTCTTGCATTGTCCTTCATTCGCCGAGTGCCCTCCATTGTCATAGCCTTCTCTATCTCGTTAGCCGCCATCTGGCAGTCGCCCATCATATAATGTAGCATCGCATTGGCACTCATCCACATGCAAGGGGATGATGTTTTGCCCTCTGCAATCACCTTTTCGGCAAAAGCTATAAACTTCCTTGCTTCATCCTTATATATTGCCCTGGCTCCGATATCTGTCTGTAAGTCCTCATTGTCCTTTGTTGTCGTGTTGAAGTCGATGGTCGTCTGTACGTTGTTCACGAAGTCCTGCACGAGATAAAGTAGTGTCGGAGCATTAGGATTATCGGCATATATGCTCTCAATGCCAGCGAGATTACGGTACTTTCGCGCCACCCACTTTATGCTTGTCATGTCCCCCTGGCTTGCATAGATGTCACATGCTTTCATTCTCTGTCCCTCCTTCAGTAGCGAACGCGCATAGATGTTACGCATAGCCTCCTTCCATGGACTGTCCATCAGTTTACTTGCGATGGAAGTCCAATAGTCCGAGTTGACCTTGTCGTAACCCAACATCATGTTCGCCCTCATACGAAGTAGCGCATACATGCTCTTCAAACGTGTGCCTTTGTATGCCTTTGCAGCATTCAGTACGGACAGGAGTGTCTGTCTTCGCAGTGCTATCTCTTTCTTGGACGGATACTCCCATCTGTCTTGTGACACGCTGTTGCATACGTCAAGGTATCGGTTTAGCAGCTTCATGTAGGCAATCATCTGTCTGTCGCCTTTCTTCCTCGCTGCTGCCATAACCTCGTCACGCCTCCATTTGTAGAACTCAAACATGGGGATGTCTGGCTGTCCTGCATATTTTTTCCAGTAGTTGTCTATCTCATTGATATAAGCGGGGTCCATACAATCACGCTGTATGACACTGAACATATAATAGTTGTAGTCTTCGCGCTCACTGGCGCACGCCATTACTCTGACTGCTAACATCGTCATCACCACCACGATTAAAAATCTTTTCATACTCCTCTTGTTTGAAACGATTGATATTGCTTTCTGTCAAGTCGAAGAGAATAATCTCATCGTTAGCCTCCCTCCTTCTCATTTCAATGGCTTTCACACCTTGCAACACATCAACGGCTGACGGTTGCCTTATGACTATGCTGTCATCAGGCAGCACTGGCAGGTCATCATCGGCATGAATGATGCCAACATACTGCCTTTCCCTAAACAAAATGCGCCACCCGAAGGTAGGGTATGCTGTGGACAGCGGCAGCTTATAGCTCTTTAATTGTGGCAGATATGGCGCAACCGCATGCATATCGAGTATGGGTTTGTGGCATTCCAGCCTGGTGAATTCGCCCGTATTGTATAACATGAGGATGCCACGGTCTGCAGGTGGTGGCGTCTGCGACAACTGATGCAGACGGATAGTAGCAGATACTTGAATGTTTTCAGAATGCGCCAGCCTGCGCAGTTGCTCCATAAAGCGGAAGAAGCTCTGCCTCGTAGTATTTGTCCAGTCGCAGTCTATCTGTATCTCCTTGACGTTCTTGATATCGTTTGTCGCATTCATCTGCTTGACACGCTTCAATATTTTCTGTGCGAGGTCATCGTTCCCCCGCTCCATACAGTCGTTCATGACATAGATGGTGGGCACCACCTCCACCCCATCTGGTATGGAGTCCTTGAACTGTATGGTGGCATTCGGTACGGTCCAACCGTTGTCATCACGTACTACATCAAAGTATCTGATGTACAGACGCTGTATGTTATGATGACGAAGGAAGGTCTTCTTGCTGTCAGACAGACGGAATACGGTGCTCCAATAATACATGGAGCGCACGGCAGTACTTTCCTTATGCGAACAAGCGGCAAAGAACAACATGATCAAGACTGTCAGCACGACTGTTTGAATACAAGTCATACACGATTTCATGTATTTCATTTCGCAATGCTGTTTACACTGCAAAGTGTAGCGTGTTTCCATGAAAAAGAGATACATTCTGTGATTTTTTTCCAATAGGCGATTCTGAAAAGAGTACTATCATGGCGCTAAGTCACTATCTATCACCTCGCCTCTGCTACCAACGTTTATTCGAACACCCTCCCCCTTTGGCGTCTTCTGCGCTCCTTGCGCATGTCAGAGACGAAGCTGAAGACGGCATAGGTCAAGACACCTGCCACTATTCCATCGCTGATGCTGCTGAGAAGGGCCATGAAAAGAATGGTTATGACGGAGGGAATGGCCTCTACGGGATTATTGAAGTCGATGTGGCGGATGGCGGAGAACATCTGCACGCTGACCACAAGGAGGATGCCTCCCGTAACGGACTGGGGGATGGCGAGGAATAATGGCGAGAGGAAGAGGGCTATAAGAAAGCACATGCCCGTGACGAAGGCGGTCACTCCCGTGCGTCCTCCCTCCGCTGCTCCTGCGGCACTCTCGAGGTACGTGGTGGCGGTGGTGGTGCCGAAGACTCCGCTGAGCAGTGAGGAGACGGCGTCAGCCTGGAGTATTCGCGACATGCCGCTGATGCGTCCGTTGGCCCTTACAGCAGTCTCCATATTGCCAAGCACACCGAGTACGGTGCCTATGGTGTCGAACATGTCAAGGAAAAGGATGGAGATGACGCATACCACCATGTCAACCGACAGCACCTCGCTGCTCCACTCCATCTGGCAGAAGAGCGGAAGGGGCGAGGCGGGCAGCAGGGTGAGGTCGTCAAAGCGCGTCAGTCCCATCGGGATGCCTACCAGGGAGGAGGCTATCAGACTGTAGAAGATGGCTCCACGCACACGGCATATTATCAGCACACCGGCTATCACGACGCAGAGGGCGAGGAGCTGCTTCTCTGGTTCGGTCACTATACTGGCGATGGAGCTGATGGCTGAGCCTGCATCTGTTATGCCAGCGTTTTTCAATCCTAATGAGGCGAGGAAGAAGCTGACGCCTACTCCTATCGCACTGCGCAAGGAGAGGGGGATGCACTCCACTATGAGTGTGCGCATACCGGTGCATGTCAGCAGGGTGAAGAGCACTCCTTCGATGAACACTGCCGTGAGGGCGAAGTGCCAGGAGTAGCCCATGGTGCCGCACATGGTTTCGCTGACGAAGAACAGTAGTCCCACGCCTGGTGCGACAGCCAGCGGTCGGCGGGCGTAGAACGCCATGAGGAGCGTGCCTGCAGCACTGACAATGGCGGTGGCGGTGAACAGTGCGTACACAGGAAAAGGGTCGCCAGCATCGCCCACATTAGCGAAACTGGCGGGTGCAAGCGCCAGTATGTATGCCATGACAATAAACGTACTGAAGCCTGCATATATCTCTGTAGGCAGCGACTGCATTGCGCCCCTGAAGCCTAAAAGTCTGAGGAACTGTCTCATCTAAGCGTTTTTCTCCTTTCTTGTCTGAAGGTATTGCCAATACCTGCTTGCTATATTCAGTATCAATCCCGTTATCCACGCTATGGCGAGCGACGACACTTCCGTTGCTCCTATCATCACCACTCCACCGTTGTAGAACTTTATATATACGGTAATCACGAGTACTACCATCGCAATGAATACGGTGCTGAAGCTCTGCCAGCCCTCTTCGGAACGTGCCACAGTGTTCCATCCCACCACTATGACCATGCAATACATGATGAATGTCACTCCTCCTATGACGGCAGGCGGTATCGCTCCCATCACTTCCGCTATCCTGGGGGAGAAGGATAGCACTATCATCATCAGCGCACAGATACGCATCAGCCGTGGGGCGCATACTCTGTTGAGCATCACGAGTCCTGTGGTCTGGGTATAAATGGTTGTGGGGGCTGAGCCAAAGACTGCTGCAAGGACCGTGGTAAGGCCCGTGGCGGTGAGGGTGCGGGGCAGTCCGAGGGTGCGGATATAGTCTATACGAACCGTGCGAGAGATGGTGAGCATGTCCGATACATGCTCCGCTACTGAGATGAAGGCGTAGGGGATGGAGGTCATCACGGCAAGGAGAACCATGTCAGCATCCAGTTGGCCGAGTATGCCAAACGCCATATGCCTATGCAGGAAGGGCTGCTCTATCCACGGAACAGACGCTGAGGGCACTGTGATGGCATCGCCCTGCATCAGTGCCAGACCTACTGCGGCAAGCACGCCGCAGTTTACCGACATCATGCGCAGCGTGCCTTTGGCAAACAACTGCACCACGATGGTGACTACGACAGCCGTCACTCCCACGAGCCACGACGTGCGGAGGGAGTACGTAGCCGAGAAAAGCATGTCGAGACCTAACGCCATTATGAATGTGCCTGCCACGGAGGGCGAGAACAACCACGTTATGGCCCGCACGCTGACGCTGCGTAGTGCCTGGGCTATCAGCAGGTAGACAACGCCCATGGCGAGCAGCTCGAAGGCCACATAGCACAGTGACACCTCCTCGGTCATGCCGCGCTGAAGGCACGTCTGCTTCATGAAGAGCATGCCGGCAAGCACGGTGAAGGAGCTGCTGTGGTAGACAGGAATCTTCCCTCGCGTAAAGAAATGGAACATCAAGGTGGATACTCCAGAGAAGAACAGTGCGAGGGGCACGGGGAGTCCCGTCATCACGGGCACGAATATCGTGCCAGCGAAGACTGCTAACAGATGCTGGAACGACAGTCCCAGACGCATGAAGGCGGACATATTTCGTGCACTGCGAATCATAAGCGACTATTCTATTCTTGCTTGTCGACACTCTTTTCCTGCCTGTCGCCAGTCTGGACGCCTTGTACTCCATCCTGCGGACCGCTGCTCTTCAACACGGACTCCACGTCAGAGAGCCTATCGAGCTTGTTCAACTTCTCTGTCACCTCACTGATATTGTCCACCACCCGCATGAGCTGTTCGCAGCCATCAGCCACGTATTTCGTCATCTCGCAGCGCGACTCCTCATCGAGCGGCATCTCCTCATCGTTCAGTAACTGTATGAACCCTAACATCTGGTGCAGCGGTGTGCGTATCTCGTGCGAGAGGTTGCTGATGAACACCGTCTTCATCTTCGACTCGTGTTCTGCTTTGTCCCTCGCCTCCTCCACCAGTCTGTTGGTGCGCTGCAGGGCGTTGTTCTTGCGCTGAAGCATCATGAGGTGCTTTTTGTTGCGTTCTCTTATACCCCACATGAAGAAAATCATGACAATGCAGATGACGACACACGATGAGAGGAAGTTGACATTGGAGCGTATCTGCAGCAACTCGTTGCGAGCTTGAAGCTCGGCAACGGTCGTCGCAGACGCCCGTAATGTCACTAACAATATCAGGATTGTAGAATTAAATCTCATCTTTCGGTATCTATTAACTTCTGTGTAGGTACAGGGGGGGGGAGCCAAGACCATGCGCCATGATGACTGCCATGAGGGGTAAAGCGCAGTGCAACATACATGTGCTCCACGGCACAAAATTACTTTTTTTCTGCTGAATATGCAACAAAACAGCAAAAAAAATCCATCACAAACAAGTATTCAAAACTATTTTAACCACAAAAGCGTTGTTACTTTTTCATATCACTCCCCACGCTCTTCACCCACTGCATGAATCTCTCCACGCTCTCATCGTATGCGTAACTGCGGGTGAGCGGCGTGCCATCGGCATTGACTATGACATAGAATGGCTGCGCCACACTGCCGAACTTATGGCTTTCAAGGAGCGCCCATTTGTCGCCTACGGTGCGCAGGGTGCGTCCGTCCGCCTGGAGGTGATATGGCAACGGGGTGCGGTCGTCCACATACAGCTGGAGGATGACGAAGCGACGCTGCAGCTCCTCCTTTACTTTAATGTCAGAGAACACTGCTGCCTCCATCTTGCGGCAGTTCACGCAGCCATAGCCAGTGAAGTCAATGAAGACAGGGCGGCCCGTGCGCCGCGCTTCGATGAGAGCCTTGTCATAATCATAAAACACCGTATTCGCCGCACTCTCCACTGGCGGGAGGAAGGCGGAGACGAGGGTGCAGGGTGCCCCTTGCAGTCCGGGGACGAGGTAGGCGATGATGGCGATACACAGGGCGGTGACCTTCTGGCGGCGCAGGGGGTTAAGACGGTGTCGCTGCCAGTCCACGGCATGATACACGGCGCAGCCTATGGCAAGGGCAATCCATACGATGAGGAAGACCTGGCGCGGCAGGATGTGCCAGCCATACGCCATGTCCGCCACGCTGAGGAACTTCAGTGCGAACGCCATCTCTATGAATCCCAGTGTCACCTTCACGCTCGTCATCCATGAGCCGGAGCGTGGCATGCGCTGCATAAGGCGCGGAAAGAGGGCGAAGAGGGTGAACGGCAGGGCGAGGGCGAGGGCAAAGCCTGTCATGCCCACTACGGGAGTGACCATCGCTGCGCCATCCATGCCAGCGGAGGAGGCTGACGCTATCTCCACGAGGAGCAACCCCATGACGGGGGCGGTGCACGAGAAGCTGACCACCACCATGGTCAGTGCCATGAGGAAGATGCTCGCCACACCCGTGGTGGCACTGCTCCTGCTGTCGAGAGCGTTGGCCCATGACGACGGCAGGCGTAGTTCGAAGAGTCCTAACAGCGAAATGCCGAAGAACATCAGCACGAGGAAGCACGCTACATTGAAGATGGCATTAGTGGACAATTGGTTAAGGGCGTTGGCACCGAAGAGCACCGTCAGCAGTATGCCGAGCACCACGAATATCGTCACTATGCTGCCGCCATAGAGCAGTGCGCCTTTTATGCTGCCGTGCTTGTCGCCCTGCCGCTCCGCCTGCCGCATGAAGAAGGAGACGGTAAGGGGTATCATAGGCCACACGCAAGGGGTCAGTATGGCGAGGAGTCCGCCACCGAAGGCAAGGAGAAAGAGCGTCAGCAGTCCGCCATGGTCCGCATTTCCCGTGCCTTCCGCAGCGGCATCGTCATGCCCATTGGCAGCATCCGCCATGGCTTTCAGTTCGCTGACGACGGGCGTCCATGCCTTGGACGAAAGGAAGTCGGGCTGCTTGGCGGCAGGGGCAGTAACGCTGTCGGTCTTTACGGCTGCTGTCTCGGTGGCTGCTGTGGCGGCAGTCTCTGCTGATGACTCCTTCTCTTCCGCTACAGGTGCAGCGGCATGATGCTCGAACTCCACTGTCTGTGGGGCGAGACAAGCCATGTCGGTGCATGCCATATAGCGCAGGTAGCCCTTGAGGGCGTATGACTTTTTCTGCGGCAAGAACTTCTGGTAGTACTGCACCACGGTGCGTCCCTGTGCGTCTGCCGTCTCACTGACGCCCTCTTCAAGGTCGCCGAGGAGGATGACGTCATCCATCTGCTCCATCTTCAAGCTGTGACTGCTGATGTGCCATCCCTCGTCGAGGATGCCGGTGATGGTCAGCAGGAGCGTGCCTGCCTTGGTTTCGGTTATCTTCCATGTAAAGTCGGCCTGCCCGAACACACCGCTGCACAGCACGCAGAGGAGCAGACCCAAGAACATTCTCTTCATAAAATCAAACACATTATTTATAAAAAACGACACCCTTGGTGCCTGGAAATGTAACGACATCGTAACACTTCTGCAAATTTACGCATTTTATATGTTTGCAGACATACGGCAATAAGTTAAAAAAACGAAAATGATACATATATAATAAGGAGCAAAGAATTTTATTTGTACTTTTGCACCGAAATTGAAAACAAAACCACTTACATAACATGCAAGACAACTTAGTTATCGTAGAGAGCCCTGCCAAGGCGAAGACCATAGAGAAGTTCCTTGGCAAGGACTACAAGGTAATGTCAAGTTACGGACACATCCGCGACCTGAAGAAGAAGGAAATCAGTATTGACATGAAGACTCTGGAACCGGAATACGAGATTCCTGAGGAGAAGCGCAAACTGGTTTCTGAACTGAAGAGCAATGCGAAGAAGGCGAAGAAGGTATGGCTGGCATCCGATGAAGACCGCGAGGGAGAGGCTATCTCATGGCACCTCTGCGAGGTACTGGGACTGGACGAGAAGAACACCAACCGCATAGTGTTCCACGAAATAACGAAGAACGCCATTCTGAAGGCTATCGAGAATCCTCGCCATCTGGACATGAACCTTGCCAATGCGCAGCAGGCTCGCCGCATGCTGGACCGTCTTGTGGGTTTCAATCTCTCGCCAGTGCTGTGGCGCAAGGTGAAGCCTTCGCTCTCAGCAGGCCGCGTGCAGTCAGTGGCGGTGCGCCTCATCGTAGAGCGTGAACGTGAGATACAGGCTTTCAAGTCAGAGCCTTACTTCCGCGTGACTGCCGTTTTCAATGTCAAGGGCAGTGACATCAAGGCGGAACTGGACCGTCGTTTCGCCACTCATGAGGAGGCTCTCGCCTTCCTGGAGAAGTGCAAGAACGCCGAGTTCACCATCACCAGCATACAGAAGAAGCCGCTGAAGCGCACCCCCGCACCTCCGTTCACCACCTCCACACTGCAGCAGGAGGCTGCACGCAAGCTCGGTTTCACCGTGGCACAGACCATGATGGTGGCGCAGAGACTGTATGAGAGTGGTTACATAACATACATGCGTACCGACTCCGTGAACCTTTCCTCCCTCTGCATCAATACTGCCAAGGAGGCGGTAACGGCTCTCTATGGCGAGAAATACAGCAAGTCACGCAACTATACCACTCATTCCAAGGGCGCGCAGGAGGCTCACGAGGCCATCCGCCCTACCTATATGGACAGACAGGAGGTGGAGGGCTCGCAGCAGGAGCGTCGCCTCTATGACCTAATATGGAAACGCACCGCTGCCACGCAGATGGCTGACGCAGAACTGGAGAAGACCGTAGTGGAGATAAACATTTCGGGTACGGAGGAGCAGTTTGTGGCTACCGGCGAGGTAGTGACTTTCGATGGTTTCCTGAAGGTGTACCGCGAGAGCGACGGTGACAATGACAATGACAACGAGAAGAGTGCTGACAGCGCTATGATGCCTGCCACAATGGCTACGGGCGACAGCATTGCCCGCAAGGAGATAACCGCCACGCAGCGCTACTCGCAGGGCCCTCTGCGCTACACTGAAGCCTCCCTCGTACACAAGATGGAGGAGCTGGGCATAGGCAGACCGTCTACTTACGCCCCTACCATATCCACCATACAGCAGCGTGAATACGTGACCAAGGGCGACAAGAAGGGCGTGGAGCGTGCATACACTATCGACACACTGAGCGACGACAGGGTGACGACGAAGACAAAGACCGAGATGGCAGGTAGCGAGAAGGGCAAACTGCTGCCTACGGATATCGGTACCGTGGTGAATGACTTCCTCATGGAGTACTTCCCTGGCATCATGGACTATAACTTCACCGCCAATGTGGAGAAGAAGTTTGACGCCATTGCCGAGGGCGAAGAGGACTGGCACGCCATGCTGAGCGACTTCTACAAGGACTTTGAGCCTATCGTGGAGAAGACCATCAAGGCGCGCAGCGAGCACAAGGCGGGCGAACGCATACTGGGCAATGACCCTAAGACGGGCAAGCCTGTATCTGTGAAGATTGGCAGATACGGTCCCGTAGTGCAGATAGGCACTGCCGATGACGATGAGAAGCCTCGCTTCGCCCAGCTGCCTAAGGAGCTGTCAATAGAGACTATCACGCTGGAGGAGGCACTGGAGCTGTTCCGCCTGCCTCGCACCGTAGGGCAGTTTGAGGGTGCCGACGTGGTGATAGGTGCTGGAAGATTCGGCCCTTATGTGCTACACAACAAGAAGTATGTCTCCATTCCGAAGGACAAGAACCCACTGACCATCACTCTCGAAGAGGCTACCGCCCTCATCACCGACAACCGCAAGATGGAGAAGAAACGTCACATCAAGGCGTTTGAGGAAGACCCTAAGCTGGAAGTGATGAACGGCAGATACGGTCCTTACATAGTATATGACGGAAAGAACTACCGCCTGCCGAAGCAGCTGCACGAGAAGGCGGCGGAGCTGACATACGAGGAGTGCATGGAAATAGTGAAAGGCAGGGAATAAAGGGATGAACAGAGTTATTCTTATAGGATACATGGGAGCAGGAAAGACAACCGTGGGCAAGGCTCTTGCCAAGGAGCTCGGGTTGCCTTTCTACGACCTTGACTGGTACATAGAGACGCGGATGCACTGCAAGGTGAAGGACATCTTCGATGAAAAAGGCGAGGAGGGCTTCCGCAAGATAGAGCGTAACATGCTGCATGAGGTGGCGGAGTTTGAGAACGTGGTGATCAGCTGCGGCGGCGGCACTCCGTGCTTCTTCGACAATATGGAGTATATGAACGCCCAGGGCACCGTGGTCTACCTCAAATGCTCGCCCGAAGTGCTCTTCAAGCATCTGAAGATGGGCAAGGGCGTGCGCCCGCTGCTGCTCGGAAAGAACGATGAGGAACTGATGGCGTTCATCACGGAACAGCTCAGGAAGCGCGAGGAGTTCTATCTCAAGGCGGACAACATAGTTGACGTAACATTGATGGAAAGTCCCGACAAGATTAGCATCACCGTGCAGAGGGTGATGGATATAGTAAAGAAAAAGAAGTCTATACCATAAACAACACACATTACAGATGAAGAAATGGACGATAGAAGACTCCAAGGAGTTGTATAACATGAACGGATGGGGCACATCCTATTTTAGCATTAACGAGAAAGGCAATGCCTGCGTGTCCCCTCTGAAGGATGGGGCGCAAGCCGACCTGCGCGAGATTATTGACGAGCTGCAGCTGCGCGACATCTCCACCCCAGTGCTTCTCCGCTTCCCCGACATACTGGACAACCGTATTGAGAAGACGGCTTCTTGCTTCAAGAAGGCTGCCGACGAGTATGGCTACAAGGGCGAGAGCTTCGTGATATACCCTATCAAGGTGAACCAGATGCAGCCCGTGGTGGAGGAGATAATCTCCCACGGACGCAAGTTCAACCTCGGTCTGGAGGCTGGCTCAAAGCCGGAACTGCACGCAGTGATAGCGGTGCAGTGCCAGAGCGACTCCCTCATCATCTGTAATGGTTATAAGGACCAGGCGTATATAGAACTGGCACTGCTGGCGCAGAAGATGGGCAAGCGCATCTTCATCGTGGTGGAGAAGCTCAACGAGATTGACATCATTGCCAAGGCTGCAAAGAAGCTCAACGTGATGCCTAACCTCGGCATACGCATCAAGCTCGCCTCTTCTGGCTCAGGGAAATGGGAGGAGAGCGGCGGCGACGCCTCTAAGTTCGGCCTTACAGCCTCTGAGCTGCTCAAGGCGCTGTCAAAGCTCGACAGCCTCGGCATGCACGACTGTATCAAGCTCATACACTTCCACATCGGTAGCCAGATTACCAAGATACGACGCATACAGACAGCACTGCGCGAGGCGGTGCAGTTCTACATCAACCTGCAGAAGATGGGCTACAACATTGAGTACATCGACTGCGGCGGCGGACTGGGCGTGGACTATGACGGCACACGCTCCAGCAACTCGGAGTCGAGCGTTAACTACAGCATTCAGGAGTACGTGAACGATTGCATATACACCTTCGTGGATGCCGCTGACAAGAACGGACTGCCCCACCCTAACCTTATCACGGAGTCAGGACGCTCACTCTCCGCCCACCACAGTGTGCTGGTGATTGACGTTCTTGAGACTGCCTCACTGCCAGAGATGGCGGAGGAGTTCGAACCTAAAGAGGATGACCACCAGCTGGTGAAGGACCTGTATGACATATGGTGCAACATCGACGCACGCTCCATATTGGAGTACTGGCACGATGCGGAGCAGATTCGCGAGGAGGCTCTCAGCCTCTTCTCCATGGGCATGGTGAGCCTGGAGACAAGGGCGGAGATAGAGTCCATGTACTGGAGCGTATGCCGCGAAGTGCTGACTATCACCAAGGGTATGAAACACGTGCCGGAGGAGCTGCGAGGCATGGAGAAACTGCTGGCGGACAAGTACTTCTGCAACTTCTCCCTCTTCCAATCGCTGCCTGACTCATGGGCTATAGACCAGATATTCCCTATCGTCCCTATACAGAGGCTTAACGAACGCCCTACCCGACTGGCGACACTGCAGGACGTGACCTGCGATAGCGATGGCAAGATAGCGCATTTCGTGACGTCGAAACATCTCTCCTCCGCCCTGCCAGTGCATGCGCTGAAGCCGCACGAGCCATACTATATAGGTGTGTTCCTCGTGGGTGCCTATCAGGAGATACTGGGAGACATGCACAACCTCTTTGGCGATACCAATGCGGTGCATATCTCCATGAAGGACGGCAAGTACCACATTGACCAGATATTCGACGGCGAGACAGTGGAGGAGGTGCTCGACTACGTGCAGTATAACCCGAAGAAACTGGTGCGCCAGCTGGAGATATGGGTGACGAAGAGCGTGAAGGAAGGTAAGATAAGCCTTGAAGAGGGTAAGGAGTTCCTCTCCAACTATCGCTCGGGACTGTATGGCTACACCTATCTCGAATAAGATTGCATACATTATAAAGACTGATTGCCAAAGCCTGTCTGAAGCAATTCTGAATAGTTATTAATCAAAACAGCCCCGGCTGCCATGGCAGCTGGGGCTATTTCTTTACGATTGTTCACGTTTTTTATAACTTCTCTATATCGCTTGTAGGCAGTCCTGTTAGCTCTGATATCTGTTCTATGTTCATTCCTATCTTCTTCATCTGGACAGCAATCTCAGCAGAACGTTTATTATAACCTTCAGCCATACCTTCAGCTCGACCTTCAGCTCGACCTTCCGCCATACCTTCAGCACGACCTTCAGCACGACCTTCAGCACGACCTGCCGCTCGTCCTGCCGCCATGCCTTCTGCTCTACCCTCCAGATACCCGTCTTCACGGCTGGTATCAAACAAGCTGCGCATGTGGCGCACAGACTCTACATAGCGCAGATAGGAACGTTTTTCCACTTCTGGCAGAGAGTCCACGCGCAACTGCTCTCGCGCCTCTTGCAGACCTGCCACGCGGGTATCATCGTCTATCCTGCCAGTTTTCAAGAACTCTATCCACTCATCAAGCGGCGTAGTGGCTACACTATCAAAATCGTTCACACGTAGAATGTAATATTCTGGAAATAGTTCACCTGCATCATGGTCTTTTTCTCCTTTTCTCCCTTTGACTCCGAGGAAGCGTTCACTCTGATGCTCTGACAGTTTCAAGAGGTCGTGGGGCTGATGGATACCCTTAAACTCTGTCTTGCCATGATATACATAGTCACTGCCCTGCCCTAACTCGAAATACACTATATTGATGGAGTATATCTTGCGCACCTTCTCGTAGGTATCGCCCTTTGATATGTATTCCGTGATGGTTTTTGACACCCCGTAGAGCATACGATGAAAGTACGTTATCTCGTGGCTGTTCTGTATCTCGATTATTATAAGCTCGCCGTCCGAGCTTTCCGCCAGGATGTCCACGCGGTTATACTTGTCCAGCTCGTCTTCCTGGTTGCCTTCGCTCTCAAGGAAACGAACCACCTTGAACTTCCTGCCTATCAATGATGACAGGAAGCCCTCCAGCACTGCATGGTCCGCCTTGTTACGCAGAAGGCGCTTCATCGCCCAATCAAAGCGTATGTAGTTTTCTCCTGATAATGCCATTGTTTATTCTCCCTTTTATTATTCTGCCACAAATTTACAGCTTTATTTTGAAAACCACAAAATTTCATGTCTTTATTTTCTGTATTTCAAAAGACTGCTTTTGCAATAGCTATCTAATCACACTGCAATCACTATGCTTTCGCATCACGATTTGATAGTTATCGTAATGCGATTTGATAGCTATCGTAATGCGCATACGAAACTGCATGTTTTCTGTGTCATACAGACGGCAATCATCACCTACAAAAAAGATTTCGGACCACCTTCCGAAATACGGAGGGCAGCCCGAATCATAACTGATGTTACACGAAATAAATATTTAGAGTGGATACTCATCAAAAGCATAGAGCACGGTTGAGAGATAACGCTCGCCAGTATCAGGAAGGAGGGTCACGATGCGCTTGCCCTTGTTCTCCGGACGCTTGGCGAGGAGCTGAGAAGCGAATGCTGCCGCACCAGAGCTGATACCTACGAGGAGGCCCTCCTGCTGCGCAAGCTCACGACCAGTGCGGATGGCGTCATCATTGTCAATGTCAAGCACCTCATCGATTACCGCTGCATCGTATGTCTTAGGCACGAAACCTGCACCGATGCCCTGAATCTTGTGCGGACCCATTGGCTTGCCGTTGAGCACGGCAGAGGTAGAAGGCTCTACTGCATATACCTTGATGGCAGGATTCTGCTCCTTCAGATATTTTGCTATACCAGAGATTGTACCGCCCGTGCCTACGCCTGCCACGAAGATGTCAATGTTGCCTTCTGTCTGCTTCCATATCTCAGGACCGGTAGTGGCATAGTGGCGTGCTGGGTTTGAAGGGTTCTCGAACTGCTGGAGGATTACTGAACCAGGAATCTCATCGCGCAACTGCTCTGCCGCGCGGATGGCTCCTGCCATTCCCTCCTTGCCGCTGGTGAGGCGAACCTCCGCACCGTATGCCTTCACAAGGTTGCGACGCTCTACGGACATGGTCTCTGGCATGGTGAGGATGAGGTGGTATCCCTTCACGGCACTTACAAGAGCAAGGCCTACACCAGTGTTACCAGAAGTAGGCTCGATGATTGTTGCGCCTGGCTTCAAGATGCCCTTCTGCTCCGCATCTTCTATCATGGCGAAGGCGATACGGTCTTTCACGCTGCCGCCAGGGTTAAAACTTTCTACCTTTGCAATGATTGGGTTCTCAAGACCGTTCTTTGCAGAAAACTTGTTAAGCTCGAGTAATGGGGTGTTGCCTATCAACTCGGTGAGGGATTTTGCTATTGCCATAATCGTTATATATTTTAATCGTTTGTACTGTTAATAATCTACCGTTTGTGTTGTTTGATGTTTCTGTTTGCAAAATTACTGACTTTTCATGTATCATACAATCGCATAAGTTTGTTATATGAAGTTTTTTTACTAACTTTGCAGCTGTTTATACACAGACGCTGACCCGTCTACACCTTATTATATTATAAGAGATATGAAACATAACCTGACAATACGCTTCTTGATGGCGATTATGCTGTGCATCACCCTTGGGCAGAATGCCATGGCACAGCGGAAAATCAATGATGTGAACGAGACGAACCTGAGGAAACTCAACTACGCCCTAATGGCAATAACAAACCTGTATGTGGACTCTGTGAACGACACCAAGCTGACGGAGGATGCCATACGCGGCATGCTCCAGACACTGGACCCACACTCCAGCTACTCTACTCCCAAGGAGGTGAAGAGCCTCAACGAACCGCTGCAGGGAAACTTTGACGGCGTAGGCATTCAGTTCAATATGCTCGAGGACACGCTGCTCGTTATACAGACCGTGAAAGGCGGACCGTCAGAGAAGGCGGGTATCATAGCGGGCGACCGCATAATATCGGTGAACGACACCGCCATAGCGGGCGTGAAGATGCCAAAGGAGGACATCATGAAGAGGCTGCGCGGACCCAAGGGCACCAAGGTGAAGATAGGAGTGAAGCGCAGCGGCGTGACAGACACCGTATACTTCATGGTGACGCGCGACAAGATTCCGCTCAATACAGTGGAGGCTTCCTACCTCATACGCCCCGGCATTGGCTATATTAGCATATCCTCGTTCGGACTGACTACCCACGATGAGTTCGTGAAGAGCATCACCAGCCTGAAAAAGGAGGGCATGAAAGACCTCATTCTCGACCTCCGCGACAATGGCGGCGGCTACCTTCAGGCTGCCGCTGACCTGCTGAACGAGCTGCTGGATGCCAATGACCTGCTGGTTTACACAGAGGGGCGCACCGTGCGCCGACAGGAGTTCCGCGCCAAGGGCAACGGTATCTTCCGAACAGGGCGCATCGTGGTGCTCGTCAATGAATACTCCGCATCAGCTGCAGAGATTGTATCTGGTGCCATACAGGATCAGGATCGCGGCACACTCGTGGGCAGACGCACCTTCGGAAAGGGACTTGTGCAGAGACCTATAGACCTGCCCGACGGCTCCATGATACGCCTCACGGTGGCTCACTACTACACACCGTCAGGACGATGCATACAGAAGCCCTACACAAAGGGGAAGAAGGATGACTACCAGCACGACATCATCGACCGCTATAACCACGGCGAGTTCACCAGCGCCGACAGCATACACTTTGCCGACTCACTGAAGTTCGAGACAGTGAAACTGCACCGCACGGTATACGGCGGTGGCGGCGTGATGCCAGACTTCTTCGTGCCGCTGGACACCACACGCTACACCAAGTACTACCGCGAGCTGTCTGCACACAGCATCATACTGAATGCCAACCTCCGCTACGTAGAAAAGGCACGCAAGGGACTGCTGAAACAATACGGCAAGGAGCCAGACCCTGCAAACAACAGCGCAGGAACAAAGGGCTTCAAGGCCTTCATGAACAGCTTCACCATACCTGACGAGGTGGTGAAAGGCATCTTCGAAGAAGGCGACAAACAGAAAATCACTCCCAAGGACGACGAGGAACGAACCAAAACCGCCGCACTCATACGACAGACCATGAAGGCACTTGCCGCCAGAGACCTATGGACCATGACCGAATATTTCAGAGTGATGAACGAGGATAACGACTTCATCAGCTGCGCGCTGAAACGGCTCGGCAGTAAGTAGCAGCTAACAAAAAGGTGCTATATACCGTCGTTTGTACGACAAGCGTTCTAATGTCAGTCCGCAAGGCATTAAGACATAACACGTTAAAAATAAGTAAGTGTTCAAAATTATTTTTACATTAGTTTTGCTCTATTTGGATGCAGC
>SAMEA104315434__coassemble_361_pt1 | contig 26374 bp, 21 predicted proteins | sample SAMEA104315434__metabat2_high_PE_014 | metagenome-assembled genome bin SAMEA104315434 (sample SAMEA104315434) | gut metagenome | biome: Monkey gut; feature: monkey-associated habitat; material: faeces | place: China | collected 2013
CAACCAAACAACCAAACAACCAAACAACCAAACAACCAAACAACTAAACAACCAAACAACTAAACAACCACCATGTTACTAAGCATCATCATACCCGTATACCGCACCCAGGATACTCTCCCAAGATGTATGGAGAGCATCCTGGGACAGTCGTTTGTCGACTATGAGGTAATACTCGTAGACGATGGTTCTCCCGATGAGTGCCCACGTCTGTGTGATGAATATGCGAGGAAAGACAAGCGCATATCCGTGATCCACAAGGTAAATGGCGGTCTCAGTGATGCGCGGAACGCAGGAATTGCGCAAGCCAAGGGTGAGTATATAACCTTTATTGACAGCGATGACGCTATAGCCGAGGGTACACTGCAACTACTGATGCAAGAATTAGAGGATCATCCCTGTACTGATATCCTTGAATATCCTATAAAGGAACGTATGGGTAATCCTGCGAAAGAGAACCTCCTGTCCTTTGCTCCGAAGGAGTATCACGATGCAATAGACTACTGGCTGGGCGAAAGAGCGTATAACCACGCATATTCATGTAACAAGATATACAGGCGTGAACTCTTCCGAGATATTCGTTTTCCTAAGGGCAAATGTTTTGAGGACACTCTGACAACACCTTATATTATAGGTCTTGTGCCGACCGAGCACGGCACTACCGCTCCCATAATAAGGGTGACGAATGTAGGAATGTACCTTTATATATGGAATGGTAACGGTATCACCGCGACAGCCAAGTATGAAGATTTGTACAATCAGTATTCTGCACATGTCATGTCCTTGACATCTCTTTTTAGGAAGATAGAAGGACATGAGAAAGAGATTGTCAATAAACACCATGCCTCCCTGCAACAGTTCATGCTCAGCATACTAAATGTATTGATTGACATGTACAACGTTTCCGGACGCTTTGAGCGTCCCGATATGCTTGTAAGCAAAGTAAGATGGCTGCACAAGACACAAGGACTCACGTCATACAAACTTATACTCCTCATGCTATTAGGATACCATGGACTGTGCAGGCTCTATAACATAGTATACAGAATAAGAACCATGAAAAAGCCCTGACAATTCTTACGAACTGTCAGGGCTGTATTATTTTCTGTCGGTTGTAGGTTGTAGGTTATTGGTTGTAGGTCTTTGTGGGACATGAAAGCCGTAAAGCTGTGGTAAATCAACACATGAAGGTGTCTCACTACTTAACCAAACGACCAAACAACCAAACAACCAAACGACCAAACAACCAGAGAACTATTTAATCTCGATACACTGTGTCTTCTTAGCCTTCTCCTCTTCAGCCTTCTTAGGAATGCTGATGGTCAGAACGCCATCGGTCATTGAAGCCGAAATGTCGCCATGCTCTATGTTGTCAGGCAGTGTCAGACGCTGTTCGAACTTTGAGTAGCTGAACTCGCGGCGCAAGTACTTCTTGTTTTTGTTCTCGTCCTTGTTCTCGCTCTTCTTCTCCATGGATATGACGAGGTCGTCATTGTCAATGCTGATTTTGAAGTCTTCCTTAGTCATTCCCGGTGCTGCTACCTCTACCTTGTAAGCTTTTTCGTCCTCACTGACATTGATGGCAGGCGTGGTGCCTGAGAACTTTGCCGGCATCCATGAATCATCAAAGAAATCACTGAATACTGATGGAAGCCATCCCTGGTTGCGACTTGAATACATTGTAGGTAACATAATCATTTCCTCCTATGTTTTTAATTGGTTTAACTTCTTAATACTGTGCTGGTTGCCGATTGCCTTCGCCATTGCTGTCTTGGGCTTTTCTTTTCGTCAACCTTCGCCAGTACAAGTGCAATCCCCATGCCCATCAGACATCGTGTCAGCATGGTTTTAAACTACGGAAAACTTTGTTAAACCTTTGTCCTGGGAAATTAAACGTTGCCTCTAAAAATTAAACTTTCAGCTCTTTTTGTTAAACTTTCCGCCAGAATGCAGCAGTGACAAAGCGACATCTGCTGATGACATTTTGACTGGGTAACAGAACGACTCCCTTAAAAGAAATAACATCTTCTTGTAAAGAAAGGTAAAAAAATTACACTTATTTATTTGTATTATTCCATCAGAAATCGTAATTTTGCAAGTATTTAAGAATAAACAGATATTATAACATTCCTATTAAAGGGCTGAAAGATGAAAAATATCAAATCTTTATTGTTAATGATGCTTGTAGTGGTGCTTGCTGGTTGTGGCACCACCTCTACCGTACCCATCACGGGCAGGACGCAACATCTGTTAGTAAACGACCAGCAGGTGCTGAGCCTTAGTAATGAACAGTTCAATGAATACATGAAAACCGCCAAGGCTTCCACCAATACTGCCAATACCGCCATGGTGAAACGTGTAGGCCAGCGCCTTGCCACTGCCGTAGAGCAGTATCTGAGGCAGAACGGCATGACGGACCAGTTGGCGGAATACCAGTGGTCTTTCAACCTGGTGCAGGACGATAACGTGAACGCCTTCTGCATGCCTGGCGGCAAGATTGTAGTGTATGAGGGACTGCTGCCCGTCACGCAGGACGAGGCATCATTGGCGGTAGTGCTGGGTCATGAGATAGCGCATGCCGTAGCGCGCCACTCCGCCGAGCGTCTGAGTAATGCCTATAAACAGCAGTATGGCATGCAGGCCATCTCTGCCATAGCCGCAGGAGCGGGCGTAAGCAGCAGCACGCAGCAGATCGGAACCCTTATAGCAGGCATGGGCAGCAAACTCTTTACAGCGGGCTTCTCGCGCAAGCAGGAGAGCGAGGCGGACCACATGGGATTGGTGTTTGCCGCCATGGCGGGTTACGACCCCGAGGTGGCTACGGCCTTCTGGCAGCGCATGGCGGCACAGGGCAGCGGCAGCTCGTCCATCCTCAGCGACCACCCATCTGACGAGAAGCGCATTGCCAACATCGCCGCATGGATGCCTGAGGCTAAGAGGTATTATGTGCCACAGGCCACTCCTACCGTGACTGTACCGAAAACCAAAACCGTTACGAAGACAACACAGAAGAAGACAACACAGAAGAAGGGCAACACCCGTAAACGGAGCACAAGGAAATAGCTCTCCCTATCACCAAGACCAAACCAAAATCTTACAAATACGATGTTACAGAAACTATTCAATTTCGACCCGTCTTCTGGAAAACTGAAGACTGAGTTGATGGCTGGTATCACCACGTTCCTCACCATGGCCTACATTCTGGCTGTTAACCCCAGCATCTTCTCTGCCCTCGAGGCGCAGGGAATGGATAAAGGGGCTGTATTCACCGCCACGGTGCTGTCGGCCGTTGTGGGCACACTGGTAATGGCTCTCTATGCCAAACTGCCTTTCGGGCTGGCTCCAGGCATGGGGCTTAACGCCTTTTTCGTCTTCACGGTATGTCTCACCATGGGCTACAGTTGGCAGATGGCACTCACCGCCGTGTTCATAGAGGGTCTGCTGTTCATACTGATGACCATCACGGGCATTCGCACAATGATAGTCGACGCTATCCCCGTAACGATGAAAAGGGCTATCGGCGTGGGCATAGGTCTGTTCATAGCCTTCATCGGTTTCAAGAATGCTGGCATCATCATTGACAATGAAGCCACCCTCGTCAGCGTGGGCAAGCTTACGGAAGGCAGTGCGCTGCTGGGCGTAATTGGCATTCTGATTACTGGTGCACTGGTAGTAAAGAACGTTCCGGGCAGCCTGCTGATAGGCATACTGGCAACGGCACTGATAGGCATACCTATGGGCGAGACGCACTTTGAGGGCGTACTGGACACGCCACCTTCCATAGCCCCTATCTTCTGCCAGTTTGAATGGCATAACATCTTCACGCTCGACATGCTGGTCATCGTGTTCACCTTCCTCTTCATCGATATGTTCGATACTATGGGCACACTGGTGGGCGTATGCACCAAGGCAGGACTGATGCGCCCTGACGGTACCATCCACGGCCTTACCAAAGCGTTCATGGCCGATGCCATAGCCACATGCGCAGGAGCATGCTTCGGCACCAGCACCACTACCACTTATGTAGAGAGCGCATCAGGCGTAGCCCAGGGCGGACGCACGGGTCTCACTTCCTTCACTACCGCTATGTGCTTCCTCCTCGCGCTGTTCTTCGCTCCGCTGTTCCTCTCCATTCCTGCTGCTGCCACATCGCCAGTGCTCGTAATCGTAGGCCTCTTCATGATGACACCTGTCAAGGATATTGACCTTAACGATTATGCAGAGGCTATCCCAGCCTTCCTCACTATCATCCTCATGCCGCTGACTTACAGCATCTCTGATGGCATCCTGTGCGGCATGATTGTCTACGTGGCACTGAACGCTATCTGCGGCAATCTGAAGAAGCTGAACATCACCATGTGGATACTGGCGGTGCTCTTCGTACTAAAATATATCTTTATCTAATGGGTGTTTTTCCATAAAGAGACACCCGCATAAATCCATAGAGCGGAACGCCAATATACGTTCCGCTCTATGGATTTTTTTCATGCCTTAACGCTTCTTTTTTCTTGCGTTTTGCGATCACTATCCTTTCGCAGTGCAATCTCTATCCTTTCGCAATACGATCTCTATCCTTTCGCAATACGATCTCTATGCTTTCGCAGAACGCTGTCTTTACGCCCACGTCACATGCGATTTTTTTCACTCATTTAGTAACAAGGAAGTTTGGCGTTTCAACGAAAAAGTAGTATCTTTGCCATACTAAACATACACACTCATGCTTTGGACTGACAGAATAAGACAGGTAAAGATAGCACTGATGGTGGCAGCAATGCTTATTGCCGCCCTGTCGCTCGTGGCAAGCCACTTCCTGGTGAAGGACCTGGCACGTGAGGAGCGCAACCGCATGGAGATATGGGCGGAGGCTATTCACAGCCTCAGCATGGCGGATGAAGAGACGGACCTCAACCTCGTGCTGAAGGTGCTGGAGGAGAACAATACCATACCCGTGATTGTGACGGATGCCAGAGGCAACGTGCAGACTTTCCGCAATGTGAAACTGACTGCGGATAATGCAGCGGACAGCATGGCTCTGGCGGCGCACAAGGCGGAACTAATGAGGATGAACCGACACGCCATAAAGGTACAGCTGACAGATGCCAAGGACGACTACCTGATGGTGTGTTATGACGACTCCCTACTCCTCACCCGACTGGCATACTACCCCTACATACAGCTTGGCGTGGTGATGCTCTTCGTGGTGGTGGCTATCTTCGCACTGCTGACCTCTAAGAAGGCAGAGCAGAACAAGGTATGGGTGGGACTGTCCAAGGAGACGGCGCACCAGCTGGGCACGCCTATCTCCAGCCTAATGGCGTGGACAGAGATTCTGCGCGAGGAATATCCTGACGATGAACTGATACCAGAGATGGACAAGGACGTGAAGAGACTGCAGCTGATAGCCGACCGTTTCTCGAAGATAGGCTCTCTGCCGGAGATGGAACAGGTGGTGCTGAAGGACATGCTGCTCCACGTGGTGGACTATATGAACCGCCGCACCTCGCAGAAGGTGAATATCTCGCTACAGGTGGACGACGAGACCATCACGGTCAACGTCAGTCAGCAACTCTTTGAGTGGGTGTTCGAGAATCTGTGCAAGAATGCCGTGGACGCCATGGAGGGCAGGGGCAGCATCAACATCCACGCCTTCCGCATAGACGGCAAGGTGTGCATAGACGTGACAGACACGGGAAAAGGTATAGAGCGCAAGAACATAAAGAACGTTTTCCGACCAGGCTTCACCACTAAGAAGCGCGGATGGGGACTGGGATTGTCGCTCGCCAAGAGAATAGTGGAGGAATACCACAAAGGCAGCATCTTCGTCTATAACTCGGAAGTAGGAAAGGGCACGACATTCAGAATAGTGATGGGATAGAGCCTGTGGGTTGTGGGTTGTTGGTTATGGGTTATAGGTCTTTTGGATTGGCGTTCGGTTAGTGTGGACAGACCCACAACCCATAACCAACAACCTAAAACCCATAATCTTCAACCAACAAACCAACAAACCAACAAATTTCCCTTTTCCCTTTGCTGTATAAAACGTTTTTAGTAATTTTGCAGAAACAAACAAGAAAAGAGATGTCTACCATAATATATTCATCACCAATCTTCGGCCCCGTGATGTCACGCCGACTGGGTGTCTCGCTTGGGGTGAACCTCATGCCAGGAGACGGCAAGGTGTGTACCTTTGACTGCATCTACTGCGAATGCGGATTCAACAAGGAGCATATCCCCCACTCCAGGCGACCTACGAGGGAGGAGGTAGCGAAGGCTCTGGAAGAGGTGTTGAGACAGCGCAAGGCCAATGGCGAACCGCTGGACGACATAGCCTTTGCCGGCAACGGGGAGCCGACGGCACACCCAGACTTCAGCGGTGTGATAGCAGACACCATAAGGCTGCGCAACGAGTATTTCCCCAAGGCCACAGTGTCCGTGCTCAGCAATGCCACATTCGTATGGAAGGAGGAGGTGAGAGAGGCACTGACGCTCGTTGACAACAACATTCAGAAACTCGACACCATCAGCCCATCATATATCAACATGGTGGACAGACCGCAACAGCCTGCATACGATGTAAAGAAGGTCGTCAGCGACCTGAAGAAGTTCCAGGGCAAGGTTATCCTACAGACCATGTTCATGAAGGGCACCGCCAGCGGACATAACGTGGACAACACTGGCGAGGAATACGTCAGACCATGGCTGGAGACGGTGAAGGAGATAATGCCGCAGAAGGTCATGATATACACCATTGACCGTGAGACTCCCGTCCAAGGACTGCTTAAAGCAGAACCCTCCACCCTCGATGCCATCAAAGCGAGAGTGGAAAAAATGGGAATAGCATGCACAGCAAGCTATTAGGCTGGTGGTTTAGTGGTTTGGTTGTTTAGTTATTTGGTTGGAAGTCGTGGGTCTGTCCCCACATGACCGAACGCCAATCCTAAATACCGACAACCAACAACCTACTAACGCCCTCCCCACAGTCCTTGTGTGCAGCCGTTTCTACGGCTGTAACTATCCAATCCCTCAACCAAACAACCACTCAACCAAACAACCAAACGACTAAACAACTAAACAACTAACATGCTAAAACAACTAACAACAGCGCTGTTCTGCGCATTCGCCATTGCAAGCCACGCCCAGACGGCTGGCAGTGCACCATGCTGCACAGCAGAGAGCACCCCCAAGGTGATGGCACAGCGTGCCAACGACTACTTCATGGCGAAGTGGAGTGACCCTACAGAGCCTACAAAGGCAAAGAAACTGCGTCCAAGCAATCTATGGACACGTGCCGTGTACTTCGAGGGACTGATGGCACTGAACGACATAGACCCACAGAAGAGATATACTGACTATATCGACACATGGGCTACTTTCCACAAGTGGATGCCACGCAACGGCATCACCACCGTGCATGCCGACGACCAATGCTGCGCACAGGTGTATCTGGAGCGTTACTGCCAGGTCGGTGGCGAAGAGAAGGTAAGATACGTAAAGGAGAACTTCGACGCCCAGATAGCCCGCGGCACCAATCGCGACTGGACATGGATCGATGCCATACAGATGGCTATGCCTGCATTCGCAAGGCTCAGTGCCATAACGAAAGACCGCAAGTATCTGGACTATGCCATGCAGTCATATACATGGAGCCGCGACACCTGCGGCGGCAAACTCTTCAATACCGCAGAGGGACTGTGGTGGAGAGATGCCAACTTCGTACCGCCTTACAAGGAGTCTGACGGCAAGAACTGCTACTGGAGCCGCGGCAACGGTTGGGTGTACGCATCCTACGTCCGCGTGATGATGGTATTGTCAACAAAAGACAAATACTACAAGAAGATGAAGAACGACTTCCTCATGATGTCTGCCGCACTGCTCCCACTGCAGCGCGAAGACGGATTCTGGAACGCCAGTCTCGCATCGCAGGACTATGCTGGCAAGGAACTCAGCGGAACGGCACTTTTCCTCTACGGCATGTCATGGGGAGTGCGCCATGGTTATCTCAGCAAGAAGAAGTACATGCCGGCGATAGAGAAGGCATGGACCGCCATAGCATCATGCGTGCACAAGGACGGCTTCCTCGGTTACGTACAGGGAACAGGCGACAGACCGGCATCAAGCCAGCCCGTCACTTACGAGAAAGAACCAGACTTCGACGACTACGGACTGGGCTGCTTCCTGCTCGGAGCAACGGAATACTACAAGCTGAAGAACGGCATCAACTACGACACCGTAGTAAGAACAATGTAGGTTGTAGGTTTTGTGGTTGTAGGTTGTAGGTTTTGGGTTGTGGGTTTTAGGTCTGTCCCTAAAGAATGGAGCGAAATCTCCAATCCGAATCGGCTTTGCCGCTTGCACAAGCAAGAATCGGCTTTGCCGCTTGCACAAGCAAGAAATCGGCTTTGCCGCTTGCATAAGCAAGAAATCGGCTTTGCCGCTTGCGCAAGCAAGAAAGACCTAAGACCCAAAACCCACAACCAATCAACCAATCAACCAATCAACCAAACAACTAATCAACCAAACAACCAAACAACTAACATGACCAAACAACTATACACTACCCTTTTCGGCCTTGCCTGCTCCATCATCCCAGCAGTGTCAGCCAACATCTCTGACACTATAAGCCTCGACAGAGGATGGTACTTCAAACTCGGTGAAGGTGCATACTCCACCATGACACAGCAGAAGGCAAAGACCGAGGGATGGAAAGAAATAAACGTGCCACACGACTTCCAGATAGAACAGCCATGGGTGGCACCTGACGCATCAGAGCGCGCTGACAACAGCGATGCAGGTGCTAACATAAAGAGCCGACTCTCCTCAAGGGGCTTTAAGGAGATGGGAGGCGGATGGTACGTAAAGACCATAACGCCCGAAGCCACAAAGAAGGGAAAGAGAGCATTGCTCGACTTCCAGGGCATCATGTATTACGGCGACGTATACCTCAACGGAAAGAAAATAGGCGGCACAGACTACGGATACGTGGGCTTCGAGATTGACGTTACAAACGCACTGAGGTATGGCGAAGAGAACACCATAACCGTCTACGCCAACACCGCACAGCCGAAGAACTCACGCTGGTATACTGGCGGCGGACTGTTCCGCGACGTGAACCTTGTCTACACCGACGCACAGCTGTACTTCAACCGCCATCCACTATATATCACCACAAAGGACAACAAGACGGTGAACATCACCGCCAACGTGCAGTGCAACACCAGGCAGAACACGGTGAAGATGCATCTCATCGTTACTGACCCTACTGGCAAGGTGGTAAAGGACGAGACTTACGACATGAAGCGCAACCGCAACTACAAGAGAGGCCAGGAGCTTGCGCTGCCGTCATTCGATGTGGCAGAACCTATGCTGTGGGACTGCGAACACCCTAATCTCTACACCGCACGCGTGGAACTGATAAAGGAGAACGGTCAGGTTTCAGCCGTGACCTCACAGCGATTCGGCATAAGAACCATAGAGATAGGGCCTGACTACGGACTGAAGCTCAACGGCAAGAAGGTGCTCTTGAAGGGATACGCCAACCACCATACCAACGGTGCCCTCGGTGCGGCAGCATTCCCAAGAGCCATGGAGAAGAGGATAAAGCTGATGAAGGAATATGGCATGAACCATATCCGCACCTCTCATAACCCTTACTCCGAGTCATTCCTCGACCTCTGCGACGAGAACGGTATACTCGTAGTAGACGAACTGTACGACAAGTGGAACGACCAGTACGTCGGAGCTGGACGTAACAAGTTCAACGACTTGTGGCAGAGCCAGGTGGAGGAGTTCGTGACGAGAGACAGAAACCACGCCTCCGTAGTGATGTGGTCACTCGGCAATGAACTGCAGTCATACAACGACATGCCATACAACGACTTCGGAGTGACGATGTACAAGATATTGAAAACGGCACTCATGCGCTACGACAACAGCCGCAAGGTGACCGTAGCTATGCACCCGCGCTACCGCAACTGGGAGACCGACTCACTGCCATGCGACCTTGCCAAGGAGACTGACGTGCAGTCATACAACTACCGCTACATGTACTTCCCCGGCGATAGCAAGAACTTCCCGTGGATGACGTTCTACCAGAGTGAAGCTTCTGTAGCTGCCATGGGCGAAAACTACTTCGCCATGGACCTCGACAAGGTGATAGGCCTGGCTTACTGGGGAGCTATAGACTATCTCGGCGAAAGCCAGGGATGGCCAGCAAAGGGATGGGCACAGGGAGTGTTCGACATATCTCTGGAGCCTAAGCCAAAGGCTTACTACATGAAGTCATTCTTCAAGTCAGACGAGCCATTGGTACACATCGCTGTGACCGACACCAAGGGCGACGCCATGTGGAACGGTGTACAGACGGGTAACGACGGACAGAGCGACCACTGGAACCGCAAACCTGGCACCAAGCTCGACATAACCACTTACACCAACGCTGAAGAGGTAGAACTCTTTGTCAATGGAAAGAGCTATGGCGTAAAGAAGAACGACCTAAAGAGTCCCAAGATGCGCAATCAGATTCGCTGGAAGGACATAGAGTATCAGGATGGCTACTGCGAGGCAGTAGCACGCAATGCCGGCAAGGTAGTGGCACGCCATCGCATTGAGACTACAGGCAAGGCCGTGGCACTGCGACTGGAGAGCGACAATGCCAACTGGAAGGCTGACGGACAGGACCTGCAGCACATACGCGTAGTAGCTGTGGACAAGAAGGGACGCCGCGTGCAGACCGCAACGGGAGACGTGAAGTTCACCATCACTGGCGATGCCACGCTGGCAGCAGTAAGCAGTGGAAACCATAACTCTGACGAGCTGAACGTAACTGACCACAGACAGCTCTTCAACGGTTCATGCCTCGCCATACTCCGCTCTGGCGTCAATCCTTCAGCTGTTACCATCACAGCTACAGCCGACGGAATGAAGCCAGCCAAGCTGAAACTGAAGAGTGGAATGTAAAGGGGGGAAACTGGTTGTTGGTTTTGGGTTGTAGGTTTTAGGTCAGTCCCCCAACGCCCCTCCAATCCGAATCGGCTCTGCCGCTTGCCTAAGCAAGAAATCGGCTTTGCCGCTTGCCCAAGCAAGAAAGACCCCAAACCATAAACCCCAAACCACAAAACATAAAACAAACAAATCAACCATCATGATTTATCCTATAGAAAAAGTCACAAGTCTGTTAGGAGCCCATCGTTACGGCAATGCCGCAACGACTATCAGCTTCCTGCTTACTGACAGCCGTTCGCTCTCCTTCCCTGAGGAGACGCTGTTCTTCGCACTGAAGTCAGAGCGCAATGACGGTCATCGTTATCTGAAAGACCTCTACAAAAGAGGGGTGCGCAACTTCGTAGTGGAACAGCTTCCGGAAGCATATAGCGAGAAGTCTGAAGAATGGGAGGGGGCAAACTTCCTGCAGGTGTCTTCATCACTCGCAGCACTGCAAAGACTGGCAGAGAGACACCGCGACGAATTCAACATTCCTATCGTGGGTATCACTGGCAGCAACGGCAAGACCATGGTAAAGGAATGGCTCTACCAGCTGCTCATGCCGACAATGAACGTGACACGTTCGCCAAGGTCGTACAACTCACAAATCGGCGTGCCGCTGTCCATCTGGCAGCTTAACGAGAACTCCCGTATCGGCATCTTCGAGGCGGGCATCAGCAAGGTGGGCGAGATGGCAAAGCTGACTGACATCATACAGCCTACCATCGGTGTGTTCACCACTCTCGGAATGGCACATCAGGAGAACTTCCTCTCGCTGGAAGACAAATGCAAGGAGAAACTGAAACTTTTCCGCGACTGCAAGGTGCTGGTGTACCCTATGGACAACGATGTAGTGTTCCGCGTCCTACGACAGAGTGACTACAAGGGAGAAATTCTCGGATGGTCCATGAACGACAGCGCAGCACAGTTCTATGTACAGGAAATCACCAAGAACGAGACTTCCACTCACATACATTATATATATAAGGAAGAGACTGAGGGCGAATATACCATTCCGTTTATCAGCGAGGCTGCGGTGGAGAACTCCATCACCTGCGCCGTTACATCGCTCTACATCGGACTGACACCAGAGGAGATTGCCGAGCGCATGCCTAAGCTGGAACAGGTGGCTATGCGTCTGGAGGTGAAGGAAGGACGCAACGGATGCACTCTTATCAACGACTCATACAACTCAGACCTCGCATCACTCGACATCGCACTCGACTTCATGCAGCGACGCCCTGACCATAAGGGGCGACGACGCACCTTGATTCTCAGCGATATTGACCAAACCGGACTCAACGACAAGGAGATGGCATCAAAGCTCGCTGACATGATTGGCAGCCGCGGCATAGACAAGTTTATTGCCGTAGGCCCGAAACTTTCTACCATAGGCAAGCTCGCACTGCCAGAGACGGTGGTGACCGCAGCATTTGCTGACACTGACACCTTCCTTGACAGCGACTGTTTCAACAAGCTGCATGATGAGGTGATTCTCATAAAGGGCGCACGACGCTTCCGTTTCGACCGCATAACAGAACAGCTGGTGGAGAAGGTGCATGAGACAACACTTGAGGTCAATCTTTCTGCCGTGGTGGCTAACCTCAACTGGTACAGGGAGAAGATGGCGCCAGGCACAAAACTCGTCTGCATGATCAAGGCTGACGCATACGGTGCTGGAGCCGTGGAGATAGCAAAGACACTGCAGGACCACCGCGTGGACTACCTCGCTGTGGCTGTTGCCGATGAGGGCGTGGCACTGCGACAGGCGGGTATCACTGCCAACATCATGGTGATGAACCCAGAGATGACTGCCTTCAAGACTATGTTCGATTACGACCTCGAACCTGAGGTCTACTCTTTCCGTCTGCTTGACGCACTGCGCCATGCGGCACGCAAGGAAGGCATCACAGGATGGCCTATACACGTAAAACTGGATACTGGCATGCACAGACTCGGCTTCAATCCAGAGGAGGACATGCCGAAGCTCATTGATTACCTAAAGAACCAGAACGCACTGACGCCACGCTCCGTGTTCTCACACTTCGTGGGCTCTGACGGTGATGAGTTTGATGACTTCTCAAAGAAGCAGTACGAACTGTACCTAAAGGGTGCCGACGCACTGCAGGCTGCATTCTCACACCACATCATACGCCATATATGCAACTCTGCAGGCATAGAGCATTTCCCTGGCAGACAGATGGACATGTGCCGGCTCGGTCTCGGACTCTACGGCATCAACCCGAGAAACAATGTTATCATAAACAACGTGTCAACACTGAAGACTACTATTCTTCAGTTGCGAAACGTGAAAGCAGGTGACTCCATCGGTTATTCACGCCGCACCTTCCTTGACCGCGACAGTGTCATTGCGGCAATACCTATCGGTTACGCTGACGGACTGAACCGCCACCTTGGCAACCGTAATGCCTACTGCCTCGTAAACGGACAGAAGGCGGAATACGTAGGCAATATCTGCATGGACGTATGCATGATTGACGTCACTGGCATTGACTGTCACGAGGGCGACAGCGTGGAGATATTCGGCGACAACCTGCCCGTTACCGTATTGTCAGACAAACTCGAAACCATTCCTTACGAGTTGCTGACACTCGTCAGCAACCGCGTGAAGAGAGTATACTACGAGGAATAAACACATGCACAGACATACGAAAACTGTACTGAAACAATGCTGGTTGTTAAAAATATTTAACTTCTCACATGTATGCAGTGACATTATTTCTATATGTCAGAAAAAAGTAGTAATTTTGCACCCGCTTAGCAGAAAATGCTTGGCTGCATTTGAAAGATGACAACGTAATTATGTGACTGGGACGTTGGTTCATCAGAAAAATGTAATGGTTAAAAAAATAACCTCACAGTCACGACACAATTAACAAAATGTATTTAGACAGCGCAAAGAAGACTGAGATTTTCGGACAGTATGGTAAGACAGCTACAGACACAGGTTCTGCAGAGAGCCAGATCGCTCTGTTCACTTTCCGTATCAAGCACCTCACCGAGCACCTGAAGCAGAACCACAAGGACTTCAAGACCGCTCGCAGCCTTACAAAGCTCGTAGGCAAGCGTCGTGCTCTCCTCGACTATCTCTATGACCGTGACATCACACGCTACCGTGCCATCGTAAAGGCTCTCGGTCTGCGTAAGTAAAATAGTTGTTTGTTTACGAAAATCAACTAAACGACTAACAGACTGAATCCCGCACGAGCGACTGTGGTTGCTTGTGTGGGATTCTACGGTTATGCGCTCTTCAAAAAAAATCAGGAAAAAATATGTATCTATTTACATCAGAATCAGTTTCAGAGGGACATCCAGATAAGGTGGCGGACCAGATTAGCGACGCACTGCTGGATCAGTTCTTGGCATATGACAGCAAGTCTCACTGCGCTATTGAGTCATTTGTTACTACAGGACAGGTGGTTCTTATGGGTGAGGTTTCATCAGAGGCTTACATCGACCTGCAGACTATTGCACGAAAAACTATCAACCGCATAGGATATACAAAATCCGAGTATCAGTTTGATGGCAATTCATGCGGTATCCTTTCTGCCATTCATGAGCAGAGCAAGGACATCGACCGCGGTGTATCCAGAGCAGAAGAAGAGATGCAGGGTGCCGGAGACCAGGGCATGATGTTCGGTTATGCCACCAACGAGACTGACAGATACATTCCGGTTACACTTGACCTGGCACACCTCCTGATGAAGACGCTCGCAGAAATACGTCGCGAAGGCAAGGAGATGACTTATCTGCGCCCAGACTCTAAGTCGCAGGTTACAGTAGAATACAGCGACGAGGGCGTGCCACAGCGCATCGATACTATCGTAGTATCCACTCAGCATGACGAGTTTGACGAGGACGAACCTATGCTAGAGAAAATCAAGCAGGACGTTATCAACATTCTCATACCGCGCGTAAAGGCGCAGCTGAAGGACGAGAACATGCTGAAGCTCTTCAACGATGACATAAAGTATTACGTCAACCCTACTGGCAAGTTCGTTATCGGTGGTCCTCATGGTGACACCGGCCTTACAGGACGTAAGATTATCGTTGACACATACGGTGGACGTGGCGCACACGGTGGCGGCGCATTCTCAGGCAAGGATCCTTCAAAGGTTGACCGTTCCGCAGCATACGCAGCACGTTACGTAGCAAAGAACCTCGTGGCAGCAGGCGTAGCAGACGAGATACTGGTGCAGCTGAGCTATGCCATCGGTGTGGCAGAACCTGTAAGCATCTATGTGAACACATACGGTAAGAGCCACGTGAAGATGACTGACGGCGAGATTGCAGCAAGGCTCAAGAACCTCTTCGACTTCCGTCCGAAGGCTATCGAGAAGATACTCAAACTTCGCCAGCCTATGTACGTGGAGACAGCAGCATACGGTCATGTAGGACGTATGCCCCACACAGTAAAGAAGGTATTCACCTCCGCATATCACGAGACAAAAGAAATAGAGGTAGAGCTCTTCACATGGGAGAAACTTGACCTCGTAGAGAAGTTCAAGAAGGAGTTTCTCTAACCCACTTGAACAAATCACATACGCATAATCTCATCACCAAGAGTCTTGACGTCAAACGATACCATATACAGAGAGTCGTTCTTCAAGGCATCGCCCTTCTACCATGAGGAAGTGCCAGCAAGCAGACTGGGCGTGGCGGGCGACTCCGTGCCATACTCCATCGCCAACGACAGCGTTGTCACGATGGCACTCGTCTTCTGCATCCTCGTCTCTCTGCTCATGCTGTCAAGATCATGGAGACTGATATGCTATCAGACGAAAGAACTCTTCAGAGCTCCGCGAGAGAACTCCGTGGAACTGCGAGAATCTGCCGATGAAATGCGGTATCAGACTTATTTCTGCCTGCAGGGAGTGATACTCCTCGGAATATTGTCCTATTCCGTAGCGACAGACATGAAAGGAGCCGGATACGCCCTCGGACATTACACTATGCTCGGCATCTTCAGTGCGGTCTTCGCAGCATACTTCATGGTGCGTGAGGGACTGACACTGATAGTGCACAGCGTATTCTTCAAAAAAAGACAAAGGCACCTTGACAACATCTCCCGCCTATATTTCATGGCAGTGCAGGGAGCATTACTGTTGCCGTTAGTGCTACTTCATGTATATTTCCAGCTAAGTGTGGAGCTGACACTGAAACTGACCTTCGCCGCCCTCGCACTGCCCATGCTGCTGCAGGCATCAAAGGTCTATAACATCTTCTTCAGGAAAAACCACGCCATTGTACACTTCTTCATGTACGTGGCATGCCTCGAGGCGGTACCTCTCACACTGCTTGCTGGTACGTTATACTTCGCAGCAAACTATTTGATACAAAACATTTAGGAAGAAACCAATGGTAAAAAAGATTCTGGTATCACAGCCAAAACCCTCAAGTGACAAGTCACCTTACTATGACATTGCACGTGACTTCAATGTAGAACTCGTCTTCAGACCTTTTATCAAGGTGGAAGGACTCACCCAACAGGAGTTCCGCAAGCAGAAAGTGAATGTTTCAGAATACACCGCAGTGGTGTTCACTTCACGACATGCTATTGACCATTTCTTCCAGCTGGCAAAGGAGATGCGCATCACCATGCCCGAGACCACTAAATACTTCTGCGTGACAGAGACCATAGCACTCTACATACAGAAGTACGCTCCTTACCGCAAGCGTAAGATCTTCTTCGGGGAAACAGGCAAGATTGACGACCTCATACCGTCAATGGTAAAGCACAAGACTGAGAAATTCCTCGTGCCACTGAGCGACGTGGCTAACGACAATATCAAGCGACTGCTCGACTCCAAGGGGCTGAACCATACGGAGTGCGTGATGTACCGCACCGTGAGCAATAACTTCAGCGAAGAGGAGCTGAAGGACTTTGACTATGACATGGCACTCTTCTTCTCACCAGCAGGCATCAAGGCTCTGCACGAGGACTTCCCAAAACTTAAGGCCGGAGAGATTAAAATAGGCACCTTCGGACCTTCTACAGCAAAGGCAGTGAAGGACCTGGGACTGAACCTTGACATAGAGGCACCTTCACAGCGCTATCCTTCAATGCCAGGAGCACTGAGACACTTCCTGCAGGAAGAGGAGGACGAATAAGAAAAGGCGAACAAATAAAAGGAGGTGTTCCGGTCAGCCACAGGTTGGTCAGAACACCTCCTTACATAATAATAAGGACAGCAAGAGTAAGGAAATCGCATGGAACACGACAATTCATTCCCCAAGTCACAACGACTATGTAGCAGATACCTCATTGACAAGCTCTTCGAGCCTGGCGGTAGCAGGTCGTTTGCGGCTTTCCCCATGCGTCTCATTATACAATTGACGGATGAAGAAAACACATGCCTGCTCATATCTGTCCCTAAACGCTACTTCAAACACGCAGTGGACAGAAACAGAGTCAAGAGACAGGTAAGGGAGGCATACCGACGTAACAAAGAGCTACTGAAGCTGCCTGAAGGCAAGCACGCCTCTATGGCTGTGATATGGCTCGACAGCAGGCATTATCCTTCCGACAAGGTGACTGCCAAGGTGTGTAATCTGCTCAAGAGAGCATCAGAGAGCATATGCGGAAAATAATATCCATCTTATTGCTGCTGCCAATAATGTTCTACCAACGCTGCATCAGCCCCTTTACACCGCCATCATGCCGTTTCACACCTACCTGCTCGGAGTATGCACGTCAAGCAATAATAAAGCACGGACCCGTAAAGGGACTGTGGCTCGCCATTAAACGACTGCTACGCTGCCATCCATGGGGAGGCTCAGGGTATGACCCAGTACCGTAGCAGGAGGAAACAGGTAATAACGAAGAGGTTAGAGTGAAAAGGTAAGAGTGAAGAGTGCTCGTCCTTGTGCACAAACGGTTACATGTCAACTAAACAACCAGAAGACATACAACCAAACAACCAAACAACCAAACAACCAAACAACCAGAAAACCATACAACATTTCTCAATGAAAAATTTTATAGAAGAACTAAAATGGCGTGGTATGCTTGCGCAGGTCATGCCAGGTGCAGAAGAATTACTGCAAAAGGAAATGGTAACAGCATATTTAGGTACCGACCCTACTGCTGACTCTCTCCATATAGGTCACCTCTGCGGCATCATGATGCTGCGCCACCTGCAGCGCTGCGGGCACAAGCCTATCATACTCGTAGGAGGCGCAACAGGCATGATCGGCGACCCTTCAGGTAAGTCACAGGAGCGTAACCTGCTTGATGCCGAGACACTCTACCACAACCAGGAGTGCATCAAGGCGCAGGTGGCAAAGTTCCTCGATTTCGAGGCAGAAGGACCTAACGCCGCCGAGATGGTCAACAACTACGACTGGATGAAGGATTTCACATTCCTTGACTTCGCAAGAACCGTAGGCAAGCACATCACCGTCAACTACATGATGGCAAAGGACTCCGTACAGCAGCGTCTGAACGGCACGGCACGCGACGGACTTTCCTTCACTGAGTTTACATACCAGCTCCTTCAGGGCTACGACTTCCTCCACCTCTACCAGGCAAAGGGATGCAAGATGCAGCTCGGCGGCAATGACCAGTGGGGCAACATGACTACTGGCACTGAGCTTATACGCCGCACACTGGGCAATGACGTAGAGGCTTACGCACTCACCTGCCCACTCATAACAAAGGCTGACGGTAAGAAGTTCGGTAAAACCGAGTCAGGTAACATCTGGCTTGACCGCAACCGCACATCACCATACAAGTTCTACCAGTTCTGGCTCAACGTAAGCGATGATGACGCAGAAAAGTACATCAAGATATTCACATCACTCGACAAGGAGACCATCGATGCACTCGTAGAGGAGCACAAGGCTGACCCAGGTCGCCGCGTATTGCAGAAGAGACTGGCACAGGAGGTAACTGTAATGGTTCACTCACAGTCAGACTACGACATGGCGGTAGAGGCAAGCAGCATCCTCTTCGGCAAGAGCACAAAGGAGAGCCTCGAGAAACTCGACGAGCAGACACTGCTTGACGTATTCGAAGGTGTAGAGCACTTCGAGATTTCTGCCGACCAGCTCGGACAGGCTGCAATAGAACTCTTCACTGCAGACAACTGCAAGGTGTTCCCGTCAAAGGGCGAGATGCGCAAGATGGTACAGGGCGGAGGCGTTTCACTCAACAAGGAGAAGATTACAGACCAGAACCGTACTATCACTGCTGAAGACCTTATTGATGGAAAATACCTCCTTGCTCAACGCGGCAAGAAGAACTATTACCTCATCACGGTGAAGTAACAGCCCTGACAAAAAATACAAGAAATAATTTGGTAGTATGAAATTTTCTTACTACCTTTGCACTGCTTTTCATGGCAGTACGTCAATGAAAAGTCATACATAGTGATTGTCGTATGGTGTAATGGTAGCACAACAGGTTTTGGTTCTGTTTGTCGTGGTTCGAATCCGCGTACGACAACACAATTGAGTAGGAGAAAAACGAAGTAGTTTTTCTCCTATTTTCGTTTTCCGACCCCTCACACCACCGTAACCAACCTAAATCCACCGTTCCACACAAAGAAATCTGTAACCATCCGAAATCAGCCGTTTCACAAACAAAAAATCTCGCAATTGAGAAAGCAAATCCTTTCCTGACTTCATCACTTTTATGTGCCATTACATAGCGTTGATTGAAAATCAACGAGTTACGTGAAATTATTGGATGACTTTGGGTGACGCAAGCCGAAAAAAAATGACCCATAGGTCAGACCTCGTTGTGGTGGCTGACTCTGGCTTGATGAACAAGAACAATGTCACTTTGCTACAGAAGGCTGGTTACAAGTACCTCCTTGGAGCCCGCATAAAGAGCGAAAGCGCAAGCGTGAAGCAATGGATTCTCTCATTGGAGAAGATAGACAAAGTATGCTACAACTACAAGCGTGAGAATGGAGAGCGACTTACCGTCTGTTATTCCAGCAAACGTGCGAAGAAGGATGCCTACAATCGTGACCGTGGCATTGCTCGATTGAGAAAAGCCTACAAGAGCGGACGTATTACCAAGAATCAGGTGAATAAACGTGGCTACAACAAGTTTCTTGAAATCAGCAAGGACATAGAAGTCGCCATCAGCGAAGAGAAGATTGCGGAAGACTGCAAGTGGGATGGTCTCAAGGGTTACATTACCAATACCGACCTTGACGCAGAGCGTGTCATTGCCGAGTATCATGGACTTTGGGTTGTGGAACGTTCCGAATAGCTATGGGACTTTGATTTGTGTAGCAATCTCGTCCACGGTCATGTGCCATGTATGAAGTTTCTGTCCGTTAGGTCAGATGTTTGCCGCCGGCTTCTTTCAGATTTCACCTCGCAGTGAACACCCTTGCCTTTGGCTATGTAATTCCCGCTATTAGAGCTTACTCGGGACTTCCACCCGTTAGACAATGCTCATGCCGAGCATACCCAAAAAGTGGGACCCGCCCAACATCTTGGACGAACCCACATTCTTTATTACATATTTTACTTAATTGGCTGGTGTAACCTCCACACCTATCAAACGTATGTTCTGTTCGTATTTATTTCTATTTGAAGAAGTAACAAAACTTTTAGCATTCTGAATCATAAACCCATGACTGTAAGCGAATGTCTCCGGAGTGTACTGCACCGTGAAAGTAGTAACCTCCGAACTTGATGCCTCAAACAAGCTCTTCTCTCTGATTGTACCTTCTGTTACAGCTGAATTAAGCAGGTAATTTTTCTCATCTGCTCTTGGGAATTTCTCATCTATCAACATCTCGTTAGCTCCCTCAGCAAAGTAAGCTCTGAAGTATAACGGCTTGTCATTCGGCTGTGTGCTATCAGTTTGCGGAGCTATACTGAAGGTAATATTATACGTCACGTTCGGCAACATGACACGGTTCACTCTCAACGATACTTGTGGGCGAGCAGAAACTGATGTGGGGACGGTAGTCAGATACTTATTGTCCTTTATTCCCCATGAAGCGTCACACTCTCTCATCTCCACAGTTGCTCCGAAAGTACAGAAATGAAAACTTGAGTTTCTCTTGTCTGACCTATCCAATACCGATGACAGGTTTGCTTGTGCATACACAGTCTCTTTTCCCTTGGCATCGGTCTCATTCAGCAAACGCTCCACACAGCTCTCCGTAAGGCTGATGAAATAGATTTTGCCATCATCGCAGGTCTCCGTACTGTATGCCAGCTGTTGTAGTTGATCCTCCGTCAGCGATGTTGCATAGGCTTTCTTGATTTCCTTCAGCGCATATTCTATATATGGCGACTCCGTACCATATCTTTCCTTGAACTTCTGCTTGGCTTCATCCGTAGTACTTACCATTACAGCATAGCTGTCAGTAGAAAAGCTGACATCAATTTTTTCACGATCTATCACGCCTTGCATGGGCTTGGGGAGACGCGCAGTACCTTGCATCTCATCATAGTAAAGATATGTCTTGCCATCCTCCTTGTAAAAGCCATAGCAGTAGTAGGTCTTCCCGAGTTCGAAGAAATTGTTGTCACGAGGATTAAATTCATAACGTCTTGAAGAATTGTACAATGTCCCCTCAGGTACTACCCACTCTCCGTTCAAATAGGTAAAGAACGATGAAAAAGTAAAATTATTTCCCTTGTCATAGGAACATGACCTATCAGGTATCTCAACGTCATCAGACAACAGGAGGTCAGATATTATAAATCCCATATCTTCATATCCCTCCATAGCATAATCACTATAATTATACCACACCATATTAGGACTGTTTTGATTCGTGAAGTATGCTCTAATGTATTCACCAGCCGATGCATTTTCAAGCCCATACATACGCATGTTGTTATGCTTATACAGCGTATCTCTTGTACCGTCCTTCAAATGAATGCACAATGCGGGAATACCACGATGCTGAGCACTAGCATCGGTCGTCACTAAAGTTAGAGCGAGTATTATCGTATATATTATGTTTCTCATATTTGTATTTTTTTTTGTTAATGACACTGTCACGAATCAATACCAGTCCTCGGTATATGTAGAATTAGCGTATACTGACTTCGGTACAATCTCTATGTAGTCCAACATGAGCATGCCCACATCTTCCCCGATATTCTTTATTCGCAACCAATGGTTCACACCTTGAGTAAGGTATACTGGTCCAATAATCCTACGCAAAATAATAGTGCCATAGCCTTCCTCGTAGCGGCAGCTACTTCTTGTACTACTAATCAAGTCATCAGGGGAGCTCGCAGGTGACTTTATCGAGTTATTTCCTCCACGCGAAAAACTTGCCGGCGAACGCATATAGCCATTTCTGCGCAGCACCTTGTCAGACTCAACACCGTAGTCTGTGAACTCTTCCACCCTCTGATACCCTATAGCCTTCCAGTCTTCCTCAACAAATGGACATTTAAGATCTACAGGTTCTCCTACAGCCTTGCCGTCGATATATGCCTTCATAACAAATCCTTTCAGCATTGGAGGATAAGGCAGACGGATTTCATATTCGCCATCGTATGGCACTGGCGGCAACTTGATGTCAACATATTCTTCCGACTCAATATTTTCAACAATAAGCTCACGTGAACTCCACGATCTCCACTGTCCCTGCGAACAAACTCGTGTTAAAAAGTTTCCTGATCTCTTCAAGCCTTCAAAATAGTCTGTTACAGATGGGACATAACAGTACATCCCTTCCGATACTTTATTCTGCTCCTGGTTCAACGCCGCACACTCTTCCTCCGACAACGCACGTATACCGTTGTTGGCAAGTTCTGGAAGCATATCCTCAAAGTCCACCCTCATTCTCTCGTTCAACACACCGTTTACCACTTGCTTGTCAAAAACCAGAGGCTTGCTGATATTGTGTATGTAGCCGTTAAGGGCAGCGATGTCCGACTTATCTTTGTTTATGAGTGCTCCCTCATCCACGAGTTTGTGCATGGCGTCCGAACCAAAACTCCAATACTCATCTGTCAGGGTGTTATTGGCACGATAGCGGTTTATCCATACATTTGTCGATGCACCTGTATTGTGATACAACGGCTGCCAAACCTTTATCATCGAATGCGGCAGCATGGTTTCGAAGTAATTATACGGCTCGCCACCGAATGCGAAATTCCAATCATAATTATTCCGAGCATTACGTTCATTCACAAGCTTCGAAGCTGGTATGCCCGCCCTCAAAATATGGTATCTTAAGAAGATATTCACAACATTGTATGTATACGTATAGTCATCGCCTGTACTTATCTTGGGCGAGGTATACCACTGACTAACGTTACCATACCACTCTACGCACTTTCTCTTCAACGAAGAGAAACTTGTTATTCCTAATGTCTTTAGTGTATTGTCGTCCAATGCGAAAACAGTGAAATTCTTTACAGAAGTCGTAGGCGTATATAACGTATAGCCCCCTGTATCGATTATATCAAACCTCTTGCCAGTCTGCCAGACACAGAGAGTATCAGCAAGTCCCGTTTTCTCCAATGCCTCAGTGAATATGGAATAACAACCACACGCCTCCATTACACTAGTCACGTCCTTGGGTGCATTGATTACTTCTATCTTGTCAATTTCCGAAATCTGGTAGCTTCGCTTCCAATCTATTCTGATTTTCTCCTGTGCACTTGCCGAGAGCGTAAGCAGAGTCAGAAGTGATAATAAAATTTTTCTCATCTTATACGTATTTTAATGGAGTTAACACTTGTCTTCACTATATAGTTGCCAGCAGACAAACTGGACAAATCAACTGTCACAGCATCAGCAGACTTTCTTATGTTGGCATTGCATCTTGTACCATCCATAGCATAAACCGCAATGTCTGTTACGTTTTTCCCCGATATTACCACTCGCTTGTCAGAAAAAGAGAAAGCAGGCGCAATATCCGTACCATTACCAACACCTACGTCTTCAATACCCGTTGACGCTGGGAGAAACTCTAAAGTCTGAACATCTCCCATCTCGTAGGTGACACTTTCATTGTCTGTACTTAACATCAAGATGTACTTCGATGTTTCTGCGTCAAAACCTTGACTTATCAACATACCATCATCCGTACTATAGACGACATGACTACCATTGCCAAACGACACCTGTAACAAGGAACGCCGGGCAGCCGTTATGCTGACGCATAACAGCAGTAAGAAAGGGATAATTAGATTTTTTTTCATAGATAATAAATGTTTGTAAGTTCGTTATTATATTCAATAAAAATTATCACAAAACTATATGCTTACTAAAAGAATATAAAAAGCACACTAACACAAGTTCCCTCAACAAGGATGCCATACGCTTCCACGCAGTAAAAGATGTTGAATAAAACCGTTAATTTCTCGCCACAGCATAGCGCAAGCAAGCTTGGTCTTACTCATTAGCCTTAACGAAATGGTTCATTTTACACATCGTTGTAATCTTCTTTGCATTAAATCAGGAGCCAATGCAAATACAAAATTTAAGACTTGAAGTCGTTATCAGAATCGGTCATTATGACTATCAGTTCATGTCAGGTAAATTTAGACGGTTCTTCATGTAGTAAAAGAATTTCTCTTCCATCTGAGTTACCATGCCATCAGCAAGAATTACCTGAGCCATAAATTTACCAATATACGCCTTCTTTAATGTATCCATATTGCGAAGACAATAAACCATGGTAGCTTCTGACAATTTACGGGAAGCTTCAATATCTGCAACTGTTATTTGCATAACTTGGTTTACCTCATTGATGATAGCAATTTCTCGTGAATCACGAAGGCCATCAATTATCATTACACCACACAAAAGCTGATAAAGTGACTGCTTTTCCAAAGATGTAAAAGTAGAAAGAGCTATTTTATCGAAATAATTTAAATCCATAATTCGGAGACTATTAAAGAATTTAGTTTGTTGATTACAAGCTGTTTATATTTGAGTCCACTTTTTGAAGTGGACTCAAGAATGTAAGAAACATAAAGACCCATTGAAGAATCTTATAAATCCGAGAAGAGCGGACGTGTCATCTTTGATAAAAAAACTTCTCAAATGGAACTAACTCGTCAGGTGCTACTAATCGCTGCATTTCTGCGGAAGTTGTTTTCAAACATTACTTAATCGACAATCATAGCAGCCATTTTGCACATTCCTTCTTGTTGAATATAGGCAATACCCCAATCATACTCTTTGATGATCGTACCAATTGCCATACATATACAATAGAGAGAAACGTCACTTTGATCTGATTCATAAAAATGCATCTTTCCAAGTCTAGCAAGTTTTTCCACCAACGAAAAATTAAAACGACATTGTACTATATCTCTCAATTCCTGTTGAGTCGTTAATGGTATGATTTCGTTTTGTATAGATGACTTATACATCTTCATAGAAGAAAAGATTGTCAAGTCGCCAACAATAGAACTCTGTACAGAATGATAATTAAACGGTGTTAGCATAAATTTATGGTTAAAAATTAATAATCAAGGTAAATATCCAAAAATTCAGAATTGCCATATTCTAAACTTATTTCCTTATTTCCGCAACACTATTGTAAATTAAACTTTTTAAGTACCTGAGCAACAAAAAGTTGCTCAGGATTTTGCCATGTCAGAAAATTCACTTATCTTAGTGTTGCGAAAAGAAAACAAGCAAAACTCTGATATGACATGGCAAAGATACAAATTAAATCTGAGAAACTCACTCCTTTTGGAGGAATATTTTCAATCATGGAGCAATTTGACTCCACATTGTCTTCTGTAATAGACTCTACCCTCGGTCTAAGGTGTAGAGCGTTCGGTTATCAGTACAGCGAAATCATCCGTTCACTCATGAGTATCTATTTCTGTGGTGGCTCATGTGTTGAGGATGTCACCACTCATTTGATGAACCATCTCTCGCTTCATCCGACACTTCGTACCTGTAGCTCTGACACTATCCTCAGAGCGATAAAGGAATTGACGCAAGAAAACATCTCATACACATCAGATATGGGTAAGAACTACGATTTCAATACGGCTGACACTCTCAATACTTTACTGCTCAATTGTATGTTTGCATCTGGCCAACTGAAAGAGGGTGAAATGTATGATGTCGATTTCGACCATCAGTTCATAGAGACTGAGAAGTATGATGCAAAGCCTACATACAAGAAGTTCCTTGGTTATCGCCCTGGTGTGGCGGTTATTGGCGACTTGATTGTCGGCATTGAGAATAGTGATGGCAACACAAATGTTCGTTTCCATCAGAAGGACACGCTGAAGAGATTCTTTGAAAGAATTGAACAGAACGGGCTCACTATCAATCGTTTCAGAGCTGATTGCGGATCTTGTTCCGAGGAAATCGTGGAGGAAATAGAGAAACACTGCAAGTCCTTTTATATCCGCGCTAACCGCTGCAGATCGCTCTACAATGACATATTTGCTCTCAGAGGCT
>SAMEA104315434__coassemble_372_pt1 | contig 25715 bp, 23 predicted proteins | sample SAMEA104315434__metabat2_high_PE_014 | metagenome-assembled genome bin SAMEA104315434 (sample SAMEA104315434) | gut metagenome | biome: Monkey gut; feature: monkey-associated habitat; material: faeces | place: China | collected 2013
GATATTCTTATTCATGTGTTGGGGGCTTCTCAAATAGAAGAACTAATGAAATAAGAAATTATAACATTCAACAAATAAAAATAAAGGACTATTTGTGTATATAGAAAAAAGTTAGTAAATTTGCATTATTCAAAAATAATAGAGAATTATATATTTATCTAATCTCAAATAATGAATATGGATATAGAATTTGTAAGAAGTAGGTTTATTAAACATTTTGACGGTAAGACTGGCAATATTTATTTCTCACCAGGTCGTATAAATTTAATAGGTGAACATACTGACTATAATGGAGGTTTCGTGTTTCCTGGAGCGGTAGATTGTGGCGTTATGGCGGAAGTCAGACCTAATGGAACAAATACTGTCATGGCCTATTCTATTGATCTGAAGGATCGAACTGAGTTTTCAGTTGATGATCCTAAGGGACCAACAGCTACCTGGGCTCGTTTCATTTATGGTGTTGTTCAGGAATTCAAACTTTTGGGTGTTGATGTTAAGGGATTCAATATCGCTTTTGCAGGTGATGTTCCCCTTGGTGCTGGTATGTCAAGTTCTGCTGCTATGGAATCATGTTTCGCTTGTGCATTGAATGATTTGTTTGCTGATAATAAGATATCCAAATGGGATATGGTTTTGGCAGGTCAAGCTACAGAGCATAAGTATATTGGTTGTAACTGTGGCATAATGGATCAGTTTGCTTCGGTATTCGGCGAAAAAGGGAAATTGATGCGTTTGGATTGTGCCAGTCGTGAATTCAAGTACTATCCGTTTGAACCAAAAGGGTATAAGCTCGTATTGCTGAATTCATGCGTGAAGCACGAACTTGCGGGATCTCCTTATAATGATAGACGTAATTCTTGTGAACACGTTGCAAAAACAGTTCAGAAACTTCATCCAGAAAGAACTGTCAATACTTTACGTGATTGCACGTGGGGAGATATAAAAGAAGTCGAGGGAAAAGTTTGCGATGAAGACATTCGTCGTGCCAAGTTCGTCTTAGGTGAAAAAGACAGAGTACTTGCTGTATGTGATGCCTTGACGAAGGGTGACTATGAGGAAGTTGGCAAGCAGATGTATCTTACTCATGAGGGTCTGTCCAAGGACTATGAAGTTAGTTGTGAGGAGCTTGATTTCCTCAACGATATAGCAAAGGAATGTGGCGTGGCAGGTTCACGTATTATGGGAGGTGGATTTGGTGGATGCACCATAAATCTTGTAAAAGACGAACTCTATGATACCTTTATAGCGACAGCTAAGAAGCAATTCTGCGAGAAATTTGGTCATGAACCAAAGGTTTATGATGTTGTAATCGGTCAGGGAGCAAGAAAACTTTGTTAAAAATGTTCGCTGTACCAAATACAGCTTTCATTTGCTGCCAAGTAAGCATTTAACTACATAAAAGAATCGAGTCGGAGGAAAACGAAGTGTTTTTCTCCTACTCGATTGCGTATTCTGGTCGATACCCGTTCACTCCGTTGGTGAACGGGTATCGACCGGAATACGCAAAAAAGTCAGAGGACTGTCAATTTGAAACTTCTACTAGTGATTAGAGATAAAAAACTATGCGTTTTACTATCGCTTGCTCGCTTTTTTGAGTCTAAAATCAGCCAGTCTCTGCGCATTATCGGATGAGCCGAAAAACTACTTCGTTTTCCTCCTACTCGATTTGAATATTTTTCAGAAGTTTGTGATCTTGGAACTATTCTACAAATATTGGTTTATGCGGTTGAATGACGCTATATAGTCGGTGAGCTTCTTGAAGGAACTGATTCTTCCTTCTGGCATACTACCTTTATTACGTGCCTTCCTGTTGGCTTTCATCCAGTTCAGTAGCTTATGCTCTTCTATGTGGTGCCGCGAAGGGCCTCTGTGATTCTTCTCTACAAATGCCCATACAGCCTCGTATTGTTCCTCCCATCGTTGCTTATGTGTCTTGAGTCCTGTTCTCTCCATAAAATTTAAGGTATAAGTGTTTTTACCATCCGAATTCTTTCCATCCTACGTTTCGGCACCATTCCAGTTGAAACATAGTTTCATTGATGTCACTGCCGTTATAGGGATATGCATCGCTTGGTGCTATCATGCTGATACCACCATAGTAGTCGTCTGTCATGTTGTCTTCAAACGAATAGAAGTTGATTCTCATATTGGTGTCCCAGTTTTTTGCAAGTTTTTTTGCTGTGACAGTCCTTTCAAGATATGGCAGCCATTTATTGTATGCGTTTACAGATGCGTTTGTCTTTATTATGTTTTTTATGTCATGCAGGGTAGGAGTCCTTATAGTACCAGTTTCGTCACCACGATAATAGTATATGCACTTGTATCTGTTCAGTACTAGTGGGCTTTCTGCATTTTCATATATGCTTTCCAATACCTCTTTAGTGGCATTGCACAGATTGTCCATTTCGCTTGTTTTGACGGCAGAGATACACAGAGTACTGTTAGTGGCGTAGGTGTTGACAATGTTGTTAGCCACTTCCGATTTCGGAGTGCATAGTGTGTAGACCATCTTCTTGTAGTCCGCACCCTCGCCAGGTGTCTCTGAAACGGGGGCGATGATGTAGTCTGTAGCGTGGCGCAGCTCGTATGCGACCTCCACTGTCTGGAAACAGCAGCAGTCAAAGAAAATGTATGACATCTTGATTTTGTTGTCATTCTGGTCTTTGAGGCTGTTAAAAACGGCTGCTAATGACGGGATGTTCATCCACTTGCGTGTGGATGTCGCTGTGGTCTCACCAGTATCGTCGTAGCCGTAGGCGTATGCCTTTATAGGGTTGGAGGCGATGGTGTCCTTTCTTATCAGCGGCCCGCTGCCGTGACCTTCCAACACAGCAGCATATTCCTCGGAAGGATAGTTGTCTATTATCCATTGAAATACGCTTCTCATGCTGTCAGGTGATGTGGAATAGAAGTCATTGTCATATTCTTTCACCTTTTCTATTATTCCGTCGTGTATGTTTGCAATGTACGGCTTTTGGTTGCTTACGTCAGCAAAGACTATCAGTCGGCAGTCAGAAGGCATACTCTTCGACCCCTCCTGCATCTCAATGATGTCATTAGCGAGGTTAGAGGATATATTGTTGTCTGCTGTGATATATGCAATGATGGTACGTCTGCCAGGTGACTGCCTGTAGTCTGTTGGCTTATCATTGTCGCCAACAGGTTCATCCTCCGATGTGCAGGCGTACATAAGAGTACAGAAGGTTATAGCGAAAAGAAAGGTTTTTGTAATCTTGTTCATAGGTTAGGTAATGTGTGAGTGTTATTCGTTTATTGCGCCACAGTGTGGGCATTTGCCTTTGTGTCTGATGCGTTTGCCGCAGTTGCCACATACAAGATGCAGACTGAAATACTTGATATATCTTGAAACTGCAAACCAGCAATATGCTATCAGTAGTGGATAACCTATATAATATAGGGTGCTGATAGAGAAGACGATGTATATAACAGCACAGAATCCTATGAGCCCTGAGAGGTACAGTACAGAGTCCTCGAAGTTCAGATGATGCCTTGTGTCCTCTACTGCTGCAATACCGATTATCAGCATCGCCCAAACACTTGATATGAAGATGCTGAGAATTAGCGGCATCTGGAATGGATTAAGCGAAGGATGATAGTAGAAGTGTCGCCAGATGTCAGCACCGAACAGCTGTAACGATGCGTAGAACGTAGCTGATGCGGCGACAGTGATGCAGAGGAGGGTAGGGTAGAAACTTGGAATGTCTCTGAAATGTACCAACGGAGCCTGTCTGCGCTGCACCATACGTATTACGTATGCTGCACCAATAAGTATCACGATGATGAGACACAGCAGTACGTGTGTGTCGCTGAACATCATAATCATTTGTGATATAGGATCTGTTGGCACTACGTTAGGCAGTAGTTCCGTCTCGTGTATCCAACCAGTCTGACCGTTTTCTGACACCAGCTGCACCCATACAGAGTCAATGCTGTCCTGCGGCAGGATGCGGATGTCAGAGACAGCGATGTGAGTACTGCGTTTTACATATATAGTGTCTGTGACAAGGAGAGAGATGTGTTCCTCTGGTTGTTGTACGATGAGCAGCAGCGAGTCATTGTGCACTATGAAGTTATAGCCCACACCGTAGTGGTGTGAGGTGTAGAATGAGATGCTGTCGTTTATTGCGGTGCTGTCTGTTTCCGCAATAGCATCATGGCTCTCCTGCTTGCTGCCATGATAACATGCCATCAGTAGTGATGATAGAAGAAACAGTAATGCTATGTGGAACAATCTTTTCATGCCAATACCTCCATTTCACATTTTTTGCAGTTGAATCTTAGTTTGAAGCGTTTTCCGTCAGAGAGGCGTATCTGCAATGGTTCGTTCAGTACGTTACCATGTGCTTTCTTAGAACAGTAGCCCATTTCCGCTTTTATGCAGTATCTGCATTGCATGAGCACCTTGGCTTCTTCCGTATCGACTGCATTTGTTTCGAATGCAGTTGCCTGTATGCCTTTCTCAGCGTAAAAGCGTTTTGCTTCCTTGTTGGCAACATTGTATAGATATGAATATCTGTATTCTGGTACATGAGTATTGCTGTCCGTGAGTTCTGTTGCAGGGTGTTTTGAGCTTTCATAGCTGTTAGCAAGTCCCTCAAGTGCTTGACGCCTGAGTTCTGACAGCATGCTGTTGGCTATGAACGGCACTTCGCCTTGATAACGGATATCTATGCTCCTGCATTCGTATATCGTATTACCTGTTTTCGTCAGCTGTCTCTTAATATTCTCTCCTTGCGGTGTTCTTGCTTCCTGTGGGGTGTAGGGTGCAGACGTTGTATGTCTGTTACCATGTTCATCCTTTACGGTAAGTGAAATCTCCTCCTTCGTAATGTCAAGAATCATGTTAATCCCAACTTTGCGAACTGCTGATGGCTTGGCGAGTAAGGCTTCGAATGCCTGGTCGTGATTTCTGAACAGTTGTGTGCCTGGCAATAGGTCTTTTGGCATTATCTGGGGGAAGAGACGGTTGTTCTCTGCCTTGTTAACTCTGAAACCAATGAGTTCATTTGCCTTATTGAAGAAGCATAACCCATCGCCATTGGTGAACTGTGTGGTAGTGGAGACATTGAATGATCTCCCTCTTATCTCCTTCACTCTGCCAACAGGTTCGCCTATCGCTTTTGGTGTGTCCCATGATGCCATTTTCCCCCGTCTTCCATCTGCAAAATAAGTGGTGAATCCGCGATTGAAACTCTTGGCAATGTCGGGTACGAATGTGTAACTGCATCTTCCCATTGAGGTGCGCTTGAATTTTTTTTGCGCTTTGTGGCATATCTCGTTAAGGCGCTCGCTGTATGCTGCTGTGATGTTCTTCACATAGTCAATGTCCTTCAGTCTGCCTTCTATCTTGAAGGAAACAGCCCCTGCTTTTGCCAGTCTCTCAAGATTATCCAGTTGCGCCATATCGCGCAGTGACAGCAGGTGGCGTGATGATTCTATCATGTTGTCGTTCGCATCAAGCAAATCGAAAGCCATACGGCAGAACTGTGCGCACTCACCTCGGTTGGCAGACCGTCCGAAACAGTACTGGGAGGCATAGCACTGCCCACTGTAGCTAACACAGAGAGCACCATGTACAAAGACCTCTAATTCCACATCAGGTACCGCCTTGTGTATCTCTGCTATCTCCTCCACGCTGAGTTCCCTTGCCAGTACCACGCGCTTTATGCCCATTGAAGCAAGCCATTTCACCTTATCCGCATTGCGGTTGTCTGTTTGCGTAGAGGCGTGTATTGCAATTGTTATGCCCTCCTTGCGTAGGATGTTGAGCAGCCCCATGTCTTGAAGCAAGATAGCGTCAACACCGATGCGCTCCAGTTCATTTACGAGCTTAACGGTTTCTTTCAGCTCTCTGTCATAGATGATGGTATTGACCGTTACGTATACCTTGGCTCCATACTGGTGTGCGTAATGGCATAGAGTCTCTATATCCTCAATGCTGTTGCCTGCTGATGCCCGGGCACCGAACTTGTTAGCACCGATGTACACTGCATCTGCACCGTGGTCAATAGCCGCCATACCGCATTTAAGGTCACGTGCAGGAGAAAGTATTTCCAAGTTTGTCATCATCTAATTGTATGGATTAAATATGTTTGATTTTGTTTCTTATAGCGAAGATGTTGAGTATCGTAACGATTACGAAGAGGGCGAGACCCAACAGAATAGAGTAGAGGATAGAACCACCGTCAATTTCGGGGAAGAGGTTCTCTACAATGTTCATGTAATAGCTGCGCACCAGTGCCACTACACCAATGGAGATTATTAGTACTATGATGTTGAGACCTGCGGTTAGCATCTGGTATGGCATCGCCACCGTATTGGCGTGATAGCCTATTAGCAGCAGGTTCTGTAGCTTTACGGTATTCTTCTGTACTAACAGGTATATGCTGAGCATGAGAATGTAGAAGCTCAGTACGCTGATGATGAATCCAATCATCATTACGAGACTTACTACCATACGCAAGAAGTATGTCGTCTTCTCTGCGTTGAGCTTGTCGCTCTCTATATCTAGGCTATGATTCTCCATATATTTCGTCACACTCTCGTCAGCTGGATTCGTTACCTCCATCAGCAGTCTTACCGGCTCGGTGTCCTCTCCTGGCGCAAAGGTTTCATTGCTCCAGTCCATGAATGACTGTGGAACAAGAATGGAGGATATGGAGCTTGAGAAGGCTACCACCTTGCCTTTGAACTCCTGCTGTTTGCCATTGCCATGCACAAACATCTTTAGGTCTATCATTCCCATCAGTCCATCGGATATCTGTGGCAGGGAGTGGCTCTGCGCAAAGCCGAAGTTATACATGTTGATGTAAGTGCGTGGCAGTATGATTGGGACAATGGAGTCGCCCTCACTGTAATGCCAGTCCCTAAGGTCGATGTCAACGAACTCATCTGGTACACTCTCAAAGAACATCTCCGTATTGAGTATCTGCTGACCGTTCACGCCCATTCTCGCATCTATCTTGTAATTGGTTGAAGTGAAAGCTCCAACTTTCTTCGTAAACTTCTGACTTTTAAGTTGCTGTATGTCTTTGCTAGTAAAAGTACTTGAACTTCCTGATATGGTGTTTGTAGTACCTATATGCTTTGTTACCATAAGGTAGTCAGCCTTCATGAAGGAGTCTTCTGAGGTGAATACCGGGAGTACATCCTTATAGAACTGAAAGCCTGTCAGTACGATAATCATTCCGAACAGATTGGCAAAGGCAAAGCCACAGAACTGTCCTATGCTGATATGCTGACGAAGTAATTTCCAAAGAAGTTTCATGTTGTGTTTCTCCTATTTTTACTTACATGCCCTTATAACTTGTAAACCTTGTCGTATGACAGATCCATGTGTTTTCCTATGCTTGTCACTATGACGCATGCATTCTGTTTCCTTGCTTCTTCCATCATTATGTCCGCCATTATTGCAGCGTTTCTCTCGTCCAGATGACTTATCGGTTCGTCTGCAAGCAGGATATCAAAAGGCTGCGCCAGTGCCCTCATCATAGCTACGCGTTGCTGCTGTCCGAAAGACATCTTGCCGACCTTCTGGTCCATCTTGTCCAAAATGCCCAGGCGTTCGAACCATGTACGTATCGTGTCACGGTCCAAATGGTTTGTCAACTGATTCTTGATTATGACGTTCTCCATAGCTGTCAGTTCAGGAAACAATCGTAGCTCTTGAAACAAGTGGCTTACATGTTTTTGTCTCATTACCGCCCATTGGGTGGGGGAGTAGGTGCGTGTATCATCATTGTCAAACATCACCTGTCCTGTATAGTCGTTTCTATAGCCTAAGATGTAGCTACAGAAGGTGCTCTTGCCTTTTCCCGACTCAGCCTCTACAAGGTACAGCCTACCTTTTTCGAATGTCGCTTGCGAACGCCAAATGTCAGAGTGCAGATTGTCTACATTCTTGAATACGTTAGGTGTCACGTCATTGAATGTTACAGTTTTCATTACTCTACTTTCAAATTATATATGATAGTGTTTATGTTACCCAAGAAAGGCTTGACGCTTTCGGCTATAGGCTCCGTCAGCGACTTGATGTTTACAGCTACAATCATTCTGTCATTGCCTTTCCTTGTATCTGGCATGGATGTCTTTACACTCACCTTGTATTTGTCGTCGCTATCACCTTTGCCGTTAGGCGCCAGCATTATCGCCATGTTTCCGTCATTGTTTCTTATTTTGTCGTATGACTCCGTACCCATCAGCATGGAGTTCAAGGACTTATTCTGTTGTATTAGCGGCATCACGTCACTTCCTTTTACGTTCATGAATATGCCGACAAGTGTGCTGTCATTCATAACCTTTCGCCAGTCTATGGTGATAGGCCTGTATGTCGTAAGTGACTTGTCCATAGACTGTTCCACGTTCTGGTTGTATGAAGTTGCCTTGCCATTAAGTACCAATGTGCCTTTATCATACTCCATGTCCGCCTTCAAAAGAATGTCAGATGCGTCAGTACCTTTCGGTGCACCCAGTGTGACGATAAGTGCAAGCTGCTCTGGTAGAGCTGAGGCTTGTGCTACCATCCTTATTTTACCCTTCAGTTCGCAGAGGTTATCCCATAGCGGTGAGTTTTTTATAGTCTCGTCATCGTCTCTGTTCAGAAGCCGGGCCATTCTGCGCATTAGTGTGTTCTGCGCATCTGCTCCGGTTACTGGTCCCATTATCAGCAGACAGTTGTCGCTGTTGCCCACCACCCATTGGTCCTTGAAAGTATAGAAGTTGTTGCCGTCTATCTCTTTGTGGTTGTTCAGTACGCCTATGGTCTCCAGCCTTGTGGTGAAGTCCTCCAGACTACTGTTGTCTGCAACAGGAGCGCACAGTCCAAGGTTTCCATCAGCTGCGGCAAAGAGGTATATGTTTTTTGTGAGATCAATACCCTTCAGCTGTTTGGCATTCTTGTCCATAAAAGGGGTGAGCAGCGATGCGAATGGCGACTTGTCAGAAGCAAAGTGCGTCGCGTTCACTGCTATCAGAGCGGTACTGTTGTTTGGAATGGCATCGGTATATTCAGCTTTGCTACATGAGTGTAACACGATGGCTGTTGCTATGAGAATGATGAATCTCGTGATACTTTTCATCTTGTTTATCTTTTATTTTTCCCCATTGATGCTGTCGCAGATATGTGGTGTCATCACCGCCCTTAGTGCGGCTGTCTCTGTCCTTAGTCTTGATGTTCCGAGAGAAACAGACTTGTAACCGTTGTCTAAAGCTGTCTTCACCTCTTCCATAGAGAAGTCGCCTTCTGGACCTATCAGTATTGTTATGTCCCCATCCTCATTGTTACCGCAGTCCTCATTCATCAATAGTGCTGTCAGTTCATGTCTATCATACTCATTATGACAATGGCAGATATACTTCCTGCCTTTGCGTTCGGTCTTGACGAAATCAATGAAGGGAGTAATCTCGTTGACTACAGGCTTCCAAGCCTTTCTGCTCTGCTTTATTGCAGCCACAACAATTTTTTCTATCCTGTCAGTCCTGATCTTGTGTCTTTCGGAATACTGGCTGTCCAGAAATGTTAACTCGTCAATTCCCACTTCAGTAGCTTTCTCTGCCATCCATTCCATTCTGTCCATCATCTTTGTAGGGGCTATGGCGAGGTGTATTCTGTTCTTCCACTCCCTTTTCTGTGGCAATGTCTCCTTGATGCTGTATGAGCAGTGCTTGGACGATGCCATAGTTACTTCTGCATGATAGAATGTACCCATACCGTCCATGAGGTATATGTTGTCACCTTCGTGCAGACGTAACACTCTCACCGCATGAACAGCCTCCTCTTGGGGCAGTTCATTGCAGCTTTCCGCTTCAGGTACATAAAAGAATCTTTCTTCTTTCATAATAGTTTTACTTGTCTCTTCTGTCTATTTCCTCTTTCAGTTGTTTAGCCAGCTCATATCTCTCTTCCTTGATACACTTGTCCAATGCCTGCTTCAGCATGTCCAAAGTGAGAGTGTTGAGTGGCAGAGCCACACCTTGTGCCTTCCTACCGAGATATGGTACGCTTTGCCTTGCCCATAGTGATTCCTCTATGCACAGTTGCAGGTCGTTGGCATAACACATCAGTGCTCCTGCTGCGACATCAATAGGCAGGGACAGTCCTGAAGTCTTGTCTTCTATTACAGCGATATACTGTCCGTCAAATACATTGACAATGACGACTTCCAACTGTAGTCCTGCTATATCCTTTATTATAGTTCCCAAAGTCTCGGGAAGTGCGGTCTTCAAGTTGGTCTTGACACTGTTGTCCGCAGTAGCCTTGTCAGCATTTTCTGTCTGCATCTTCATTCTGTATCTTGATGCAAACTCATGACGCATATATCTGTCACATACAATAGAGAGCTGCCTTTGTTCATTTACATCAGTCATGACAATCAGCGAATTGTCCTTCATCGCAGTTATATCTGTAATGCCTTGTATCTTAAGTTGTATGCGCGCCATATTAAAGGAATGTATAAGTGTAGGATATTTATCCGCATAGGTAATGTTACGAATTCAGGGGATGCGCTTCTGGCTTGGCGCCTTTTGCACATCCCCTGATAATTGTCGATGAATTTCATCCGCCCCTTTCTCGTGCAGCCAAAGTCTGTAAAACTCCTTTGGCGTTTTAGCTTAGCGAAAAGGGTGATAAGTTTCCGAAAGTGATTAAGCCTCCTCAGCAGGAGCCTCTTCAGTCTGAGCGTTCTCAGCTTCAGCCTCAGCAGCAGCAGCCTCAGCGGCAGCCTTCTTCTCTGCGTTCTTCTTAGCGATAGCCTCGTTCACCTTCTTCTCAGCCTCAAGAGCAGCTGCGGCAGCAGCCTTCTTGGCTTCAGCGTCGTTTGCCTTTATAGCCTCGAGACTTGCGTTCTTTGCAGTCTTCCAAGCCTGAAACTTAGCCTCAGCTGCAGCTTCATCAAATGCACCCTTCTTAACGCCACCCTTGAGGTGCTTCATAAGGAGGACACCCTCTCTTGAAAGGATGTTGCGTACGGTATCGGTTGGCTGTGCGCCACACTCGAGCCAATACAGTGCACGTTCAAAATTCAGATCTACAGTGGCAGGATTGGTGTTAGGATTGTATGTGCCAATCTTTTCTGTAAACTTACCATCACGTGGTGCTCTTACGTCAGCGATTACGATGCTGTAGAAAGCGTAGCTCTTACGGCCACCGCGCTGTAAACGAATCTTTGTTGCCATTTTTTGTTTTTTTTTGTTTTTTTTGTGTTATAGAAATGAATTCACGCCGCTATCTCGTAACGGCGGTGCAAAGGTACTGTTTTTTTTTCGAATAGCATACTATAAGGAGTGATTGTCTCGTAATCTTAAATAAGTTTAACATTCTTTTGTTGTATGGTGACCGTTCAGCGATGTTTCCTTGGCGATAATGCGCTGGGAGGGCAGGTTTGTAACCTGCCAATAACAGGGAGGTGGGGTTGTCTTAATCTTACCATAGGCGAACAGGATATTTTCACTGTGGGCAGGTTAGGATAACTTGCTCTCCCAGTGCAAAACTAACCCTAATAGTACACCCATGTTTTGTTGAACTCTTGTATCTGTAATGAGAAATGTTTTTTTTTGCGAAAAAAATGTCATTAATATCATACTCGTGCATATATCATTGATAATCAGAAAGAAATGCTATGATGGTATTTATGATGTTTATCCATGGAAATATCATGGAAACGTCATGAAATGTAAATTGTCTGCTCTGTCGTGAGAAAGTATCTGCTGCGAAAAATACAATGAAATGCTGGAAGCATTTGCTTTTGGGGATTTATTCTTGTATGACAGCGCGTTTCGGATTATTGCGTTCTAATTCGTAGGCTGGTGCCTTAAAGAACAATGGCAAGAAACCCTTTCGTGTTCCTTGCCATTACTTTATAGTAGTATTTTCCTGCATTAAAGTGCAGGTCAAGCCCTTTGTTTTCTCTTTTAGGGTCAAAGTCTCTTTCAGCTGTTATACAGCCTCATGACCTTGTTGTAATAACGTTGAGTGCCCCTCGTAGTGTATCTTACGCCTCCGTTCCATAGTCGTATGGCGCGCTCAATGTTGTTTTCGGGATTGTAATGGCTCATGATGAGCACAAACATTTCCCTGCTTTTCTTTACGTTGAAGCGGTCGTTAAGGGTGAATCTTTTCTTCTCGCCCCTTTGTTTTAGGATTGCGTTACAATCCTCAACGAGTATAGGAGTAATCTGCATTGCTCCGCAACTCTTGCCGCTGACTGCGCGGCTGTCTCCCTCACTTTCTACTTGTGTGATAGCGTCCATCAGCGGACCCCAGTCAAATGATTCTGCCTCGTTCCTTCTTGCTGAAGCTTCCATGTAGGCTGTTACAATAATCAATGTTAATAATACTACCTTTGCAATCTTTGATAAAAACATAATGTTAGTTTAATGAAAGCCCGAACTTATGTTTTCAGACAATATTTCTGCCATTGGGCATTGGATATTGCCAAGTGATGGTTGGCGTCTTGCACTCTCTCTGCGACCAAAAAGTGTCATAAAGCAGAGAAACGTTAGCTTATTGCGGAGCAACGTCAAGTGAGGCAGCTGGCCTTGTCACTGTTCTGGCAGTAGCAGCGTACGAATGCAAGGCATCCGTTGTGTAACGACAGCTATTGCCGGCTTCCTGTTCGTAATTGGGTAGAATGACGCTTAACACAAAAGCGTACAAGCCTACCTTTCGTGTGCAAAGGTAGGCAAAAAAAACTGTGTGCGCAAACGATGCGCACGCAAATGTAATGTAACTGTGTGATTTTTTGACGATTGTCAATTGCTTGACAGAGTGAGGGTCCTATTTCTCCTCAGTGGGAGTCTTCAATATAATGGAGGTCGCTCCAATGGTGAAGAGGGTGTCATTGTATATTACGCGCTTCTCTTTGTCGCCTAATATCTGGTTGTCTACAAATGTTCCAGTGTAGCTCGGACCGTCACGTAATACGTATTTAAGATTACCTTTTTTGTCGCGTGAAACATTGATGATGCAATGATTCATGTCAATGGACGGGTCGTTAGTCTCTATAGGGGTGTTACATTTTGAACCTTTCATGTAGCGACCAATGATGTTGTCGCCCATTCTTAGTGGTAGCACCTGTTTGTAGTGGAATACGTTCTCAATTACCACGATGGTGCCTACTCCCTCGTCAGCCTCTTCTGATGTAGGGTTCTCCTCTTTCTGCTGCTTGCGAAGTTTTGATACGCCAATACGTATGCCAAACTCCTTTCCGCAGTCTGGGCATTGGAATATGAGAGACTGACCAGCCTTGTATCTTGTTTCGTCAAAAGTGATGTAGTTGTCACATTTCGGACACCTGACTCTTTTCATTATGTATTAAAGGTGGTAATTGTTAAGTTCGTAAGAGCTATTTTTGTAGTCGGGTGAAGAATAGCAGTTTATTTGTTGCTGTCAACCCATCCTTCTTCGAAGCTGCTGTGCTCGGCTCTAAGGGTGCTGAGTGATGCTTCAGCCTCAGCTTTTGTCTTGTATGCACCGTAGATGACCTTGCGCATAGAGCCGCTTTCGTACATCCTTGCGTCCTTTAGGCCATCGCTTGCCAGTTGGCTTATGAATTTCTCCGCGCCGCTCTTTGATACTCTGCTTGCAAGGACGATGAAGAATCTTCCACCATGTGCTGCACTGTCTTCCTTTTCTATCTTTACGTTAGTGAACTCCTGCTCGCTGTCTGCGGTGGTAGTGTCAATGTTATTGCTTCTGTTATAGACAGATGTCTCTTTGGCGTAGTTGCCAAGCAGATTGCTGCTGTTTATGAAAGATGTAATAAATTCAGTGTCGATGACAGAGCATGAGATTGTCTTGTTGCTTCCGAGTCCAGCAGGAATGCTTGAGAATACGAATAGCATCAGTATCATTGCGGCTGCTGCTATATTCTTCAGGGCATATATAGTATAATGTGTACTCTTCTTTGTGTTGAGCTTAATGACCGGTATGGTTTTCTTCTCTTCCTTCGTTTCCTCCTCGTGTAGAGGGTCTATAGAGAAAGAATTGAGCGCATAGAGGTCTGGCGTTAGCAGTCCTGCCATGCAAGGCTCGAAGTCATATATGCCGTTGGCGTTTTGGGTTATCGTGCCGATACCGTGAAATTCGTATTCGCCCTCTATTGCGATTGTCTGTTTGATTTCTGCAATCTCGCTCTCTATGCGCAGCACAGCCTCTGGATAGCTGATATCGTATGCTTCCACGTACGACTGTGCCAGCAGTGAGTCGTTAAGCGTCAACTGTGAGTTGAAACCTAAGGTGCGCTGCGGGGGATAGAACATTCCAGTCTCCTCGTCATATTCTGCAGGACTATGATGAGCCATAAATCCTCCAAAGTTGGGCACGATAACGCAATCGTTGCTCAACAGCAATATTTCGATATGTATTGAAAGTTCGTTCATTTTATAGTACTTGGAATTTTATGCGAAATCGTCTGCAAAGTTAGCTATTTTTTTTTAGATGACAAAATTTATAGTACTTTTATTGTAAAAAAAAAGATAACCTTTTCTTGTTTCAGGAAAATAATGTACATTTGCATATTATTGCATGGTTAACTAAGATAAAACTATCGTGAAAAACCAATTGAAATACACATTTGTTGCTGCTGGTATAGTCATGTTGCAGTTTCTTGCGGCATGTGGCTCCAAACCGGAACAAACACTACAGAGGGAGGAGGATGCACAGGCAAAGAAAGAGCTGCAGGGCACATGGATAAATGATTTGGAGGGAAATGTCGTCTTCAGCTTTCGTGGAGACACTGTTTCTTATGATGACTCCCTTTCCACTCCAGTCTCGTTCTATGTCCTCCATGATACCCTGTTCATCGAAAACCATCCTCTGACAGCGTATCCTATAAAGAGACTGAGTGCATCGGAGTTTACGTTTGTTAATTCCGAAGGCGATGAGGTGACGCTTGTCAAAGGGGGACGGGATGAAAACAGCCTCCGGGGAATGTATCGTGGTGCCATAAATGTCAACCAGGGCAGAAAGATAAAAGGTGATACGGTGATGACATATCGCGACAAACGCTATCATGCCTACACTCAGGTTAATCCTACTACATATAAGGTGTATCGTCAGACTACCAATAGTGACGGTCTGAGGGTGGAGAGTGTGTATTATGACAATATCCTCTATATGGCTCTCTATGAAGGCCAGCAGAAGATATTCGGTAGCAACATTACTAAGAGCGAATTCTCTTCTCTCGTGCCGAAGTCGTACTTAGATCAGGCAATCCTCTCTGATATCAAGGTAGAAGGAGTGGGAGAGAAGGGCGTGCGCTTCGTGGCGATACTCTCCATTCCTGATGGATATACCAACTATCGAGTGAATATAGATATTGACGAAAAAGGCAAGAAGTCTCTTTCTCTATGAGGTATGCACCAGTAGACAAGAAGAAGGTTGCGGAGGATATAAAGACATTCGTGAGAAAAGAACGTAACTTTCGTAATCCTAACCTTACCCTCGCTATGGTAGCGGAGGCATTAGGACTGGCGCGGTCCACACTGATAAAGGTGCTCAGCGAAGAGATGAATACTACGTTCCGTGCCTATGTAGACAACTGTCGCCTGCGTCATTCGCGCCATCTCGTCATGCTTAACCATGGCCGCTTCAGCATGGAGCATATTGCGGCAGTGTCGGGGTATGGTAGTGTGCACTCTTTTAATAGAAAGTATAAAGCAGAATATGGCGAACTGCCACGTGATACAAAGAATATAGATTCAACTAATAATATTAACAAGAAAGCCCGTTCTATATCTACTTTAGTTAGTAGTGTGTAACGGTATGATAATTATGCAATTCCAATATTCAGGTGAAAGGTTCGCAGACCTTCAGATGCTGCGCTATCAGCTGCCAGGCTTCGAGGAGCTTACGGCACGTCAGAAAACATACATCTACTACCTGGCAGAGGCTACTCTCTGGGGACGTGACATCACGTTTGACCAATATGGTCGTTACAATCTCTTGATAAGAAAGACTCTCGAGGCTATCGTTACGTCACCGTCGTTCACCGGTCGCAATGAGGAAGACAAGGAGGGATATGCTCTGTTGACTTACCTCAAGAGAGTCTGGTTCTCTAATGGCATATATCATCATTACGGTTGCGAGAAGTTCAAGCCTGAGTTCTCGCAGAAATACTTTGAGAATGCGGTGCGCCAGCTTCCTGCCGACAAACTGCCGATGGCTGCCGACAAACTGATAGAGACATTGTGTCCAGTGATGTTTGATGAAACTGTGTTGCCAAAGCGCGTTAACAAGGCTGCTGGCGAAGACCTTGTCAAGACATCTGCATGTAATTTCTATGATGGCCCATCGCAGCAGGAGGTGGAGGACTATTATGCGGCAAAGAAGCAGGATAACGATCCTTGTCCGCCGTCCTATGGCCTTAACTCCACACTCGTAAAGAATGAGAAGGGCGAACTGGTGGAAGACGTATGGCATCTTGGCGGTAAGTACGGCAAGACCATCGCTCATATCATTGAGTGTCTGTCGAAGGCTAAGGACTTTGCAGAGAACGACCGCCAGAAGAAACTTATAGACCTCCTCGTAGAGTATTACACCAATGGCGACCTGCGAGTGTTTGATACCTACTCTATAGAATGGCTCAAGGAGCTTGACGGTCGCATTGACTTCATCAATGGTTTCATAGAGGTGTATGGTGACCCGTTGGGTCATAAGGCCAGCTGGGAAGGTATTGTAGAATACAAGGATATGGAGGCCTGCAAGCGCACGCAGACTATCAGCAGTAATGCACAGTGGTTTGAGGACCATTCGCCTGTTGACCCTCGCTTCCGTAAGCCGCATGTCAAGGGCGTAGTGGCAAATGCTATCTGTGCTGCAATGATAGGCGGTGAGGAGTATCCATCTACTGCCATTGGTATCAATCTTCCTAATGCTGACTGGATTAGGGCACAGCATGGATCAAAGAGTGTCACCATTACCAACTTCACGTCTGCCTACAACAAAGCAGCGCAGGGCAACGGATTTCTGGAGGAATTTGCTGGCGATGCAGGCATCGTAGCTCTTGTAAGGAAATATGGTGATATCTGCGATGAGTTGCATACCGACCTTCATGAGTGTCTCGGTCATGGTAGTGGTCAGCTGCTGCCTGGTACTGACCCTGATGCGCTTAAGGCGTATGGCAACACGATAGAGGAGGCGAGGGCAGACCTCTTCGGACTCTACTATATTGCTGACGACAAGATGGTAGAGCTCGGTCTCGTACCAGACAAGGAGGCATACAAGTCCAATTACTATACCTATATAATGAATGGCATGCTGACGCAGAATGTGCGCATTTCCCTTGGTAGCAATATTGAGGAGGCACATATGCGTAATCGTGCCCTCATCGCCAACTGGTGCTACCGTCATGCTGACGGCTGTATGGAACTGGAAAAACGTGATGGCAAGACATACCTCGTTGTTCACGACTACCAGAAGTTGCGTACCCTCTTCGCACGTCTCCTTGCCGAGGTGCAGCGCATCAAGAGCGAGGGCGACTTCGAGGCGGCAAAGAACCTGGTAGAGGACTATGGCGTGAAGATAGACCAGCAGTTGCATGCAGAGGTGCTGGAGCGTTACAAGAGTTTGAATATAGCTCCATACAAGGGATTCCTCAATCCCCGCATGACACCTGTTCGTAATGCCGCTGGTGAAATCATCGACGTGACGCTCGATTTCTCCGAGAGCATGGAAGAGCAGATGCTCCGCTACTCCCGTGACTATAGCGTGGAGGCGTAAATGGTAATCTGGCTTTTTTACGCCAGCTTCACTCAACCAACCAAACAAACAACTAAACAACAAAATAACCAAACAACCAATATGAAAAATGTAATCATCTGGGTATTGGCCCTCGTTGTAGGAGCAATCTTAGGTTGCCTTGAGATAGAATGGCTCAATGGGCTTTTCGATTTCATAGCTTCTGTCTATACCCGCTTGTTCCAGTTTGTAGCCGTTCCAACGATAGCCTTGGCGGTCATCACCACGCTCGCCACGTTGGGAACCAAGAAGAATGCAGGCAGAATCTTTGCCCACACCATCACCTATACACTGCTTACAACCATTGCGGCAGCACTGATAGGACTGATGCTGTTTGTTATCATCTCGCCAGAGACACTGCCGCAGGAGCTGGTGAGCAAGGGGGCTGGCGATGTAGACCAGAACCTTGAGGCACTCTCTTATTATGACCATATCCTGGGAGTGATACCAAACAACATCATACAGCCATTCGCCAATGGTAATGTGCTCAGCATCCTTATCATAGCAGCGTCAGTAGGTCTGGCACTCGCCTTCATGCCAAAGACAGAGGGCAGAGACCTCGTGGTGAAGTTCGTCAGCGGACTTCAGGAACTTCTCTATACCCTCATCCGTGCCCTCATCTGGGCACTGCCTGTCGGTATTGTTGCCTTCGCAGGTCAGCTTGCTGCACAAGTGACGGCAGGAGTTATCGTTGGTTCACTCGGTAAGTATGTCCTTGTGATACTGGGTGGCAACCTCATACAGTTCTTCATCATCCTGCCACTATTCCTTCTTGCGCGCGGCCTCAACCCTCTGAAGGTCTTCAAGGCTATGTCACCAGCAGTCCTCATGGCACTCTTCACCAAGAGCTCCGCAGCCACACTGCCTGTCACCATGTCTTCCGCCGAGGATAATCTGAAGGTGCGTCCAGAAGTGGCACGCTTCGTGCTCCCTATCTGCACCACCATCAATATGAACGGCTGCGCAGCCTTCATCCTCGTGACATCTCTCTTCGTTATGCAGCATACCATGCAGATTGACCTCGCCACCATGATTATGTGGGTGTTCATCGCTGTCATCTCTGCTATAGGCAATGCTGGAGTGCCGATGGGCTGTTACTTCCTCACACTGTCTTTGATGGTAAGTCAGGGAGCCCCAGTAGGCATCATGGGTATCATACTGCCTATCTTCACCATTATTGATATGGTAGAGACTGCGGAGAATGTATGGTCTGACTCGTGCGTATGTGCTATGACCAACGAAGACATGAAAGAAGAGGATTAATACATAACATTATTTAATAGAAACGACATGAAAAGACTACTAACCATTCTCGGCCTCTTCATCGCCCTTCTTGCCATGCCTGCAATGGCGGCAAAGACCACAGCAGCAAAGGGCGGGACATTCGAGGCTGGCAAGGGAACATTCCTCTTGAACGGAAAGCCCTTTGTCGTGAAAGCTGCTGAGATTCATTATCCGCGTATCCCACGTCCCTACTGGGAGCACCGCATCAAGATGTGTAAGGCACTTGGCATGAACACCATCTGCATCTACATCTTCTGGAATATACACGAACAGAAGGAGGGACAGTTTGACTGGACAGGCAACAATGATGTTGCAGCCTTCTGCCGACTGGCACAGAAGCACGGCATGTACGTCATCGTGCGTCCAGGACCATACGTCTGCGCAGAGTGGGAGATGGGAGGACTGCCATGGTGGCTGCTTAAGAAGAAGGATGTAAAGCTGCGCACGCAGGACCCATTCTTCATGAAACATGTAAAGGCGTTCGAGACTGAGGTAGGCAAGCAGCTTGCACCACTGACCATTCAGAATGGCGGTCCTATCATCATGGTGCAGGTGGAGAACGAGTATGGATCTTATGATGCCAATAAGCCGTACGTAAGCGAAATCCGCGACTGCCTCCGCTCTGTAGGCTTCGATAAGGTTACACTCTTCCAGTGCGACTGGTCAAGCAATTTCGAGATGAACGCTCTGCCAGACCTTCAGTGGACCATGAACTTCGGTACGGGTGCCAATGTCCTCGATCAGTTCAAGCGTGTAAAGCAGCTGCGTCCTGACGCACCACTGATGTGTTCCGAATACTGGAGCGGATGGTTTGACGGCTGGGGCACCGCACACCAGACACGCCCTGCCGATGCTATGGTAAACGGTATCAGTACCATGCTTCAGAATAATATCTCTTTCTCGCTCTATATGACCCACGGTGGTACCTCGTTCGGTCATTGGGCGGGAGCTAACAACACCGGCTTTGCACCAGATTGCACCAGCTATGACTATGACGCTCCTATCAATGAGCAGGGGGCTGCGACAGACAAGTACTTCAAGCTTCGTGAGCTTCTTCAGAAGTATTCTGACGTAAAGCTTCCCGCAGTACCAAAGGCTATCCCAGTTATCACTATCCCTGAGGTGAAATTCACCGAGAAGGCAGAACTCCTTAGTAAGGAGAATCTGCCAGCGGCAATCAAGAGCCATGACATAGAGCCAATGGAGCAGTTTGATATGGGCTACGGTAGTATAATGTATTCTACCACCATGCCAGCAGTAAAGGCAGGCACATTGCTCCGTATCTCTGATATGTGCGACTATGCCATCGTCTTCATCAATGGCAAGAAGGTTGGTCGCCTATATCGTGGCAATGGCTATGAGACAACTCTCAAGCTGAAGGAAGACGTTGCCGAGGGAGCTAAGCTCGACATCTTCATCGAGGCCATGGGACGTATCAACTATAGTAAGCTTATCCATGATCCGAAGGGAATCACCAAGTCTGTAGAGCTGCTCACTAATAATGGGGCGCATGAGCTGACATATAACCTTAAGGATTGGAACGTACGCCTCTTCCCTGTATCATCAAAAGGCGAGAACTTGAAGTACACCGCTGTTGACGGCAGCGATGCACCAGCATACTATCGTTCCTCCTTCAACCTCAAGAAGGTTGGCGACACCTACCTTGACATGAGCACATGGGGCAAGGGCCTTGTATGGATCAATGGCTATTGCATCGGTCGCTTCTGGGAGGTAGGACCACAGCAGACTCTCTATGTGCCGGGCTGCTGGCTGCGCAAGGGCAAGAACGACATCGTGGTGATGGATATCACCGGTCCACGCAGTGCTACAGTCAAGGGACTTGCAGAACCTAATGTGGCAGAGCTCCATCGTGAGTATCTCCCTGCTGATGCCATCAAGGGCGATGCCCTCAAGGCGGCTCTGGCTGGAAGAAGCAAGGCACAGCAGACCACTACCGTCACCGACGGCGGAGCGGGTAACGATGCCGCGCCAGGTGCAAAGTAACTTCTATAATACAGTTTTTTTCTATATGCGGTATGCATGCTAAGGTCATCCGACCTCGCATGCATACCGTTTTTTTGTATGTTTTCTGCGGTACGATGAGTTATTAAGAATACTTATTTATGCCCTTGAAAAACGTAACTGTTCAGCGGCGTTTCCTCGGCGATAATGCACTGGAAGGGCAGGTTTTAACCTGCCAATAACAGGGAGGTGAGGTTGTCCTCACCTCTCAGTGCAACACTCGACCACAATGCTAATCGCGTACCGAATAGTTACTGAAAGACATCATTTTGCAATCAGCACCAAATCGTAACGTGATTTGGTGCTGATTGTATTACGATTTGGTACTAATCGTATTACGATTTGTACGCTTTCGTACCCCCTGCATGGAGGGCAGGTCGTCCTAACTTTCCCACAAGCGAAAATCACAAGTGGACTACCATATGCAATATACATCGTACATGGTGAGGTTAGGGCTACCTCACCGCCGTAAATAAATCGTCAACTCGACTGTGTACGTATTGCAGAATTTTACCGAAGAATTATAGTTGGACAATTCAAGAAAAAAATATTTTTTCAAAAAAAATACTCAAAAACATTGTGGAATATGCAAGAAAATCATTAACTTTGCATCATATTCTTGTCTTCTCTGTATAAAACAAGAATACCAAGACATAATAACATGAGCATAGTCATCGCAAAACTGGCACAATCCTCCGAGGTGTTGATGGCCAACAACAATGACATAAAGTAGACGGGAGTTTATGACACTGGACAGTTCGAATTCTTCTTCTACAGCCAAAGAAACAGTGTGTCTTCAAGCATCTGAAGGCAATGAATCTCTAAAGGGCAACCATATTCCTGAACCAGAGCATTCTGCTGGCTCAGCGATAAAGATGTATACAGAAGAGAGCACATCATGGTCCTATCTCTTCGTTCATAATCAGAAAGTACGTTCTATCGAAAATCTCCTGAAGAAAGACGGTCGCAGGTATTTCATACACAAAACCATCAAGTACGTGCCACGTCGCGGAAAAAAGAATGGTGCGTGCGAAATCGAGACACCCTCTGTCAGCGGACTGATATTCCTGCAGGGCAGTCCCATCGAAATACAAGCATATCTGGACGAGAGACTGCCGAACTACCGACTGTGCAAGAACTGTAGCACGCACGAGGTCGCCGTTATCCCCAACCGTCAGATGGAACCATTCATGCGGGTTGCGGAGACAGCACCAGACCGCATCCGCTTCCTCCTCCGTCCATTTGTCTATTACTCCCAGAATCATACTTTGTTACGTATAGTGTCAGGTGATTATGCCGGACTTGAAGGCTACGTAGTCCGTATGGCACGCGACCGCAAGCTCGTTATGGATGTCGGTGGCATGAGCGTCGCCATCGGTGGCATACATGCCGAACGCTTCGAGGAGGTAGGGAAGAACGAAGCCAACAAATACGAACGCGCCACTTTCCGTAAGCGCAATCTCCATGAGCGCAATGCCTTCATAGACCGTTATTTCCATCAGGTCAAGAGTGTTTCTGAGGTCGCAGCCCAAGCGGAGGATATCGACATCCTCCGTTCTAATACCATCGCAGACCATTGTGCAGACAGAATGACCACTGCCGAGCTATATGAAACCCTCTATTTCATGATAGAGGAGATCGCCTACTACTACGCCCCCCTTGTCAATCGTTTCAAGGACGCCCTCCTGCCCATTTTCGATGCAGGCAAGAAAGTGTTGCAAGACCTCTATGCTGTCATCACCGCCACGCCTCATGATACCGACCTCCGTCAGCGTTATGAGTCCGAATACGAAGAGCTCACCGCCACCCATGGCTACCTCTTCGAATAGCGACCAATGGAGGGCAGGATTCTTCCTGCGCCAGGAGCGATAACGCCACAGGGGGGGCAGGATTCTTCCTGCGCTACAATCGAAAGGTCATCGCCAATGACGGAGGAAGAATCCTCCGCCCCCATACACGACCGTTTATAAAGCGAATGCCCATGGAGGGCAGGATTCTTCCTGCGCAACAATCGAAAGGTCATCGCCAATGAAGGAGGAAGAATCCTCCGCCCCATACGCTACCGTTTATAAAGCGAATGCCCATGGAGGGCAGGTTCCTCTTACCTGCCCACTAACGGATATCAAGTAAAAATCAAAAAGTAGAAAGGAGAAACATTATGTGTGATTATGACAGTTCAGAAGACATTTCCACCATTGAGAATGGTGGTTGCGTAGGCACCTCTTACACACGTGATGGAGGTGCTGCAGAAGATGTGGAAGCAGCAAGAGCCAATTTGGAGGAACATGGTTACCGCCAAGACTTGACAGGTAGATGGTATAAAGACTGATGAAAATCCTACAAGAGTTCAATCAGGTGTCACTGATTATTTAACATTTAAATCTGATGACATGAAAATTGAAATCGATGCTGAGTTTTTGAAGGCACTGACTAACCTTGTCAAGTGGTTAGTATTCCTTACGTTGGTCATTGCATGACGCAACTACTTAGGTATGGAGTGAAAGCTTCAGTTGATGCTTATGCATCAGGGGAGGAAAATGTTTGCAACGACCTCCCCCGTTAAGAGCAACCAGTAATTGTTCCACTTGATTGGACTCACTATGTAATGAAGTTAAGAAGCAGTGACATCAATAGATTCAACATCTGTAAGCATTATAGCCGACGAAGTGTGTCGGCATATTCCACCCTCTCCATGTAATTGGCTTGATTATATATCTTTGTTAGCCTCCATAGCAACATTGATATGTTTCGCAATTACAATTTACCAAATGTGGAAAGTAGAGAAAACAAGTAGACAAATAGAAAACGCTGTTAAAGAAAACAGTAATAGCATTCAAAGCGGTCTCACATTAATAACGATAACTGATGCATTGCGTTTGTCTGACATGGTTATCATGCTTACACATAATAATTCGTATGAACAAGCTGCAATAAGATTGCACGATTTGAATAATGCCGCAATAGAGATATGCCAGATTTACAAGCAACTAAAAGTTTGTCAATTGAAGCTGCCTTCAGAGATAGAACATCTTTATGACATGGCAAGAAATGTGAATTCTGTTTATAGTGTAGATTATGTTCTGTCAACTTTACAACAGTTTAATGACTCACTAAAAGAGATAGAAGCTTCTGTAAAAATGAAGTTAATCGATAAAGAAACATCAAATATGGAAAGAAATGGATAGATATATAGAAAAAATAGAGCCAGTAGTAAAAGAAATAATTATTTTAACGAAACAGCATAAAATAGAGTGGGAGAAAGTAGGTAATGGTGCTTTCAGGTGTATAGATTCAGATGATGACATGAGTGTGGAGATTTCCAAACATCGTGGGTTTGCTGGAAGTGTGGTAAGTTTAAAACTTTATAACCAGAACAAGTTGGAATATGAGTATACTCCTGGTATTCCCCCTAAATATGATTCGTTTGACGATTTGTTAAATGAATTGTTTGATGAAGCAGAAAAAATGAATATAGAAAGTGTTGGATGCAAATTCGACATCATTCTGAAGTCTTTTAAGAAAAAAGTTAAAAATGCTCATACGAAATAATAGGGCGTATACAGAATAATAATGAATCAACTTAAAGCTGGAGCAGCACTGAATTACGTTTCGATATGTCTCAACATGGTGGTTGGATTGATGTACACACCATATATGTTGAGAATGTTAGGGCAGTCGGAGTATGGACTGTATTCGTTGGCGGCATCAATCATAGCATATCTTACGGTATTAGACCTTGGATTTGGCAATGCCATTGTGAGGTATACTGCCAAGTTCAGAGCGGAGGGCAAACAGAGAGAACAGGAAGAGATGTTTGGTATGTTCTTCATCCTGTATATCGGTATAGGCGTTATAGCCATGATAGCAGGAAGTGTGTTGTCATTGAACGTAGAGAATCTGTTCTCACGTTCAATGACAGCAATAGAAGTAGAGCGCACACGCATCATGCTATGGCTGATGACATTCAATCTCGCCTTTACATTCCCGATGAGTATATGGGGAAGTATCATGACTGCTTATGAGCGTTTCGTTTTCCAACGTGTGGTAAGCATTGTCCGTTCTGTATTGAACCCTGTCGTGATGGTTTTGCTATTGGTAGTCGGCTACAAGGCTGTGGCAATGGTTGTAATCACTACGATATTTAATGTGGCAACGCTATTGATAAACTGGTGGTATTGCAAGAATAAGTTAGCAATTAAGATTCGCTTTGCCAAGTTCGATTTTGCATTTCTGAAAGAAGTTTCTATCTACAGTTTTTGGATATTCCTCAATGCCATCATGGATCGAATATATTGGAGTACAGGACAGTTTGTCTTGGGTATATATCGTGGTGCTGTAGCCATTGCCGTATATGCAGTCGCCATACAGCTTCAAGGTATGTTTATGATGTTCTCGACGGCCATTTCAAGTGTGTTCTTACCTAAGGTAACGGCTATGGTATCAAAAGACAACAATGAAAAGGAAATCTCAGAGCTTTTTGTTCGTACGGGCAGACTACAGTATATAGTGATGTCGTTCATACTTTCTGCTTTTATAGTTTTCGGAAAGTCGTTTATTCTGTTATGGGCAGGTGATGGCTATGAAGATGCCTATTTCATATGTTTGATGTTCTTCGTGCCTTTGACCATTCCACTAATTCAAAATCTTGGTATAA
>SAMEA104315434__coassemble_377_pt1 | contig 25264 bp, 18 predicted proteins | sample SAMEA104315434__metabat2_high_PE_014 | metagenome-assembled genome bin SAMEA104315434 (sample SAMEA104315434) | gut metagenome | biome: Monkey gut; feature: monkey-associated habitat; material: faeces | place: China | collected 2013
CCCTCGCGACGCATTGTCTCGATGAGCACAGAGAGATGCAGCACGCCACGGCCTGATACTATCCACTTGTCAGTAGAATCCTCGAAAGGTCTTACGCGCAGAGCGAGGTTCTTCTCCAGCTCTTTCTGCAGACGGTCGTTGATGTGGCGTGAGGTGACGAACTTACCCTCTTTGCCGAAGAAAGGAGAGTCGTTGATGGTGAAGAGCATTGACATCGTAGGCTCGTCAATGGCGATAGGAGGCAATGGCTCTGGATTCTCGAAGTCGCAGATGGTGTCGCCAATCTCAAACTTCTCCAGTCCGATGATGGCGCAGATGTCACCGCTTGCCACTTCGCTCACCTTCGTATGACCCATGCCGTCGAATACATGCACCTCCTTGATTTTCGTCTTCTCCATAGAGCCGTCGCGATGGGCGATGGTAACGTTCATGCCCTCTTTGAGAGTACCTCTGTGAACGCGTCCTACGGCGATACGACCAGTGTAGTTGGAGTAGTCCAGTGATGTGATGAGCATCTGCGGTGTACCCTCCAGCACCTCAGGCTTCGGTATTATCTCCACAATCTTGTCGAGGAGGTAGTCGATGTTGTCAGTAGGAGCATTGAAGTCCTCTGCCATCCATCCGTTCTTTGCGGAACCATAAACCACGGGGAAGTCCAGCTGGTCTTCTGTAGCGTTGAGAGAGAACATGAGGTCGAACACCATTTCGTACACCTCCTCTGGGCGACAGTTAGGCTTGTCCACCTTGTTTACTACTACGATAGGCTTCAGTCCGATCTGCAGTGCCTTCTGAAGTACGAAGCGTGTCTGCGGCATAGGACCCTCGAAGGCGTCCACCAGCAGAATGCAGCCGTCAGCCATGTTGAGCACTCGTTCCACCTCTCCGCCGAAGTCGGAGTGTCCTGGAGTGTCGATAATGTTAATCTTTGTGCCTTTCCAATTGATAGATACGTTCTTTGACAGTATCGTTATGCCTCGCTCGCGCTCAAGGTCGTTAGCGTCCAATACCTGGTCAGAGTTGTTCTGGCCTTCGCGAAAGAGTTTACCTGCGAGCATCATCTTGTCCACGAGCGTGGTCTTGCCGTGGTCCACGTGTGCGATGATGGCAATGTTTCTAATATCCTGCATCTTGTAAATAATATAAAACTTGTTGCAAAGGTACGATTTTTTTATAATATTAACAAGGTAAAACAATCTTTTTTTTGCAATGTAACTGTAAAAATGACATAAGATAGTTTTGTGGGTGTTATTACGTTTTTTTTTATGAGTGGTCAGGGAGAATGGGCGGTAGGATTGATCCTGCCATAAGAGTCTTTTTTGGGGGCGTGCAAGATGCTTGTCCTCCCAGTTCGTTCGCCTTATGGATAATTGTAGAAGTATTTTACGATAACCCTCCATGTCTGCAAACGTAGAGTTTTTCGTTTTGATATGATAAAACCGTAATAAAGTCATAGAGTAACGAATAATGTATCGAAAAATGAAGATTTCTGGTTGATGAAAAACCACGAACGGCACCACGAAAGCAACCAAATCGCAAGACGAAAGGATAGCAATCATGAGGCGAAAGGATAGTGATTACAGGAAGAAACGGCTGGCGAGGAATTTTCACAAAAAGCATGTCGCGTTTTTGACAGCAAACGTGCGCTGTGAGAGATTAAGGCGTGAAATGGCAAAACAGCTGGTGAGGGGAGAAAAAACGGCTTAGAGAGAGTTTTCGTTGTAGAAGAGTGCGGAAATACGAAAAGTAGGTGTGGAGGAGAGGATGAAAAATGACAGTATGATGCAAAAATACGAATATTTTTTGCACTTTTCAGAAAATATCCTTACCTTTGCATACAAATATTTTCTTGTTTTTTGAAAATAACAAACCAAAAACGACATAAAAACATGGTTCTTTTCTTCAAGACACCTTCAGACCACATCATTGCGACTGAGATAAACCATCAGCCCAATGAGCAGGAGACACAGGAATTGTGCTGGCTTTATGGCAACGCCACACTGCTTGACGCACAGAGTATGGACGGCTATTTCGTAGGCCCGCGCCGCGAGATGATAACACCATGGAGCACCAATGCTGTGGAGATAACGCAGAATATGGCACTCAAGGGCATCAGCCGTATTGAGGAATACTTCCCTGTAAGCTCTGCCGATGCTGAGTTTGACCCTATGTTGCAGCGTATGTATAACGGACTGGACCAGAATGTGTTCACCGTCAATATAAAGCCGGAGCCTATCAAGCACGTAGAGAACCTTGAAGAATATAACGAGCAGGAGGGCCTCGCCCTGTCAAAGGAGGAGATAGACTATCTGCATAAGGTGGAGGGACAGCTCGGACGTCCGCTCACCGACTCGGAGATTTTCGGCTTCGCACAGATCAACTCCGAGCACTGCCGCCACAAGATTTTCGGTGGCACATTCATCATCGATGGAGAGGAGAAAGAGTCAAGCCTCTTCCAGATGATCAAGAAGACTACTCAGGAGAATCCAAACAAGATTCTCTCTGCTTATAAAGACAATGTGGCGTTCGCCGCAGGACCGGAGATAGAGCAGTTCTCACCGGTCGATCACACCAAGCCAGACTTTTATTCTATTAAAAAGGTGAAGAGTGTCATCTCCCTCAAGGCGGAGACGCACAACTTCCCTACTACCGTGGAGCCGTTCAATGGCGCCGCTACAGGTACGGGTGGTGAGATTCGTGACCGTATGGGTGGTGGTGTAGGCTCATGGCCTATCGCAGGAACTGCGGTGTATATGACATCATACCCACGCAAGAACGCTGAGGATGTGGTTCCAGCCAATCACCCTGCCAACACTCCTGTATGGAGCAATGACAAGGACTGTCAGGCTTGGGAGAAGATACTTCCAGTGCGCCAGTGGCTCTATCAGACACCGGAGCAGATACTGATAAAGGCATCTAACGGTGCGTCAGACTTCGGCAACAAGTTCGGCCAGCCGCTGATTTGCGGTTCTGTGCTCACCTTCGAGCATCAGGAGAAAGAGGAACAGTATGCTTACGACAAGGTGATAATGCTCGCTGGCGGTGTAGGCTACGGCATAGAGCGCGACTGCCTCAAGGGAGAGCCACAGCCAGGCAACAAGGTAGTAGTGATGGGTGGTGAGAACTACCGTATCGGTCTTGGTGGCGGTTCTGTGTCATCAGTAGAGACAGGACGCTACTCAAGCGGCATAGAGCTGAACGCAGTGCAGCGCGCCAACCCGGAGATGCAGAAGAGAACATACAACGTGATTCGCGCATTGGGCGAGGAAGATACCAATCCAGTCGTCTCAATCCACGACCATGGCAGCGCAGGCCACGTGAACTGTCTCTCGGAACTCGTTGAGGAGTGCGGCGGACTGATACACATGGACAAACTCCCTGTAGGCGACAAGACACTGTCTGCCAAGGAGATAATAGCCAATGAGTCACAGGAGCGCATGGGACTGCTCATTGATGAGAGTGCCATAGAGCACGTACAGCAGATTGCTGACCGTGAGCGTGCACCGATGTACACCGTTGGCGAGACTACAGGCGACCACCGCTTTGCCTTCGAGCAGGCTGACGGTGTGCGTCCGTTCGACCTCGCGGTAGAGCAGATGTTCGGCTCGTCACCTAAGACATATATGGTAGACAAGACCGTGCGCCGCGACTATGACGTGGCTACTTACGACCTCTCAGGACTCTCTACAAGCAGCACTCTGAATGCACAGCTCGTGGACTACTTGAAGAACGTGCTCCAGCTGGAGGCTGTGGCATGTAAGGACTGGTTAACCAACAAGGTGGACCGCTCCGTTACAGGTCGCGTGGCACGCCAGCAGTGCCAGGGCGAGTTGCAGTTGCCGCTCTCTGACTGTGGCGTAGTAGCACTCGACTATCAGGGCGAGAAGGGTATAGCCACCTCTCTCGGCCATGCTCCGCAGGCAGCACTCGCAGACCCTGCTGCAGGTAGTGTGCTGTCAGTAGCTGAGGCACTGACCAACCTCGTATGGGCACCGATGGCAGAGGGTATGGACAGCATCTCCCTCAGTGCCAACTGGATGTGGCCTTGCCGTGCGCAGGAGGGTGAGGACGCACGACTCTATACTGCCGTAAAGGCACTCTCAGACTTCTGCTGCGAACTGCAGATTAACGTGCCTACTGGTAAGGACTCTCTCTCAATGACGCAGAAGTACCATGACGGCAAGAAGATTATCGCCCCGGGAACAGTAATCGTAAGTGCTGGCGGTGAGGTATCTGATGTGCGCAAGGTGGTATCACCAGTGATAAAGGATGTAAAGGCATCACGCCTCTACCACATAGACTTCTCATTCGATGCACTGCAGCTTGGCGGTTCCGCCTTTGCACAGACACAGGGCAAGGTGGGTTCTGACGTGCCAACGGTGAAGAACGCAGAGTATTTCCGCGATGCCTTCCTCGCAGTGCAGAAGCTCGTGAACGAGGGACTCATCCTTGCCGGTCACGACATCTCCGCCGGTGGTCTCATCACCACTCTCCTTGAAATGACATTCGCCAACACCAAGGGCGGTCTCGCTCTTGATCTCGACAAGATAGAGGCTGACGACATCGTCAAGGTGCTCTTTGCCGAGAACCCTGGCATAGTGATTCAGGTGAGTGATGCCGATGCACCTCGTGTGAAGAAGATTCTTGAGGATGCTGGCGTAGGTTATGCTAAGATTGGCGTTCCTCAGGCAGAGCGCAAGCTCACCGTAAAGCGCCATCAGAGCAACAAGTCAGTGCCTAACGCTGAGATAGCAAACCGTGAACTCACCCTTGAGTTCGATATTGACGAACTGCGCGATGTATGGTACAAGACATCATACCTCCTCGACCGTCGCCAGAGCTTCAACGGCAAGGCTGCCGAGCGTTATGCCAACTATAAGAACATACCAGTGGAATGGTCACTCAGCGGTGCGCCTCTCAAGGCTGTACCACGTCCAGAAGGCAAGCGCCCGGTAGCGGCTATCATCCGCGAGAAGGGTACTAACTCCGAGCGCGAGATGGCATACTCATTCTATATGGCAGGCTTCGATGTGAAGGATGTCACTATGACCGACCTTATTGCATGTCGTGAGACACTGGAGGACGTGAACCTCGTAGCATTCTGCGGTGGCTTCTCCAACTCCGACGTGCTTGGTTCCGCAAAGGGATGGGCAGGAGCCTTCCTCTATAACCCGAAGGCCAAGGAAGCCCTCGACAAGTTCTATGCCCGTAAGGACACCCTCTCACTCGGCGTATGTAACGGCTGCCAGCTCATGGTAGAGTTGGGACTGCTCAACAATGACCATGCGGTGAACAACGCTAAGGACTATGCCGAGATGCTGCACAATGACTCCCACAAGTTCGAGTCAACCTTCGTTACGCTCGCTATTCCTCAGAACGACACCGTAATGCTCGGTTCACTGAGCGGTCAGAAGATAGGCGTATGGGTAGCACACGGTGAGGGTAAGTTCAACCTCCCATTGGCAGAGAGCGAGTATAACGTAGCTGCCAAGTACAACCACAGTGAGTATCCTGCCAACCCTAACGGCTCTTGCTACGATGTAGCAGCCATAGCGTCAAAGGACGGACGTCATCTCGCCATCATGCCACACCCAGAGCGCACACAGTTCCCATGGCAGTGTGGTTACTATCCAGAGGCACGTCGCCAGTCAGACGAAGTGACCCCATGGCACGAGGCATTCGTCAATGCCCGCCTGTGGATAGAGAAGCAGAAGTAAGAAACTGACATATTGCAGGGCAGTTGCCTTGCTTGTATATAGGCAAAGAGCCGGACTTGATGGAGCATTTCCATCGGGTTCGGCTCTTGTGATTTTTGCGTGATAATAAGATGTAAAGTAAATAGAATTTAATAAAAATGTTTATAAAGCAAAACAAACTTGTATAAATATTTTGAGATATAAAAAGAAAATTGTAAATTTGCGGCAGATAAAATTTAGAACCACCCTTTAATATGATGGAAAATAAAACAGAACATAAGAAATTGTCAAGTGACAACGAGAATAAACGTAGGCAAAGGAGAAGTAAGGCTGATATTGAAAAAGCGATTAATAAAGCGGCAGAGAAGTTGATATTGAATAATGGCTTTTCAGACACCCTTATAACTGATATTATGAAGGAGGCAGGTATAGAGCCGACTGTTTTCTATAAGAGATACAAAAACATAGAAGAATTCTATGCAGAATTTGTAAAGAATTATGACTATTGGTTTGGAGATATCATAAAGAATGCGATGAGAGGCGAGGATATGATGGAAGATGTGTACAACATGTTAAGTGCGTTATTGGATTCACTTAGTAGGAAATCTATGATGTTAGAATTGCTGCGGTGGGAGGTGGCTCAAGGAAATAATATAACAGAGCAAACCTCAAAACTACGTGAACAATACACTTTGCCGTTAGCCGGTAAATATCTTAGCCATTATTATGGAACGGATGTGGATATTGTCGTCTGGACATCGCTTTTAATAAGTGGAATATATTATCTTTGTCTCCATAAAGACAGAGCAGAGTTTTGTGGCATTGACATAAACAATCCAGTTCACATAGAAAGGGTAAAAAAAGCATTGAAGGCGATTGTTGATCAACTTCGTTGGCTGATGGAAAATAAAACAGAGAAACAGATAATAGCAGAAAGACTTAGGAAGTGTGGAGTAAGTGAGGATGTAATTAAACAGTGTATGGCTTAACGGTGGATACTTTTTTTCTTTTTAAGCAAATTAAACTTAACGAGTATATGGTATATTGTACATTTCGTTATTCGAAACATAAACTGATTCATCTGTCTTTTATTGTACTGTCTTTTATATCGTGTCAGAAAAAAGACAGTATGTCATACGATTGCTATGTCGGTTCGGATAACGAATCATGTGTACATATTGACACATGGAAAGTTATAGGCTCGTTGACTATGCAACAGGATTCTTTTGTTAGTCGAAGAGTCATTAGTGATGCAGAACATACAGCGTGGCTAGATACAATCTTGAATTCCACTAAATACAAGTTCAACGATACTTATCGGCCTCTGTATGGACAGCTTGATTTGAAAGAACTGTACAATATCGGTATTAATGACACTACTAAGCAATTGGATAATCTTGTGACATATCTAATGTGCAGAATAATGTCAGAAACAGAAAAGGATGTCTTTGTTAATGTAAATACGAAATTAAAATACAGTGCATATCTAAATGGTAGTCACATTTCGGAATTGCCCTTAAATGATTTTCATGTGATGCCTATACATCTTGAGACAGGAGAAAATGAGTTGATAGTAAAAACTGTATGTCAGGGGCAAGACTATTGGTTTGATGCCAAGATTTATGATAGTTTGAGTGTTGCAAAGCTTTATATGGAGGAACATACTGGTCATATCATTATGCCTGTTATTACTAACGACTCTGTCATGCTGACAGATAAACATGGTTTGCTTTCTGATTCAGGTATAAAACTCCTGTTTCATGATGTTTATGGAAGAAAAGTTGCAAGTATAGACACTGATGGAAGAAATATTCAGAAACAATACGTGAAAGGCTTGAAACATAATCACTCATATCTGTGTAGCTTGATAATGATGGGTGATACTGTTCGACAACCTGTTATGACAGGAACTTTCGATGAGACTGAGAGGGCTTTCAGAAAGTTGAGGGATTCGATTCCTATGAACCATCCGAGAGTTAGCGAAATAGACCAGCTTTTGTATAGAGTATGGAAACTGAATATGCTTACGGGGAAAATGCGTGATGACTATTGGTATCAATTTAAGATGCCATGGGTTACATATCAATTGGAGCATACATTTGCACATCTTGACGGGACTTATGGTAATGACGAGGCTGAGAACAACTTTAAGTTTATAACTTATCGATCCTCTCTGGATGGATGTTTGCAAAGGTATATTCTTGTAACTCCTAATCATGTATATCCAAAAAGAAAGTATCCGTTAATAGTAGTGATGCGTCCGAGTAGTGAAAAACGCTACCACTTGTTTTTTAGTCCGCAAATCGCACATCAGTTTGTTGTTAATGATATGCAGGCAGTTGCCAATCATTACAACACATTTATAATTATGCCAGAGGCAAGGATGATGCTTGATGAGAACCTAATTCCATTTGCAGATGCGGAGATGGAACTGGCATTGAAGGATGTGAGTGAACACTATAATATTGATGTTAATCGTATTTTCTTACATGCCAATTGTAGTGGAGGCTTCCGTGCGTTGGAATTTGCTACTCGTCATCCCAATATATTCGCTGCCATAGCACTTTATGCTCCAATGTATAGTGTAGATAGTCGTAAAAGTTCGGAAAACGAAGTGAGATGTTTGATGAGAAAGTTGCGTCATGTACCGATACTGATTTTTGGAGATCCTGCAGATACTCACAGCCCAATTGACAGCTATGTGGATTTGATAGATGATTGTAAAAAATATGGTGTACCATACCAGCTTATGTTTAGAAGAAATTCAGGGTTGGGCTACCACGGCTATCACAGATTGATAGTAGGCCGTGATGCGTGTGATTTCTTCATGAGAAAAAGGAAAGAAGAAATACCATATTGGGAAAGTCCGGCTGTTACAAAGGAGATGACTATAGTGGACTTCTATTCAAAACCATTTGTTTATGTATATAATTCTGCAGATACATCAGCTGTGTATAGAAGGTTAGTTGATAGTATACAGACAGAATATGAAACATATCTATATGCTCGTCTACCATTAGAAGTTGACAATGGCATTCCCAAAATGCCGTTGGTTCCTGATTCAAGGGTAACAAAAAAGCAGTTGGAAGAAAAGAATATATTCCTTATAGGTACAGATTTTACTTGTAATACTCTTGTGGAGTTTGTAAAAAGTATTGAACATGATAATAGTCTGCAAAATGATAATGGTATATCGTTAACGGCAAATGAGAATCCTTATAAAAAGGACAGAATGGTACTTATATACAAATCTTCATTGCGTAATAGTTTTGTCCATATGATTAATTATCCATGGATTTATGGAAAAAAAAGGAAAATGAAGAAAGATTTTACTATACGTGTCAATGATGGAAATGTAAAATAATATGGATGTCATTCTCTTTTCTTTTTATAAGATATCGTAACGCACTATAAAAACAACAGACAAATAAAAACGGATGAAATGAAATTAGGTGGTTCTGTTTTTCGCTATGATAGCGTATTCTGGTTGGGACTGGGGTATGAAGTATTGTCTTTGTATTTCGATAACAGGATGCTTGTGGGTGGTATAAACAGTTGTTGGATGAGTTTTTGTATAATATCTAACCTTTCTGTCTTGGCAGTTGTTTTTGCTCATGTAGTGGGTAAAAGAGAAACGATATACATAAGTGAGACAACGCTTTTGTTGGGCGGGGTGACGATAGTTCTAACAGTCTTGACGTTATTTGTCGGAAATAGTAATCAGGAGTTGTTAGTTTTAAATTCTCTGTTAATATTCTTGATAATGGTTGTATGTGTATCAAAGTATGTGGATATTGTGTATATATACTCTTTTCTGATTCAAATTCATGCTGCTGTTAATGTTGTTTATTATTTGTATGTTAAGATATTCAATGGTACAATACCCGTTGATGAAAACACGGTAGGGCTTTCTTTGGCACTTTCCTTGGGATGTATAGTGGCATTAAATGACATACTGTATAAACCAAATTCAAGGTATATGGCTGTCAGGTATGTATATGTATTATTTATGATTACAGGACTATTCTATATAAAATCGCGAATCGGTATTATTGCAGTTATAATAGTATTATTACTATTTTCCAAGAAAAAAAGTTTTCGGTTATTATTGTGCGTGTGTATAATGGGTGTTTTGATGTTGTTTTATGGCAAGAAGGAGTCCACCTTGGGAAGATGCTTTATTTATTCTACTTCAGTAAAAATGATAGTAGAAAAACCTTCGTTGGCGTTAACGGGAGGAGGAAAAAACTATTTTGAAAGGAATTATATGCTGTATCAAGCCAAAGCATTGGAGCATGCGGACAAGGATGTGATAAAAAGAGCAGATAATATTCGTCATCCATTGAATGAATTTCTGCTTGTGACAATAGATTATGGAGGTGTGATTTGTCTGTCTGCTATCCTCTGTTTGTATTTCTTGGTCAAAGAAACAGAATCAGGAATACTGCGGTGGTCTGTGATAGTAATTGCAATATTTGCATGTTTCTCATATCCTTTTAAATACCCTATATCGTGGATTGCTTTGGCTTTTGCGCTATCCTCTATTGTTGATAAAAGTAGGGGACGTGTATGTAATTGTAGTGTGTGTTTATTGGGGATAGTTCCAATGTGTCTTTTGATAATGTCCGTGATGATAACAAATAGTTATTTCACTTGGAGAAAGGCTTATGATTATGCAGAGGTAGGAGATATACATAAGGCAGAGTACTATTATAGTCTTCTTAGAGAAAAACTTAATGCTGACGACATGTTTATGTATAATTATGCTCATTTCTTGTCAATGAACAAAAAAAACGACCAAGCATTAGAAACTGTGGCAGAGATCACTATAAATGACTATGATACGGAATTGTTGAAGGGTGAATTGTATCGTATACAAGAAAAATATCATGAAGCTATAGTACATTATACAATGGCGCATAGAATGTGTCCAAATAGGATAATACCTGTGTATGCTCTCTATACAATATATAAAAACAAAAGTGACGTTCGAAAACAAAAGTATTGGGGGGTGAAGGCTATAACTATGCCTATGAAAGTTTATTCAAAAGAGGTGGAATATATAAAGTTACAAATAAAAAAAGAAATATGTGTATGAAAAATTTGTTTTATTCAATCTTAGTCGTTTTTGCTGTCTTGGGATGTCGAGGCGAAAAAAATGGTGAGAATATCGTGCATGAAAATAACAAAGGTGAATTAATTGCAAAAGAGAATCATTTGTATATGGGAAAGTTAAGTAAACATGCAAAAGACACTGTCGGCTTCGCTTTCGATATATCAAATATGTCAGATTCTACAGTTGTTATACATAAAACAGACGTTTCCTGTAATTGTATCACATTAAATCCTATATTAGAACCTATACCTCCGCATTGTTCGGTAAAACTGTATGGCTCCGTTAACCTAAAAGAAATTTCTGGACATCTGAGTAAATCTGTTTTCATAAATTATGGTAGAGGATCATTGTTGGTGTTGCGAGTAATAGCTGATGTACAGTAAACAAAACGCAGATGCCGAACAGCGATAAAATAGTAGGCTATAATAAAATATAATTGAATGATAGAGCGGTAATAAGTACAAGTGTTACGAATAAAAGGAAGTATTGTTAAAGAAGACTCTTTTTGTTGTTGTGCATATAAGATATGCATACACATCTATTGTGAGATGGTAGAGGTAACTATAGACAAACATCTCTATTTGAGTGAATGGTATTATTGTGAAATTTTAAATAGGAAATAAATATGAAATGTATAAAATTGTTTATAGCAATGTCCTTCTTTTCGTTGGCGTTGGTATCGTGTTCAAGTGAAGATGAAGAGGTTTATAGTTGTGATAAAAGTGTAAACCAGTGGGTAAAGGCGCATGTTGCAGAAATAAAAAAAATGGATAGAGTTCAGTGGTTGAATGTGGATCAACAAAAGAAAATACCTATATACCGCGCTTTCACACCTGAGCAGAGAATACAATTCTGGGAAGCTAAATTCAAGGAGATAAACGAATTGCCTTGGACATTAGAAGAGAAGAAGCATATAGAGAAAGTCATTGTGTTTTTTAGAACTCATGAAGATTACATGTATGAATCGCCTACGGATAGTCAGCTGGATGAGATTGATAAATTCTTCTATAAATGGCAGAGTTATGCAATAGACAGCCTGGGATGGAGGAAAGAATTGTGTTATGCAATAGCTGGAAGTGGAGAAAAACTAAAGAATACAAAAGGAGAATTTGAATTGGCTGAAAAACAATCCCTGACATCAAAGACGAAAAGTACGAAAGTGGAAAGTAGTTGTAATTGCAACCTAACTTATGACTTCTGTACAGGAATAGCTCCATGCGAGAATGTTGCTTGTAATGGCTCTAATTGGGGATGTGGCTGGCTTTTAGTGTCTTCATGTAATGGACTTTGTGGAGGTATATGATTAATATAAAAATGATTCAAATTATAAAATTATGAAAGCGAAACATTATTTTTTGACACTTTTACTTTCGATAGTAGTATCCTTGTGTCTTGCGTGGACCAGAGCATTCAAGTCTGTGTGGATAGGTAGTTGGTGCTTCACCATGGGATATGCCCTGCTTACATATCTCGTGCTGAACAAGTTGAACCCAGAAAAGGTAAAGGAAGTTGTAGGACTTGCTGTGGCTGTAGCGGTGGGCAGTTTCCTGTTAGAAATTCCGATTAGAGTGCTGGACTTCGTTGGCACTTATGCTTCGCTGCTGGAGCCCGTAATAGTGACAGCAGGAATAGGACTGACTGCACTGTGTTATGTAAGGAAGAGCATGGTAACGCTGACGCTGTCGTTTATCATCATACTGCTGCTCAATACCGTAGTGATGCATGAGTGGTTGGAGTTCTGCAGCGAACGCCTTGGCAGACACTGCTTCTAATGAGTGTATTATATAATAAGGTAAGTAATAGCCCTTATAGATGTTTGGAGTAAATCAGACAGCTGTAAGGGCTTTTTCATACCCTGCTAGACAAAAAGATAGTAGGAAATTTGTTGTTCCGAAAAGAAAAACGTAAATTTGCGGTAAAATTAAAAAGGAGGACTGATTATGTCACAATATGGAGAAAACTACATACGTTTTGACTGGGCTATGAAACGCCTGCTGCGCAATAAGGCTAACCATGCCGTGCTGGAGGGATTCCTTTCATCACTGATAGGCAGGAAGTTCAAGATAGAGCGTTTCCTTGAGAGCGAGGGCAATCAGGAGGACGAGCTGGACAAATATAACAGAGTGGACATCCTCGCGGAAAGCGAAGAGGGCGAACTCATTATCATCGAGATTCAGAACAGCCATGAGATAACCTATTTCCATCGTATGCTCTATGGAGTGTCAAAGACCATAACGGAATATATCGCGAGAGGAGATACTTATGAGAGGGTTCGCAAGATATACTCAATCAATATCGTATATTTTGAGCTGGGACAAGGAAAGGACTATGTGTACCACGGCAAGACGGAGTTCAAGGGCATACACAAACCTCACGACCTGCTGCGACTGTCAGCACACCAGAGCGAACGCTTCCTTGGCGTAAAGGGTAGGGACAAGAACAAGGAGCACGATGCTGGCGAACTGTTTCCTGAGTATTACATCCTTCGTGTAAATGATTTTGACAAGGTGGCGACTACTCCGCTTGACGAGTGGATAGAGTTCCTAAAGACTGGCAACATTGCCGACAACGCCAGGGCGGCAGGACTGCCAGAGGCGCGCGAACACCTACGTGTGGACTCGCTGCCTGACAAGGATAAGCGTGCCTATCTGCGCTATATGGAGTCAGTGCGCCACATGCGCAGCCTGTTTGACACCAGTCGAGATGACGGCTATCAAGAGGGACGTGCGGAAGGAAGAATAGAAGGACGTGCGGAAGGAAGAGAAGAAGGCATGGCAGAAGGTATGGCTAAAGGCTTGGAAAAAGGTCGTGCAGAAGGTGTTGAGGAAGGATATAACAAGCGTTCATGTGAGATCGCTGCTCAAATGAAAAAGATAGGTATGCCAAAAGAACAGATAGCGGAAGTGACTGGGCTGTCTGTCGAAGATATAGAAAAATTGTAAGGTTATGGGTCTTTTGGTTGTGGGTTATTTGGTTATAGGTTGTGGGTCTTTGGGTTTTAGGTTGTCTGGGTCTGTCCCAGAAATACAGTTCGATTTTCAATCCGAATCGGCTTTGCCGCTTGCCCAAGCAAGAAAGACCCACAACCTCTAACCCACAACCCTTACTTCTTCTTTAGCTCATAAAGATCCTTGCGGCGGTCGCGCAGGTTGCGCACGGCACCATAGGTATGCAGTTCGTTGAGCAGGTTGAGGTCAACGTCAGAGATAAGAATCATCTCGGTGTTGGCTGTGGCTTCCGAACGCTTGCCGTCATTAGGGAAGGCGAAGTCGCAAGGCGTGAACACCGCACTCTGTGCGTACTGTATATCCATGTTGTGCACGCGTGGCAGGTTGCCTACGCTGCCTGCTATGGCAACGTAACACTCGTTCTCTATGGCTCTTGCTTGTGCGCAAACCCTTACGCGAGAGTAGGCGTTCTGCGTATCGGTCATGAAAGGCACGAAGAGAATCTGCATGCCGTCCTGCGCCATAAGGCGTGATAGCTCCGGGAACTCCACATCGTAGCATATCACGATGCCAATCCTACCGCAGTCGGTGTCGAACGTTTGTATTCTGCTACCACCTGTAAGACCCCAGCACTTCTGTTCGTCAGGTGTCACGTGTATCTTCTCATACATGTCCACGCTGCCATCGCGGCGGCAGAGGAAACCTACGTTGTAGAGTGCACCGTCATCCTTTACGTAAGGCATACTGCCCGTTATGATGTTTATGTTATACTCTATGGCGAGTTCGCGAAAGCGGTCACGTATCTGTTCCGTATACTGCGCCATGGCACGTATGCTCTGTGCCTCGCCCATCTCATTGAACTTCGCCATCAGCGGTGCATTGAAGTATTCAGGGAAGAGGATGAAGTCGCTCTTGTAGTCACTGACGGAGTCAACGAAGAACTCCACCTGCTCGAAGAGGTCGTCCATGGATGCGTAAGGACGCATCTGCCATTGCACGAGACCTATGCGCACGTTAGGCTTGCGGTCCACGTAGGAGTCCGTAGGCGGCTGGTAGTAGATGTTATCCCATTGCAGCAGTGTGGCGCAGTGTTCACTCTCCTCATCGCTTGGGAGGTAGTTGCGAATCACGCGGCGCACGTGGAAATCGTTTGACAGCTGGAATGTCAGCACAGGGTCATAGATTTCGCGTGAGCGCACCTTCTCGATATACTCCTTAGGGCGCATCTGGTCGGCATACTTATGATAGTTAGGTATGCGTCCGCCAAACATGATAGCCTTGAGGTTAAGTTTCTCACACAGTTCCTTACGGTACTCGTACATACGTCGTGCGAGTCGCAGTCCGCGGTAGTCCGGATGTATGAACACCTCGATGCCGTAGAGAATGTTACCGTTAGGATCATGCGTGTTAAAGGTTTCGTTGCCCGTTACCTGTGCGTAGGTGTGGTCGCCCTTCACCATGTTGTAGTTGACGATGATAGACAGTGCGCAGCCTACTATCTTGTCGTCCACCTCTATCACCACCTGTCCTTCGGGGAAGATAGTGATAAGCTTCTTGATCTGTGCGTGAGTCCAGAATACGTCTGACCCGCCGTAGATACGTTTGAAGGACCTGGCAAGCTGGTCATAGTCCTCCATGTGTAGGTTACGTAACCCTACCTTTTCAATTTTACGATTCTGATCCATAATACAATCTGTTTGTTTTGGTTGTTGGTTTGGGGGTTGTTGGTTGTAGGTCTTTCTTGCTTAGGCAAGCGGCAGAGCCGATATCTTGCTTAGGCAAGCGGCAAAGCCGATTCAGATTGGAGGTTGAGCTATATTGAGGGGACAGACCCGCAACCAATAACCATTTAAGGGGACGGACCTAAAACCTAAAACCCACTAAGCCTACTCCTCTGTTTCTCCGTAGTAGTCGTTCCACTCCTCCAGAGCTTTCTTCCAGTCTGTGGTATCGTTCTTTATTTCAGCGTCAGCCATGAGTTTCTGTTCCTGTTCCTCATCGCGCTGCTTGTCACGTTCTCTCTTGGCCTTCATCGCAGCGATGGTGGCGTCATCAAGAATCACGATGGCTCTGCGCTCTATGGCGGCATACAGCTCGTTGAGTCCGAAGTTCTTGCCCGGCTCGTTGAAGTCGGATATGTTAAACTCGTAGTCTACACGCAGGTCGTGTCTGATAGCCTTTTGCTTCAGACGGTTGGCGCGCTCCTTGAGCTTCAGTAGCTTTGCTATAGCGAGAATCTCGCTCTCTGAGTATTTCGTTCTTCCCATGTTGGTTGTTTAGTTGTTTGGTTGTTTGGTTGTTTGGTTGTTTGGTTGTTTGGTTGTTTGGTTGATTGGTTGTTTGGTTGTTTGGTTGTTTGGTTGATTGTTTGGTTTGGTGGTTGGGGGTTGTAGGTCTTAGGTCTTTTGGATTGGGAGGTTGGGCTATATTGTGGGGACAGACCCACAACCTAAAACCCACAACCATCAAACCATAACTTAATACAGTAGCAGCAATCCGGCGAATGCTGCGTATACTATCATACGGATAGGATTTACCTTTACTATCTTCACACCTATGATGGTGGCTACGAATAGTGTTATGGAAATCCAGAAGTGCCATGGCGAATGTGATGGCGCATCAAAGTTCTCACTGTTGCACAGCATCAGTGTGGCAGCGGCAAGCAGTCCCACAACGGCAGGGCGCAGACCAGTGAACACACTCTGTACCGGCTGTGAGTTCATATACTTCAGGAACATCTTGCTTATCAAGAGCATCAGGATGAAGGATGGCAGCATCAGAGCGCCGGTAGCAGTGCAGCTGCCTAAGATGCCGAGCAGTGGGTTCCCCGTAGCATGATACATGGCGGTATATCCGCAGTATGTGGCACTGTTGATACCGATAGGACCTGGTGTCATCTGCGATATCGCCACAATGTTGGTAAACTCTGCCGAGGTCATCCAGTGATGGTTCGCCACTACCTCATGCTGTATAAGCGACAGCATACCGTAACCGCCACCGAAGCCGAATGCTCCGATGATGAAGAAAGTATAGAAAAGGGTGAGAATTAACATTTGGTTGTTTGGTTGTTTGGTTGTTTGGTTGATTGGTTGTTTGGTTGTTTGGTTTGGTGGTTGTAGGTTTTGGGTCTTTTGGATTGGAGGTTGAACTGTATTGAAGGGACAGACCCACAACCAATAACCTACAACCCAAAACCACCAAACCAACAGACTAACCCACAACCTAAAACCATTAATATCCTATTCGCTTGGCTTTATGAACTGTCCGTAGACATATCCACCAATGCCAGCAGCGAGAATTATGTATATAGGGTTAACACCGAGCAGCCATATCAGCAGGGCTGAGGCTATCGGTATCCAGCAGTTTATGAGGCTTATGCCAGCACTCTTTGCCATGTTCCATGTAGGTATGGCGATGAGTGCCACCACTGCTGGGCGTATGCCAGCAAAGGCAGCCGCCACCCATGGTACATCCTGAAAGTTCTGGAAGAACATGGCTATTGCTAATATGATGAGCAGTGAAGGCATTGCAGTGCCCAGTGCGGTCAGTGCGGCACCCTTGATGCCACGGAGTCTATAACCTATGAAGATGGAAAGGTTGATGGCAAAGACGCCGGGGCATGACTGCGCCACGGCTATAAGGTCCAGAAACATGTCTTTGTCTATCCACTTGCGTTTGTCTACCACTTCCGCTTCTATAAGAGGTATCATGGCATATCCGCCACCCAAGGTGAACAGTCCTATGCGGAAGAACGTGGAGAAGAGTATCTTGTTCATGAAATAACGTTTGCAGGCGGTAGTCACTCCACCTTATATATAACAATAGTAACTTTTACGGTGCAAAGTTACTAAATAATCTACTACCAGCAAAGCAAAAAGGGGGATTTTTGGTTTTATTGGTTTGGTGGTTATGGGTTGTAGGTTGTAGGTCTGTCCCTTTAATGGTTATCGGTTTTAGGTTTTATGTCTGTACCTGCGATATAACGCAAACTCCAATTCGAATCGGCTTTGCCGCTTGCCTAAGCAAGAAATCGGCTCTGCCGCTTGCCTAAGCAAGAAAGACCTACAACCACAAACCCCACAAGCACCTTCCTAAATATCCAGTTTCAGTCCGAGGGAGAGACTGAGAATATCCTTCAGCGGCAGAGTGCCGTTAACAAACTTGCTTACGATATACAGATCGCAGCTGGAGAGTTCCCATACGGCACTTAGGCTCTTTATGAAGAAGCGTCTCTCCTTAGGGATGTTGATGGTATAGCGCTGACCAAGGAAGAGATGAAAGCGAATCTTAGAAGAGAATCTGTAGTAGTCACGGTCTGGGTATCGCTCGGGTTCCCTCGTCCAGTAGTCGCCCTGCAATACGGAGTTGAGGAACAGACCGCATGACAGCGGTTGCCACGATAAGTTTACGCCGCGCCCCTTGTTCGTGGTCTTGAATGTATATAAGGAGCGTGTCCATGGCACGTAAGTCTGGCGCAGGGTGAAGGTGGCGAACGCTTCATCCTTGGAGTATCGCGGCACGTAGCCGAACATGAAGTCCGTCTCCCACTGATGTCGTTTGCCGTAATGCCATCCTGCACCAAGGTTTATCAGTCCGATGCTGCCAGCATACTGTAGGCGGTAGAAACTCGGTATCATGGAGAGCCATATCTTGTTGCGGCGTGCTATGCGTTTCTCGTATTGTGCTATTCTGGTGTTTAGCTCGGCTATGGTGATGCTGTCATGGATGTGCTGCTCAGTGAGATCTATGCTGTCGGCTGTGATGATATGCTCCGTCACTGTGCTGTCTGCTGCCTCCTGTGCGGTCCCCGTAAGCGGGAGGGCAGTGAGCAGGCAAAGGTTAGTAAGAAATCGTTTCATATTCATAACCACTTTCGTTTACGGTGAAAACATAATACTGTCTGTCTTTGGCGCAGGTAATCTGGTAATACATCATGCCATCGCCGAACAATTCGTGTGCTTCGGTGGCATGACCGTGGCCGTGAATGCAACAAAGAGGGTTCTTCAGAGCGAGAATTTCGTACTCAAAAGCCTTTGCCACATTGTTGTTGAACTCATCGCTGTATGGTGATACGTGCATCGCCATGATGGTGTTAGCGCACTGTGTGTCCCCTCTGAAACTTTCTATGTACTGCAAGTCTGGCACAGGGTTGGAGAAGTCGAACTCCAGGGCGTTCGTGTCAATGCAGATGAAGCGTGTAGGACCGGCGACAAACGTGAAGTTCTCCTTGCCGAACATGGTGCGGAACACCGCCTTGCCGCTGCCTATACAGTCGTGGTTGCCTAAAAGAACAACGTATGGTACCTTGAGCTTGTTGAGTATCTTCTGCTGCCATTCAAACTCCTTTGTCACTCCGAAGTCCGTCAAGTCACCACAGTGCAGCACAAAATCTATGTCCGTGCGGCGATTGATGTGCGCCACCTCGTCCTCCGTTTCGTCGTACCATCGCTGTGTGTCGCTGATAACCGCAAAACGAATCTCTTTCTTACCATACGTGTTGCTCTCTATCCTCTTGATGTTTCGGGCGTTGATGTCTGTGTCGCCGTCAATCTTGCCATCGTATGGATGGATGTCTATAAGGTCGCAGGCAGATAGCGCACTTAGCATGAAGCCGTAGAATAAGGCTTGCGCAAAAACGTTTCTATGTATTGATATTGCCATGATTATACTGATAACAGATGTAGAATGATGCAGCAAAGGTAAGGAAAAATAATGACATAAAGCTGCGGAAGGAATAAAGAAAGAAAGAAAAAAAGAACATAAATAGGGGATTATTGATTATCTGCATGTTGTACCACAAATGATGACGAAGGATAACCTTTATTACTAAAGAAAAGTAAAAAACTTGTAAGTTATGATAGTTTTTATTAACTTTGCAGTGAGATGCTTAATGAAAGTTTGCTGCCCGTCATGATGGTCAACGAATTTACGATAAGCATGAACCTAAGCAAGAAATAACAGAGAAGATGAAAATAGTGCAACTGGACGGTTATGCCGCCAACCCTGGTGACCTTGACTGGAAACCATGGAACGAGATAGAAACAGCCGATGGCGAGAGGTGCGTATTCACGGAATATGACCGCACAGAGCCAGAACTCGTGGTGGAGAGGGCAAAGGACGCTGATATCATTATCATCAACAAAGTGTTGATAACCAGTGATATCATGGCGCAGTTGCCACAATTGAAGTATATCGGTGTGTTGGCAACGGGGTATAACGTGGTAGACATAGCCGCTGCACGTCGCCGTGGCATCATCGTCACGAATATCCCAGCATACAGCACCGCTTCCGTGGCACAGTGCGTCTTCGCACATATTCTGAACATAACAAACGCCGTTGAGCTGCACAGCCAGTCTGTACGTAATGGCGACTGGGGCAGATGCCCTGACTTCACATACACGCTGTCACCGCAGACGGAGCTGGCGGGGCGCACCATCGGTATCATAGGCTATGGCAATACAGGCCGTGCCGTGGCAGAGATAGCCCATGCTTTCGGCATGAAGGTTATGCTGGCACCTTCCCTCCGCAAGTCTGGGGCAAAGCGCAAGGGACTGCCAGAGTATGTAGAGGAGGCGGAGAGCCTAGAACGCTTCTTTGCTGAATCCGACATAGTGAGTCTGCATTGTCCGCTGACCGACAGCACAAGGCATATCATAAACCGCAGCACCATTGCCCTTATGAAACCCTCTGCCATAGTTATAAACACGGGCAGAGGTCCGCTGGTGGACGAAGCTGCATTGGCGGAGGCCCTTAATAGCGGCAGAATAGCAGCGGCAGGCGTTGACGTGCTGGAAGAGGAACCACCTGTAGATGGTTCTCCCTTGATAGAGGCGCGCAACTGCCATATCACCCCCCATATAGCATGGGCCACGCAGGCGGCACGCCAGAGACTGTTCAATATAGCGGTAGAGAACGTGAAAGCCTTCTTGAACGGTGCACCGCAGAACGTGGTCAGTGCATAACTCATAAATTATAATGCACAATTCCTTATTTGATGAAGAAGAATATACTTACAGCTGGTCTCGCTCTACTGATGGCAGTGCCGTCAATGGCAGATGTTCAGTGGTTTGACGGACACCATCATGTGGTGTATCATGTGGTGGGCAAGGCATCGCCAGTGGTTGATATAGCCCTCCAAATGTTCCGCGACGACATGAAAGCCGTAACAGGACAGACGGCAAAGAGCAGCAGCAAGGCACAGATAGAGATATACCAGCTTGACGAGGCGAATGCCAAGACTATCAAGGCTCTGAGCAAGATGAATGTCCTCTCCGCCAGATTGATGGACAACAAGGACGCTTTCTTTATAGGAGAGCGAAGCGGCAAGATTGTAGTAGTAGGCAACAACGGTCGCGGTACCGCCTACGGCATACTTGAACTGTCGCGCAAGGCAGGTGTATCACCCTGGGTGTGGTGGGGTGATGTAGTTCCCGAGCACAAGGAGTCACTCACATTCACCGCTGCCGACGAGACGCTGCAAAGCCCCTCTGTGGAGTACAGAGGCATCTTCCTAAACGATGAAGACTGGAGTACCCTGCAGTGGGCGCACCGCACAGTGGAGCCGAAACTGCCCAAGGGAACTATCGGACCGTCTACCTACAAGCGCATATTTCAGCTCCTTCTACGCCTGAGAGCCAACACCATGTGGCCAGCCATGCACGAGTCTACAAAGGCTTTCTTCTCAGTTCATGGCAACAGAGCCATGGCGGATTCGTGCGGCATAGTGCTCGGTTCGTCACATTGCGAGCCTATACTGCGCAGCAACACTGGTGAATGGGATAAGAAGAAGCGCGGAGCTTACAACTTCATCACCAATCGCGCGAGTGTGCTCGACTACTGGAAGGAACGCCTTGAGGAGATGAAGGGACAGGAAGCACTCTTCACTATCGGCATGCGCGGCATACATGACGGCTCCATGGAGGGCGTGAAGACTGCGGAAGAGAAGCTGAACGGTCTGCAGACCGTTATAGACAGCCAGCGTGAACTTATATCAAAGTATTACTCAAAGGATGTGGAGAACGTTCCGCAGGTGTTCATACCATACAAGGAAGTGCTCGAAATATACGAGAGCGGACTGCGTGTGCCCGATGATGTCACGTTGATGTGGTGTGATGACAACTATGGCTATATGACTCGCCTTAGCGATGCCGAGCAGCAGAAGCGCAAGGGCGGGGGCGGCATATACTACCACCTCAGCTACTGGGGCAGACCGCATGACTACCTGTGGCTCACCACCACGCAGCCGGGATTGGTCTATAACGAGTTGAAACTCGCTTACGACCATAATGCCCGCAAGATGTGGATAATAAACGTTCACGACCCCAAGGTGGCGGCATACCAGCTGTCTCTCGCCATGGATATGGCGTGGGATATCAACAGTGTTACACCTACTACTATCCGTAAGCACCTGCAGGGATGGCTCACGCAGCAGTTCGGACGGACTACCGCCACGCATATCATGCCTGCCATGGAGCGATTCTACCAGCTCTGCGGCATCAGGAAACCAGAGTTCATGGGCTGGACACAGGTGGAACTGGACCGGAAGAAATATCCTGGCGGCAAGTCGTTGCCGACAGATACTGAGTTCTCCGAGACCGAGTTTGGGGGTGAGCTGGAGCGATACCTTGAGGACTATGATGCTATCTGCGATATAGTAAACAGCGAAGGCAGAAAGGATGCGGCTTACTTTGCCCATGTGCTCTATCCCGTGAACTGTGCGGCAGCCATGGCGCACAAGCACCTTGAGGCACAGCTTGGCGACACCCTGACCGCCATGAAGTATCAGGAGCAGATAAAGGAGTACACAAAGAAGTACAACAGTCTTCATGGCGGCAAATGGAACGGACTGATGGACGCCAAGCCACGCAACCTGCCCGTGTTCGCAGACTACGCTACGGACGACAGCACCATGCTGCGCCGTACAAAGTGCAAGCCGCTGAACAAGACTACACTCGATGGCTGTGTGGTGCGGAATGCATCAACCTTCAACCGCAGTACGGGCAAGGTGCAGCCTATAGAGATGCTGGGCCACAGCATGAAGGCGGTGGCTATAAGCAGGAACGCCTCCATAACGTTTGACTTCGATACAGAGAAGTCGGGCAGGGCTGTGTTGCGCACCGCCATGATTCCTACGCAGGCAAACGACAAGGGCGACATACGCTATGCTGTAAGCATTGATGGAGGTGCACCAACCGTATATTCATTGAAGGAACCCTACCGCTCCGAGCGATGGAAGAAGAACGTGCTGCGCGGACAGTCTTTGCGCAATCTTGACCTTAACCTCGCTCCGGGACGCCATACGCTGACCGTAACAGCACTGGACGACCATATCATTATGGACCAGTGGATGGTGGACTTCCGCCCCGACAGGGAGTTCTATGTATTCCCCATTGCGAGGTAAGAGTATGGCGAGAACCACCCCTATATAAAATAAGGAGAGACGGATAAAACAAAAGGAGGAGAGAGATGGAACTGCGTAAGCCAGGAAAGAAAGCAGCCATAGCGGGCATTGCTGCGGTAATAACTGCCGTGGCAATGTACTGCATTGCTATTGGTAGCATCCAGCAATGGATAATCCATAAGGGCGTGAGGATGCTCTCCGACCGCCTCGAAACGGTGGTGCGCCTTGACAGCGTGGATGTGAGCATAGCCGAAAGGCGGATGAACCTGTACGGATTCAGCGTAGAAGACAGGCAGCATAACAACATGCTGAAGGTGGATACCATGAATGTGAATGTGGCACTGATGCCGCTGTTCCATTCCCGTATTGAGATAACGAGGATGCAGATGCATGGTGTCAGAGCCATGCTCTACAAAGAACGCAAGGACACGGCTGCCAACTACCAGTTTATTATTGATGCCTTCAGGAAGAAAGAGCCGTCAGACGGTGATGCCTCTGACGGAGGAAAGCACAAGCCGTTCAGCGTTGTGCTGCATTCGTTGTCGGTCAGCAGACTGACAATGCGATGGGATATACATTCCGAACCTATCAAGGAAAGTGGAAAGTTTGACCCTAACCATATATATATAGTCAATACTTCGCTTGCCGAGGGCTGCATGGAGACAGACGAAGAACAGCTCATACTTGCGCTGCGCAGACTGCACTGCGAGGAACAACACAGTGGAATGACAGCGCAGATAGCCGCTGCAGATTACCACAAATGGCGCAAGGACAGTGTTCGGGTGGAGCTATGGCATGGTGACTGCGCATGGCGTGACATGAAGGCAAGTTTCCGCAGTATCAGCACCAGGCAGAGTGGGGGAGCGATAACTATGCGCAAGCCGCTGGCACTGCACATCGACTCGCTGGCATATCGCCGCGACAATGGCAGACCACACAAGCGGATGGGCAGACCGCACCGCGGATATTTCGATGCAGGACATGTTAATGCCCTGCTCAATGCGGATGCCGTCTTGCGATATGCTACGCCCGACAGTACGCTGCTTGACATCAAACGCATGGCGGTATGCGACAAAGCATCGGGCATAGACATACGCAGCTTCACAACATCAGTAGCCATAAGGCGTGACACCATAGCATTGTGTAATATGAATATGCGTCTGCGACAGAGCCGACTGGAAGCAAAACATATGTGCGGCACGCTTATTCGTGATGACGAAGGCAAGGCGCATGATGTGCGGATAAGCCCCTTTCTTCTATCGGCAAGAATGACGTTGAGAGACATTGCCAGACCATTCGCCCCAGTATTGAGCGATTTCACCACACCGCTGGACGTCTCTGTTACTACCGATGGCACGTTGGAGCGCATGAGGTTCAGTCATATAACCGTGAAAAACGGTGACAACCGTCTGCTGCTCACCGCCTGTGGCGACATGCATGACGTAACGAAACGCTACGATTTGCGACTGCATTTCAACGATATAAGACTGCGAGCTGAACGTGGAGTGAAGGAAACCATAGTAGGACACTTCTCCAAGAAGGTGCGCATGAAGATGATACGCCAGATGCAGAAGATAGGAGACATACGCTATCGGGGCAATGTCACCGTGGCATTCAGACGTGAGGATATTGATGGTACACTGTATACGAAGTATGGCAATGCCGACTTCGCTTTCACCATAGATGGCAGGAGCAAGCAGATGACGGGCATGATATCCACCGACTCGCTCGCCCTGGGCAGCATAATGAATGTGAAAGGTCTAGGCAGCATGAAGGCAAAGGCCTACTATGGCTTCAATGTGGCATCGAAGAGCAAACGCAAGGTGAAGTCAAACGGTAGATTGCCCATAGGTTGGATGAATGCAACAGTGGAGCATGCCAGCTTCAAGCGCATACAGTTCCGCGATGTTTCTGCCGTGATGCATAGCGATGGAAGCACCGCAGTAGGAGAGATAGTGTTGCCAAAGAAGCTGTTTGACATATCACTGACATTCTGGTACACGCAGACAGACTCTGTGCAGAACCTGAAATTCAAGCCAAAACTCTCCAAGCATAAGCAGAAAGAACCGCTTGTTCGTAATATGAAGAAGTGGCGGGACTATCTTGA
>SAMEA104315434__coassemble_382_pt1 | contig 24926 bp, 18 predicted proteins | sample SAMEA104315434__metabat2_high_PE_014 | metagenome-assembled genome bin SAMEA104315434 (sample SAMEA104315434) | gut metagenome | biome: Monkey gut; feature: monkey-associated habitat; material: faeces | place: China | collected 2013
CTCATTGATTTTCAATGTGCGCTATGTGATGGCACATAAAAGTGATGAAGTCAGGCGGGGAATGGTAGTACCTTTTTTAGAAAATGGACCTTTGTTAGTAATGTTAACTATTTCACGTAAGTCAGGTAGATGTCGTCCATAGTCACACTTCCATCTTCTATTAATGATTCCAATGCATTGTGCAATAGATGGTCTGATATGCCAGTTTCCTTCAGTTCGTATGCCGCATGTGGCTTCCCGTCGGATAATAGGCCAATGATGGATTTTTTTGCGGCAACCATTTTGTTTACGGTTGTACGTTTATTGTTTATGCAGACATCGCAGAGCATACAGTCGCAGGAATCTTTTTGACCGAAATATTCAAGCAACATTCTCTGTCTGCATTTGGATGTGCATTCGGCATAGTCAATAACAGCCTTTATACGTAACGTATAACAGTTCTTTAGATTCTCGTATATTTCCTTTTTTATGACTAGTCTGTCTGAATCAATCCTTTGTCTTTTGTATCTAATAATGGGGATATTACGCCGCGGAACATACCTTATTATGCGTTTCTGCGCCAGCTGCTTGAGTGTGATGTGCAGTTGTTCATCAGTGATGCCAGTTTTTCCTGCAATGGCATGCTCGTCAATGTATGTCAGATCTATAAATAGTGAGCCATAGTATCTCATCAGTGTTGACATCACAGCATCTTCCATAGCAGACATTTTTTCGATTGTGTATAATTCTTCCCTTCTGACAACTATTTGTACTCTTGCATGCGAGTCCTGATTGCTGTTATACTCTATGTAACCTGCATTTTGAAGGATTGATAGTGCGCCATGCAGCAGGGTGGGGAAGTGCTTGAAATTTACGCAGAAGTTGTACTCATTAAATTCATAACATGCGCCCTCACCAGTCTCTACAGCAAGTTCGAAGAAATATGCTAGATTGTCATATACCTTTCTAATATATTCCTTCTCTGGAAACATCTCGTTTACACTCTTCATCAATCTACGGTGATCATTGTAGTTGTAGAGAAGAACGGCGTATGCCCTTTTCCCGTCACGTCCTGCACGTCCGGCTTCCTGGAAATATGCTTCAATAGAGTCTGGGCAATCAGCATGGATTACCAATCTCACATCAGCTTTGTCAATGCCCATACCAAAAGCGTTTGTTGACACCATAACCCTTGTCTTCCCCTCTTGCCAGTCCTTTTGACGCTGGTTCTTTATAGCGAAGTCAAGACCTGCGTGGAAGTATGTCGCTGTAATTCCCTGCTCCGTTAGGGCGGAGGCTATTATTTTAGTTTTTTCTCTGCTTCTTGTGTATACTATTGCAGAGCCAGACACAGATTGTAGTATGTGTGTAATCTCCTTGTCCTTGTCTTCCACAGTTCTCACCACATAGGAGATGTTGTCCCTCCTAAAGCTCATGGAAAATACCTGAGGTTTGTCGTTATGATATTCCCCAAAGTGTAGACTCTTTTTTATGTCCTCCATCACGCTAGGGGTGGCGGTGGCGGTGAGTGCTAGTACTGGCACGTCAGGTAGTTTCTTCCTTATCTCTCCGATATTCAGATAAGATGGTCGGAAATCATATCCCCATTGCGATATGCAGTGTGCTTCGTCAACGGTGATGAAACATACCTTCATGTAGTAAAGTTTTGCAAGAAAGAGTGGATGCACCAGCCTTTCGGGCGATACATACAGAAATTTTACCGCTCCATATATGGCATTGTCCAGCACTCTTAAAATGTCCTCATGGCGCATTTCTGAGTTGATAGCCTCCGCACTGATACCTTTTGTCTTGAGATGCATCACTTGATCATTCATAAGGGCTATGAGCGGTGTCACAACAATGCACACTCCGTCCATAGTGAGTGCTGGCACCTGAAATGTTACACTCTTTCCGCCTCCTGTAGGCATTAGTCCCAAAGTGTCATGACCATCGGCAATGCTTTTTATAATGTCAAGCTGTATACCACGGAAAGAGTCGTAACCGTAATATCTCTTCAAGGTCTTTATGAATGTATCCTCTCTCATTGATGCTATCTCTGTCAGTAAGTATGAATATATAGGGATTTTTAGGCGAACAAAATGATAACGTAGTCGGTGATGCGTAGGATAGCTGGCTTTTATACATTACGTTCTTGAAATATTGCATTCACTGTTTATCGGTAACTGAAAATGTAATTGGTATTTAAGAAGGTTTCAATTTTGGAAATGTATATCCTCTATGAGTAGCTGTATGTGTCCTCGTTTGTATGTGTTTTCCTCAATGGTATATGCTATGTCGAACGAGCGTCGTGATTTTATGAATCTTGCAGCTGCTGACTGTCCAAAGGCTATGCCGTTCATTACCGTAGGGGATTTAGAATCCACTAGTTCTAATTTTATATGTTCCTGCTCTCTGCCCACTACTTTAGATGTGCCGAAATCATAAACATTTTTGGTTGCGAATACAGGTTTCGGGTTTCCTGGTCCAAAGGGGGAGAAACGCTTTAGGTCATGATACAGTCGCTTGTTGATATCTTTGAAATCAATCATTGCGTCAATACAGAGAACTGGTTCTGTGTATACTCTGTTTATGTGTCGGTCTACATATTCTTTGAATCTTTTTGTGAATTCCTCAACATCTTCCCATTTTATGGTCATGCCGCAGGCATAGGTGTGTCCACCGAAGTTTGTGAGTAAATCCCTGCATGCCTTGATGGCGGCATAGATGTCAAAGCCAGGTATGGAGCGTGCAGACCCTGTGGCGAACTGTCCGTCACGCGTCAGTACTATAGTTGGTCTAAAATATGCCTCAGTGAGTCGTGATGCAACAATGCCTATAATGCCTTTGTTCCATTTCTCGTCACATATTACAATGCAGTTGTTATGACTTTCTTTTTCAAGATTTTCCACTATATGGTTTGCCTCCTCCGTAGTGTGCTTGTCAATATCCTTGCGCTGCTCGTTATATTCGTTGATATGTTTGGCGATTGCCTTGGCCTGCTCTTTGTCCTTTTGTACCAGTAGGTCTACCGACAGTTTTCCGTTCTCCATACGTCCAGAGGCATTGAGTCTTGGACCAATTTTGAAGACGATGTCGTTCATGCTGATTTCTTTGTCTGTCAGTCCGCATATGTTAAGCAGGGCTTCTACGCCTGTTGACGGATTCTGATTTATCTGTTTCAGTCCGTGATATGCTAGAATCCTATTCTCTTCTGTCACTTGTACGAGGTCAGCGGCTATGCTAATGGCGCAGAGGTCAAGTAATGGGATGAGCTTGGAGAAAGGAATGCCATTGTTCTTGGCGAATGCCTGCATGAACTTGAATCCTACGCCACAACCGCAAAGTTCCTTGAAAGGGTAGGTATCATCCGTCCGCTTAGGATTCAGTATTGCCACAGCATCGGGCATCACATCGTCGGGCGTATGATGATCGCATATGATGAAGTCGATGCCGTTCTTCTCTGCATATGCTATTTCTTTGTGAGCTTTTATTCCGCAGTCTAGTATGATGATAAGTTTTACGTTCTGCGATTTCGCATAGTCTATACCCTTTTTGCTAACACCGTAGCCTTCATCATATCTGTCTGGGATGTAATAGTCTATGTTTCCGTAAAACTGTTGTAGGAATTTGTAAATCAGTGCTACGGCTGTGCATCCGTCTACATCATAGTCGCCATATATCATTATGCGTTCTTTCCTGCCTATCGCATCGTTTAGCCTGTCTACTGCTATGTCCATGTCTTTCAGTAGGAATGGGTCTGTTAGATCGTTGAGCTGCGGACGAAAAAACCTCTTAGCACCTGATTCGGTAGCAATGCCCATCCTTACAAGCTGCCCAGCCAGTACAGGCGAGATGTTCAGTTTCTCTGCCAATGCTGTAATTTGTACCCTCTGAGTTTCAGTCGTGTTTGTCAGTTCCCACTTGAAGTGCATGTATCTTTCTTCTTTTTAATTATGTTTTTCCACCTTCTTCATGGTGAGTTTCGTTATTTTTCCATCAGTTGTCATTTCCCCGTCAATGACGAATTTCGCATATTTTTCCTTAGATTGGTCTGTGCGGTCTAGCTTTAGTTCGGCAGGAAAATGTATCCTAAGCGTGTATGTGTTATCATCATTCTTTACCTTGTCAACCTTAGTACCTTCTAAAATATGCCAGTTTAGGTTTTTTACATCGTCCTTGTATAGCTTGTTCATGAATGTGACCACATCGTTTTCTGAAGCGTTCGGCTTATTCAGAAAGTTTGTCAGTTCATTTGCAACAGTCTCTAACAGTTTCCCCTCGTCATGTGCATTGATAGCCTGGAAAAATTTTTTAAATGCGCCTTTAGCTGCCGACTCTTCTTCTGGAGTCACCTCTGTTTGCTTTTTGTCGTCTATGAAATCTTGTGCAAGTCCTGCATACTTTCCATCAGGATGTTGCTGTAGATACAGAGTGTATGCCGTCATGCTATTGCTTCTACTTGCTATGGCGAAGTCTATGGAATCTATTTTATTAGATGCTTCACCGCAATGAGGAGAAGCAGGGTGTGAACTAAGATATTTTTCTAATGCGCTCTTTGTTCCGCTTGTTACAGCGTTCTTCCAGTCCTTATCCTCCTGCGAGAGACTCATCAATCTCACATTCACAGAGTCACGGTGATTCTGCGGGGCGTCATGATAGCGTGTCAGGTATGATTGTAGCACCATTGGATCCGTGCTCTGCATTGCATAGTCATAGTCATCCTGTTCCTTAGTCTGCTGCGAGTTGTTATAGAAATAGTATCCTATGCCGACTATTACCAATGCTATTATGAACGATGCTGTGAGCACTTTCTTCGATCTGCCGCCATCGTTGCGTTTCGTTAAGGTGGGTTGTTCCATCGGTGGAGCTGAGGGGGCTTCAGATGTCGACGTGCTTTGTATGGGCTGTAGCACATGTGCTGTAGTATTGCCTTGCTGGCGTTTTATGATATCCACGTTCCCAGCTATCTTTATTCCACAGTGCGGACATATCTCTGCCTTGTCGCTGACTTCTCTTCCACATTCTGGACATATTATGAGTGCCATATAATTATCTTTTTTTGTTATTGTCTATGCAAAATGTTAATATAGGAAATAAATTTACCTACATCTCGTTTCTTCTGTGTCTGAATTTCAGTTCCCTAAGTTTATGTTTCCCCATAAAGCGGCTCTTGTCAACGTAGCCTTTTATACCATTCAGTCGCCCCTTGCCAGTGTACTGCCACATGGTAACATCCCTTTGATCTATGAGCACTGGTTCCCTGGACGAATACTGAGCTATCATTATGAGGTATCTGTTAAGTTTTTCTGCTAGGTATCTGTTATAGAAGTTTGTGCCTGTATAAATTAATGGTCGCTGTCTGTACGTCTGTTCTATTAGGTCGAGGAACCTAAATAGCGAGTCACAGAACTCTTCCTTGTCCAACCCCGATGTGGTTTCTACATCTATCATCGGGATTAAATCCTGCTCGCTTGGCTTGCATTGTAGCACGAAATTCGCCAACTGGGTCTCTTGAGGGGTCTTGGCTCTATAAAAATGATATGAACCTACTTTAAGACCGTATTTGTGAGCTGTTAAAATGTTCGCCTCATATTTCGGGTCTATCAGATTTCCTCCCTCAGTGGCTTTTATGTAGACATATTCCATCTTTGTATTTTCGCCTACTGTCTCCCAAAAAACTTCGCCCTGATATCGTGATATGTCTATCCCATGGATGTGAGTGCATGTGTCCTCACATTCATATTGCTGTGCCATGATATGTTGCGGCAATGTGGTCTGTAGTATGACCGCCATTAAAAGCTTAAGGATTTGACTTATGTTTTTTCTCGCTTTGATATTATTCATAATGCAAAGTTAATAGAAAAAAATGAAATTTCAAAGTGCTATTCAGTAAAATAAAGTTAAGAGAAATGTCTTTGATTAATATAACTTTGGATATATAGGTCTAATTTTGAAACCGTGTTACGAATTGCATGTTGATTTCCTCCTTTCTTAATTGTGCAGTAATTGGTCGTCCTCTTTGTCTATGAGAATGTGAGTGATGTCTGGGGGTCTTGTATTTTTTTCATTCATTTGATATAATTGTCATAGGTTCATCTTTTGTGATACTATCTAAATAGGTGGAAGGTGTTTCTTGGTCTGTCATTGAGTGAGCTCATGTGTGTTAAAAATGAAACGAGGGATGCAGATCGCCAGTCATTTGAACATAGCGGTCTATTAACGAAGGTTAATCGTTCGTGGAGTGGAAGTGTCCTTCCTCTCCATGAGCTGCGATTGGTGTTTTCACATATGGGTACTTGTGGTTCGAGCATGGTCAGGTTGACATGATTATGCAGTACTTGTCTTTTCGCTAATAATGATTTCAGAATTCATCGTTGTCATTTCTCATTACTCCTCCGCCGAGTGGGTCATCGTCAAAGGTGTTGAGATGGGAGCTGCGGTGTATTGTTGCGTTATTGTTGTCGTAGGATGCGCTTTGAGCGTCATCAGGGTTGGCGAAACGTGTGAATTCGCCCTGGAAACGCAGTGTGACATCTTTAGTTGCGCCTTTACGGTGCTTGGCTATACATATCTGCGCCATGCCCCGGAGATCGTTGCCCTGTGCATCCTCATAAATTTTGTAGTACTCTGGACGGTGTACAAAGAGCACCATGTCGGCATCTTGTTCTATTGCGCCAGATTCGCGAAGATCGGAGAGTTGTGGTCGTTTGCCGTCATCGCCTGGTCGCTGCTCTACTGCACGTGAGAGCTGCGAGAGGGCTATGACAGGTATGTCAAGCTCCTTAGCGAGTCCTTTGAGAGAACGTGAGATAGTGGATACCTCCTCTTGACGGGAGTTGAACTTCATGCCATTGGCATTCATTAGTTGCAGGTAGTCTATCATGATGACTTTAACACCTTTTTCGCGTACGAGTCGGCGAGCCTTTGTGCGCAGTTCGAAGACAGATAGTCCAGGGGTGTCATCTACATAGAGTGGTGCTTCTTTGAGTTTGTCAATGTTCTTGTCAAGGTTGCTCCAATCGTTGTTATCCAGCTGTCCAGTTAGAATTTTGCTACCCGAGATGGAACAGACGTTGGAGATAAGACGGTTGACAAGTTGTACGTTATTCATTTCAAGAGAGAAGAAAGCTACGGGGTCGTGGTTGTCAATGGCGATGTTTTTGGCTAGTGATAGGGCGAATGAGGTCTTGCCCATGGCTGGTCGTCCAGCTATGATAATCAGATCTGAGGCCTGCCAACCTGAGGTGATTTTGTCAAACTCCGTATAGCCTGTTGGTACACCGGTTATACCGCCAGTGTTGTTATATGCCTTCTGAATCAGTTCACGTGCCTGTAGCACAACGGGAGCTATCTGTACGTAATCCTGACGCATGTTCTTTTGTGAAATCTCAAACAGTGAGCCTTCAGCCTCTTGCATGAGTTCGTCAATGTCCTGCGCCTCGTCGAAAGCCTTAGTCTCTACATTGGAGGCATAGGAGATGAGCTGGCGTGCTACATGCTTTTGGGCGAGGATACGTGCGTGGAACTCTATGTTTGCGGAGGATGCTACGAGCTGTGTAAGGTCTACAATGTATGTAGGGGCACCGACCTCTTCGTATGTTCCTTCACGTTTCAGTTCCTCGCAGACGGTCATCATGTCCACCGGCTGCTCATTGAGGTTCAACGTCTGTATGGCATGATATATCTTTTGGTGGCGTGGTTCGTAGAAAGTCTCAGGACGAAGGAGTTCGGAGATGACGGAGAAAGCATCAGTATCTATCATCAGTGCGCCGAGCACTACTTTCTCCATATCGACAGACTGTGGGGGCACATGACCCAAGGTGCTGTCTATTTGCTGGGGGGATGTCTTCTTGCGTGGGGGCATCTTTGTATTTCCTTTAGTATTTCCTTTAGTATTTGTTTTTGTTGTAGAACTGTGAGTCTATTTGTTATGTGGTATAGGACTGTCCTTGTTGGATTTCTTCTTGGTGGGTCTTTAGAAATTGATATTTATCATGGGAGAGTCTACAAACCTAGATATAATGACCGATGGACATACGTCTGAAAAGATTTTAAAATTGGAAATATTACACTCTGGTGTCAATTGCTCGTTTTTGAGGACAATACGGATATTGGCTTGAAGTTCAGTCTTTCCCGATGGCATTACTTATAACCGCTTGCTCAAAATATTATAGAATGTTTTTATGTATTATGTATTATGTATTATGAATTGACATTCAATTGTTGGTTTCTCGTTGAATATGCCGAAGATGGTGCTTCCGCTTCCCGACATTGCTGCATATATGGCACCATGGTCGTACATCATCTGTTTTGTCTCGGCGAGTATTGGCAACTTGTGGAATACGCTCTGCTCAAAATCATTTACTAGGTCATTGCGCCAAGTTTCTATGGGTTGATGCAGGAGTATGTCACGACAGTTCTTATGCGGTTTGGTAGGTGTGATTCCAGCATAGGCCTCTTGTGTTGATACTGCTACGTTGGGCTTGGCAAGAGCTATCCATTTGCCTTTGATGGCGTTCCATTCGTCATGGAATGGGTGCAGTTCTTCACCTATGCCTGTAGCATAGACAGGCATAGGCCTTTGGGCGTCAGCAGTGATAAAAAAGGCACAATCTGCACCGAGACGGGCTGCATAGCTTTGCAACTGCTCTAATGAGAGATGCAATTGGTATTTCTCGTTGAGCAGACGGAGCATGAAGGCGGCATCGCTGGAGCCACCGCCCATGCCTGCCTGTGATGGTATACCTTTATGAAGATTGATAAAGATGCGCGGTAGCTGGTGGTCTTGTGCCAGCATGGTGTAGGCCTTTACAACGAGATTCTTGTGATCTTCACATTGTATGTCAGTGCCTGTCACCTTGAGGCTGTATGGAGCGTCAAGTGGAAAAGAATCAGGTATGGTGTTCACTTCAAGTGCGTCATAGACAGGTAGAGGGTAGAAGACGGTCTCAAGGTTGTGATAACCGTCATTTCGCTTCTCAACTACGTTAAGGCCGAGGTTGATTTTTGCACAGGGAGAAAGCATGGTGTTTGTTTGCTTATTTGGGGTGTGAATAATCTTGAAGAAGTAAGAGTGAAAGTTACTGCTGATGCATGTCTCTTCACTCTTACATTTTTGCTTCTGGCTGTAATTAATCAGTCTGCTAAACAGACGAAATTATAAACTTGTCCACAGTGTACTACATGCATCGCTTGGCATTCTCCAATCACCGCGTGGTGACAGTGAGACAGATCCCACCTTTGGACCGTCAGGGAGGCAGGAACGTTTGAACTGCTGGGAGAAGAAGCGGCGCATGAACGTATATAGCCACTTGCGGATGGTCTCCTCATCATAGCGGTGTGTCTCACTGTTACAGAATGCGTGGCATGCCAGCATATATATCTTTGATGGTCGGAAACCGCAGCGCAGCATGTAATAGAGGAAGAAGTCATGCAGAATATATGGGCCAACAAGATCTTCTGTCTTCTGCGTGATATTACCAGACTCGTCGGCAGGAATAAGCTCGGGCGATATAGGTGTGTCGATGATGTCAAGCAGGGTGACACGGGATGCCTCGTCAATGCCGTTGTCTGCAACATATTGTACGAGATATCGTATGAGGGTTTTAGGGATGGATACGTTGACGCCATACATGGACATATGATCGCCATTATATGTGGCCCAACCGAGAGCAAGTTCGGATAGATCGCCTGTGCCAATCACCATACCGTTATACTTGTTGCTGAGATCCATGAGTATTTGGGTGCGTTCTCTTGCTTGTCCATTCTCGTATGTCACGTCATGAACGGATGAATCATGACCTATATCCTCGAAATGCTGAAGGCATGCTTTTTTGATGGATATTTCCTTTATTGTGATGCCGAGCGAGGTCATTAGGTTAATTGCATTCGTGTATGTTCGGTCTGTGGTGCCGAAGCCTGGCATTGTAACACCGATGATACCTGTGCGTGGCAGCTTGAGCTTGTCAAATGTCTTTACGCAGACAAGGAGTGCTAGGGTGGAATCTAGGCCACCGCTGATGCCTATCACTACAGTTTGACAATTTGTGTGGACAAGACGTTTGGCGAGACCAGCCACCTGAATATTGAATATCTCTTCGCAGGAATCATGCATGTTGTCTGTCTCGGGAATGAAGGGGGTAGGGTTCACGGTGCGGGTGAGCATGAAATCATCTGGTGTTATGGAATGGCAGTCGATGAACCGTACGCCTCCAGTCCGGTCTATGCGTTGGGCATTGACGAAAGTGGTGTTGTTACGACGCTCGGCGCGAAGTTTCTCATAGTCTATCTGAGAAACTACCATCTGTGGTTCAAATGAGAATCTTTCGCTCTCGGCGATGTCTTTGCCGTTCTCGTAGATGAGAGCGTTACCACCATATACTACATCCTGCGTGCTCTCTCCAAAACCGCTGCTGGCATATACGTAGCCGCTCATGGTGCGTGCGCTTTGCTGGGAGAGAAGTTGTTTGAGGTATGCATGTTTGCCGATTAGCTCATCGGAGGCGGAGAGGTTGAAGATGATGTCGGCACCTGCGAGGGTAAGGAGCGTAGATGGCGGCTCGGGAGCCCATACGTCCTCGCACAGTTCTATACCGAAGGTTGCACCAGTATAGGTGCGGAAAATAGTGGGTTGCGCAGTCACAAGGGTCTTGCTTCCCGCATAAATTATCTCCGTAGGATGAAGGTCTTGAGCAGATGCGAACCAACGTTTCTCATAGAACTCACTATAGTTTGGAAGGTAGGTCTTGGGGATGATGGCGAGAATTTCGCCTTTCTGTATCACTACTGCACAGTTGAGTAGGATACTACCTACTTGAACTGGAACGCCTATGATGGCAATGATGTCTAGTTGTCGTGTAAAGTCAAGTAACATAAGCACGGACTGTTCTGCCACATCGAGTAGCAGTTGCTGACGGAAGAGATCTTGGCAGGTATAGCCTGTTATGCAGAGTTCTGGAAATACTATTACTTCTACCCCCTGGCCTTCGGCGCGGGCTATCATCTGTTCTGTCTCTTGAAGGTTAAACTGGCAGTCACCGACCTTCACTTTTGGAATGGCGGCTGCCACTTTTATGTATCCGTAGTTCATTTTAATTGTTCGATTTTGTGAATATATGATTAACTTATAGCGATTCGGATATAGTAATATGGTGTTGAAATAATAGTGAATAGAAAGTCTGATGCATATCTCTCCCCTCCCTGCTAAACCAAAACGCCAAACGACTGTCACGGTATTAATAATGACGAGTCACCATAGCTCAAAAAGCGGAAGTCGTTTTTTAAGGCATAGTCATATACCTTGTGCCAATCATTACCTATGAGTGCGCTGACAAGTAGTAGCAACGTGGATTGTGGCTGGTGGAAATTAGTTATTAACATTTTTACTATATGATATTTGTAGCCTGGGGCGATAATAATGCGTGTGGCGGAATGCAAGGTGGTGAGATGATTTCGGTCCATCCAGTTTAGTATGCTCTGTAGTGCCTCTTTTGCAGGAATTTCAGATAGACAGTCGTACGGTTCCCACTGATCTATGTGCAGTTGGCTCTCTTCTAGGGAAGGATTCTGGTATAACCGACATCCGATGTAATACAGACTCTCTAATGTACGCACGCTAGTGGTACCTACAGCGATGGCACTTCCGCTATGCTCTATAAGACGTTCTATGGTGGTGCGCTTGACAGCTATGTATTCCTGATGCATCTCGTGTCCCTCTATCAACTTAGACTTGACGGGTTTGAAGGTGCCAGCTCCTACATGTAAAGTCACCTCTTCGCGTTCTATGCCATGCTCATCTATGTCGCGTAATACTGCATCTGTAAAATGCAGTCCTGCGGTAGGTGCTGCAACGGAGCCTTTTATGCGTGAGTAGACGGTCTGGTAAGTCTCTTTGTCGCTTTCTTCTGTCTTGCGGTTAAGATATGGCGGAATGGGCAGTTCTCCTACAGCCTCGAGAATATCGGCAAAAGTTATGGCTGCATTATCCCATTCAAAATTTACCACGTGGCCAGTATGCTCTTCACGCCCCAAAGCCACAGAGAGTGTGATATCGCAGTCTCCAACTCTTATCACGCGACTCAGTGATGCCTTGGAGGAACATGCCGTAGCCGAGGAGTTGCGCCATTTCTTGAGATTGCCAATCATACATACCCATGCGCATCTCTGGCGGACCTGGAATATCTGCTCGTAGTCATGTGGGAAATGTGGTTCAAGCAGAAATACTTCTATTAGTGCACCTGTGACTTTTCGAAAATGAAGACGCGCCTGGATAACTTTCGTGTTGTTGTACACGAGCAACGCTCCTTTTGGGAGATATTGCGTGATGTTCTTGAAAACATCGTGGGATATCTTACCCTTGTTATATACAAGTAGTTTGCTCTCATCGCGCTTTGCAATAGGAAATTTCGCTATGCGCTCCTCAGGGAGAGTGTAGTTATACTCTTCTATCGCTATGTTTCTTGGATTGTTCAATGTCTTATATAATTGTTAAATAATTGTTTAAAATGCAATTAGGATATATTTAGAAATCGTATATCAGTGAGTATGCTATTGTAATTACGAAAACTGATAGTACGGTATCAACATCCAATTGAGAATAGCCGCTCCTTGTATATTGTGTCGACACAAAATGTAGTGGAGACGATATATGCTTGTATGTCTGCTTATATAGCGTGTATGATAGTAGTCCAGATGCTATGCCCCACAATATTCCTGTTAGTATATCGGTAAGGTAGTGTTGGCCGAGATATAAGCGAGTCCAGCAGTTGAGCAGAGACCAGAGAAACAGAGTCACGGACAATGCGCTACTCCTTACCAAAAGAGTGAAGAATATGGCTATAGACATGGTATTTGCAGCATGTGAGGAGAAGAAACTATAGTCCTTGCTGTGCATATTGCCAGCTATCTGTGTAAGATACATTATCTCTGGGGTGTTGCATGGGCGTGGACGTTCTATCAAGGGCTTTGCTATGACGTTTGACATGGTAGACGCCAGTGCTATGCATAATACTGCATAACCGAAACATACGGCTATCTGTTGCATATTTTCATTGTTCTTGATTATGAGAACTAGCATGGAGATATACAGTGGTAACCATGTCCATGCGTTAGTTAGTGTGAGCGCTACATGGTCAAGGATGGCACTATTACTGCCCATAAACCATTGTATGCCAAGTTCGTCTAACAAGTCAATCATTCTGTTTCTGCTATTCTTTTTGAGAGTGAATCTGAAATCTGTCTTGAAAGGCTCATTCCATTTTTTTATGGTTAAAGCCTGATTTTACATTTCTAAAAATGAATTATTATATATCTTCTACATCCTTGCTTTGTATCCATCCATCCCTTCCGTCTGGTAGATGTATGCCGTACCAACCCTTGATGTCATGGTCAGTGATGCTGATTTTTGTACCTTCATGTAGGGTGCATACATCATTTGACTTGGAAGTGGGGGAGTCCTTAATAGCTGTTGCTTCTACCATGACTATTGCATCGCTGCTTTCTGATAGTGTATGACTGCGTTGCCATGCAAAGACGTTGCTGATAATAGATACCACCAATAACGCAGCAAAGAGATAGAAAGAAACCCTTCGTACATTGATGTTGGTAACGAAAAGATAAAATAGGAAGAGCACAAGTGCCAGCAAGAGGGTGGTAGTGCCAGTGTATGCCCATCCGTTTATTGTCATGAGACTTTGTAGATAGTGATACCATTGCAAGAAAATAATATCAGAATCAGATGTCATACGGTCTATTGTTTTGCCTTGTACTATATCTATGTTATGCTGTATGTCAGCGTCCATAGGACGCATCTTGGCAGCTTTCTCATAGTATAATAATGATTTTGGGATATTACCAGTGCGGTAGTATGTGTTGCCTAAATTGTAGTACACCTCTGCTGACGGACCATCTTTCAAGGCTTTATGATAGAGTTCCATGGCTTTGTGGTAGTCCGCAGACCTGTATGCATTGTTTGCCGCCGCAAAGGCATCTGTTGTAGCAGCCTTAACGGAAAGCATAAAGAAGAGCATCAGAAATATGTATATTGTTCGTCTCATTATATGTTGTTTTCTATTGTCATTATGGCGTCTGTTGCCTTGTCGTATGTCTTCTGCATATTGCCAGCAGAGTCGCCTGGCGCAAAACGTGCGTACTCGCATTCGTCTATTGCTTCTAACAGTTGCTGTGTTACACTTATATCCACTTGGCGGTTTGCGAGTTTCTCAGCTATGTTTTTGCGTGAAAGCTGTTCCACTGGCATAGCAAACTTGTCGCCTACATACCCGTAAAGAGCTTTTGTGATTTCATCGTAGAACTCTGCATTCTTGCCGCTCCTCAGCATAATGGAGGCTTGTTTTAGTCTCTTTATAGCAACTTTGTTTGCTCTACGCTCTTTAACAGTAACGATGTCGGCAAGTGCCAATGCGCGCTTGCGGAAGATAACGACCATGATGATGAATGCTATCACTATCACAGCGTTGATGATAGTATAGAAAGTGGTTCCGAATATGCTGTTTCTCGCATCATCAGTGGTGCGCTCTTTAGAAATAATGTCATGTATGTCAGTGTCTGACTGCTTGGAATAGTCAGTCACTGTGTTTCCACCGTTACCTTTCTCTACGATAAGGTTCATCGGCTTGGTTGTAAGAGTTTTGTATGACCGGCTTGTCGTGTCAAAATAGACGAAGGGAATTGCAGGTATGACATACTTTCCCATATTTCGAGGTACTATAAGTATATCGTATATCATGTTGCCTGACACTCCGTTTTCTGTCAGTTTTGTTTTGTCCGATATCTTTGCGTCATATTTGTCAAAGTCTTTGGGCAGTGGCAGCTCTGGTTGTTTCAGCAGTTTCATGTTTCCGTTGCCACTGACCACAATCCTTACATTAACTGGGTCACCAGCCTTCACCGTCGCCTTGTCCAATGTCGCTGATATGGTGAAGTTACCGACACCTCCAGAGAAAGCGGCAGGTTTGGCCGGTAGTGGAGCTACTTGTATGCTGACAGAAGGAGCTTGTATGTTTTTCTTCACCTCCACGTAGTTGGCGCCACCATTGAAGAATGCTTCGAATGGATCTATGTTATCGTTCTGTTGTACTACGATACCTTTGAATGTGATGCTGGGTATCTCCAGCTTTCCTGTCATCTGTGGAAACATCACATACTGACTCCATGTCACGCAGTTGTATGCTCTGCCGTTTACTTTCTCTATATGGAAGGACTTCTGTTGTGGCAGCTGTACTTCTTGTGTATGGAAGCCGTTAAGATCTGGCATCTTGCCTTCTAATTGTGTCAGCTCCACTTGCGTATACACCTTGTAGGTCAGCATAATTGGCTCTTGCTCATACACTCTTTTCTTGTTTGCCGTCACTTTGATGAATAGGTCGTTACCTCTGATTGGTGTCCCTGCTTTGTCTGTGCGTGTGTTGCTATGTCTTTGCTGTCTACTTGATGTGGGTGTATTGTTCGTATTGCCTGTGACGTTTATTCTCAATGCCTGTGATGTCGTATTGGAACTGTTAACACTAGCGTGTGCGGCTGGTATCACAAAAGTACCCTTTTCCTTTGCCATTAGTACATAGGTATAGGTGACGGAGGATGTATGCGACATACTACCGTTCACCATTGAGAAGCTTTGCTGTGTGCTTGTGTTAGGTCCTATTAGTATATCAAAGGCTTTGGGAACAGTACCGAGACGAAATCCTTTGACATCTGTGGTGTTCACAGTGTATCTCAAGTAGAATTGTTCGCCTACTGCTACTTGAGATGGTCCCTGCACCGTTATTGGACTTGCATGGCTGTCAGTACTGCATACGAGCGTAAGCAGTACTAAAACTGTCATAAATGATATTGAGAATATGTTACCTACATATTTCATTGCCAGATGTGTTTTTTCGTAAAAGTTTGAAAAGATTGCAGATTTACCAATTTTTCTGTATGTTACGTCTTGAAGGCTGACTCATCGCTTTCTTCAGTTTTTGCTGGGTAGCTTTCTCGTTCTGCATGGCAGCATTCAATAGTTGTTCGGCATTCTCCTTGCTCATTTGGTGTTGCTCGTGCTGCTGTGGAGAACCGTTATTGTCATTCATGTCATTTTCTTTCTTGTTCTTCGACTGTTGATTCTTGCTGTTATTCTTGTTTTTGTCTTTACTATTATTCTTGTTTTTATCTTCCTTATTATTCTGATTGTTTTTGTTGTCAGGTTGGTTCTTTCTTAGTTTCTGGCATAATACGAGGTTGTACCTTGTCTGGTTATCCTTTGGGTTCAATCGTAGCGATTTCTTATAGGCTTCTATCGCCTGATCATACTGTTTGTGAGTCTGCATGATGACCCCCATATTATGATAGCACATTGCCTTCCTCATCGTATTTGTCTCTATGCTGGCTGCTTTGGCGAACATATCTGCCGCTGCCGAATCCTTCTTCTGCACCGACAGGGCACATCCGAGGTTGTATAGAGCCTGTGAATTGGTTCCGTTGGCGGATAACGCCTTCCTGTATTTCAGTTCGGCATTTGTCTGTGCTCCCTCAGCAGCGCCACGGTAGTCTCGGTTTCCTGAGCGTATATAGCTTCTGTCATCCTGTGCACTAATGGTATGAGTGTAGAATAGTAGGGGCAGTAATAACAAGGATGTCCTTGATATGTGGGTGAATACTCTACGTTGTGAGTTGCTATGTCTTCCAAAGATATTGAACCTGCTTAAGTATGGATTGACAGTCTCGCTTAGGCATACCTCAATTATTAGTAGTATGATAGATAGTATTCCAAACACTTGAAATTGTTCGTTATACTCCGAATAAATCACAGAATTCATCGTTCCCTTTTGCATTTGGCTGATTTCATCGTTCAGCTTCTCTTGTGCGGATGAAGTGTTGTCAACATGGATATATGTACCGCTGCCTGCAGCAGCAATATTCCTGCACATTTGTTCATTCAGAGCAGTCATGATAGTATTGCCAGTGTTGTCCTTTAAAAATTCTCCATTGCCCAAGGGGATTGGTGCACCGTTAGTGTTGCCTATGCCGAGGATAAAAACCCTAAAGCCCTTTTCTTTAGCTTCCTTGGCAGCCTCCATAGCACCGCCTTCATGATCCTCACCGTCTGTTATTACAATGATAGCCTTGCCTATATTCTTCTGTTGAGTGAAGCTGTTTTCTGCGAGTCGTATTGCGGCAGCTATGTCGGTGCCCTGAGTCTGTATAAGTGATGGATCTGTATTCTGCAGAAAAATCTTTGCTGACACATAATCGCTGGTGATAGGTAGTTGAACAAATGCATCTCCTGCGAAAACTATCATTCCAACCTTGTCTTTAGCGAAATTGTCTACAAGGTTCTCTATAAGCATTTTGCTCTTTATAAGTCTGCTCGGTGTGACATCTTGGGCAAGCATAGAATTGGATATGTCTAGTGCGATAATCGCTTCTATACCGTTGCGTTTCTCGTGTGAAACCTTAGTGCCCATCTGAGGTCTTGCAGCCATAAGTATTACGGTGGCTATTAGCATCTGTGATAGAATGAACTTCATCCATCTGCGCTTTGCTGATGCGCCAGGAAAGAGGTTGCATACCAGTACTGTGTCTCCCAGTTTTCGCAACATCTTCTTGCGCCTCCATTCCGCTACTGCCATTAGTATTGTCATAAACGGAATAATGCACAATAGCCATAAGTATGTACTACTATCGAATCTCATTTTCTTTTATTCAATATTTTCGATCGATTATATGTTAGTATAGGTAAACTTATAACTACTGTATGTGTTTTTAGAGTAGTTATAGGAATTTTGGGTAATTTAGTTCCTTCTGAAAACAGTCAGTCGAAGCAGACACTCTACTATGAGTGTAAGAAAGGCGAGAAGAGCGAAAGGCTGATATGCCTCGTATCTCTTTGAGAACTTTTTAACGTTCAGTTTAGTTTTCTCTAGTTTGTCTATATCCTTGTATATCTTTCTTAGTTCGCTGTTGTTCGTGGCTCTGTAGAAATCACCATCGCTCGTGGCTGCTATACTTGCAAGTGTCTTAGTGTCTATTTCAACGGGAATGTTGACGTATTGTACACCTCCGGCAACGGGCATAGGATATCGTGCGACCTTGTTGGTTCCTACACCGATAGTATAGACGCGTATTCCAAGACTTTTCGCTATCTGCGCAGCGGTCATGGGAGATATGTCGCCCATATTGTTAGAACCATCAGTAAGTAGTATTACAACCTTACTTTTGGCTTTAGAATCCTTCAGGCGAGATACAGCATTAGCAAGTCCCATACCTATTGCCGTACCATCGCTTATCAGTCCTCTTGCCACATAGCTAGTCCCTATACTCTTCAGAATATTCAACAGAGAGGCGTGGTCAGTTGTCATTGGACACTGCGTGAATGCTTCGCCAGCAAATATAGTAAGACCAATATTGTCATTAGGTCTGTCTGTGATAAATTCTGACGCTACCTGTTTTGCTGCCTCTATGCGGTTGGGTGAGAGATCCTCCGCAAGCATACTTGTCGAGATATCCATTGCCAGCATTATGTCTATGCCCTCGACACTCTTTTCGTCCCATGCATTATGCGTCTGCGGACGTGCCATTGCAGTGACGATGAGTATGAATGCTATGCATCGCAACATCATCGGTGTGTGTATGAGTCTTACACGCCAGCTCATGGGGGAATGCCTATATGCAGAGGCATCACTGATGGTGAATGATGACTCCATCTTTCTCCTTCCTTTGTTGCGAAACTGTACGTACCATATTAAATATGGCAGTAGAAGAAGCAATAATAGAAAGTATAAAGGTTGTGCAAATTCCATTTTTTTTTCTTTTCTATCTACTACGATATGTCACTTGTGATATGCTAAATATGTAGAATATCAGACATAGAGTGCTACTGTTTATATTTCATCGTATTACAATGAAATATATTAGTGTGCATTTTTAGTACCTGTAATCATATAGATGTGAGCAGATGTAAGTCACGATAGCGGCTACAGCCATAGTGAGAATTACGATTGCCCATTTCAATGATAGTCTCATTCGCATAGTCTGTTTTTGTTGTTCTGTTGCATCTGGGACTATTTTCTCCTCTGTTGGTATATTCTCCTGTTTTGTGCCGTTGATGAAATCTACTGCTGACACAAGATTTCGGTCATTCTCATTCATGTCAACTTTGTGCTTGGCGAACTTAACAAGGTCGGCAGTTTCGAAGAGCGACTTCAACTCCATCATCTTCTCGTTGTTGCCGACCTCCTTCAGACGCATCACAATCTCCGTGCTGGTCATCTCCATTGCATTGAAACCGAACCGCTCCTCTATATATTTTCGTAGAGCATCGGTCAGCTGGGTGTAATAGGCTTTGTCATCTGCGAGTGCGCTCTCTTTCTTTATTTTCTCAATAGAATCAAGTGCCTTTTGATGTGGAGGCTGTTTTTTTATTATGCGCACCTTCAACTGTATAGGTTTGCCAGACCTAAGTCTTACCCATGCGAGAATGCCAATAACATATAGAATCATTGCTCCGAGGCTTATCCAAAGAAGCGAATCCCATTCCTTCCATTTGTATGGATTATCCTGCACGTCAGCAGTACCATAGAATTGTTCTGGCTTCAGTGTGTCGACAGGAATGGTGAGCACCTTCAAGGCGAGACTCTTGGAGTAGTATGCTTTTCCATCTACATTGACACCTTGGGCAGGTATGTAGTACAGCGAATCTTCAAAGGCGGTAAGTAGCAGGTGCTGAGTTACCTTTATAAAGCCATCCTTTGTGTCTATTGTGTCATATCTTGGTGTTTCTACAACTTCCACTCCTGATGCTATATGTTGCAAGGGAGCCCAATGTCTGAATCGTACCTTCTGTCCCTTCTTTATAGTAGCGGAAACATGCAGTTTTGTCTGTTCGCCCACGAGTATCTGTGTGGAATCAATTACTGACTCTACAAATACTTGTGCATGTCCCATAGTACAGCACATCAAAAGCAAATATAATAAAATCTGTTTGTATGCCATAACTTTAACATCTTCTCTCAAACATAAGTCTTAAAGCCTTAACAAAGTCGCCGTCAGTAGCGATAGACACTGAATCGACGGCATTTTTTGCAAAAACCTGCTGCAGTTCTTTCTCCCTCACCTGCCAATATTGTTCGTGAGCTTTGCGAACTCCATTGCTTGAGGTGTCTATATACATTTCATGTTCAGTTTCTGCATCTCTTATTCGCAATAGCCCCACGTCAGGTAGTGTCTTCTGCAATGGATCATACAGTTGCAAACATATAACATCATGGCGAGCACAGCATACTTGTAAAGGCTTGTCAAAATCTTGTCTGTCATAGAAGTCGCTGATGACGAATGCTGTGCATCTGTGTTTCTGCATCCGTCCTAAAAACTCAAACGCTACTCCTATGTCAGTTTTCTTTGATTCAGGATGAAAGTCAAGCATCTCACGTATGATATAGAGTATGTGTTTGCGGCCTTTCTTTGGTGGAATGTATTTCTCTATTTTGTTGGAGAAGAATATAACACCGATTTTGTCATTGTTCTGTATGGCACTAAACGCTAATGTTGCAGCTATCAGTGTCGCCATTTCTTTTTTCGTCTGTGTCCTTGTACCGAAGTTTAATGAACCAGAGACGTCTATGAGTAGCATGACGGTCAGTTCTCTTTCCTCCTCAAACACTTTTACATACGGTCGATGAAATCTTGCAGTAACGTTCCAGTCTATATCGCGTATGTCATCGCCATACTGATACTCTCTTACTTCTGCAAATGCCATACCCCTTCCTTTGAATGCAGAATGGTACTGTCCTGCAAACATGCAGTTGCTAAGTCCACGTGATTTTATCTCTATACGTCTTACCTTGCTGAATATGTCGTCCTCGGTCTCTATCATGGAACTTCCACCTTGTTGATTATACGGCTTATTATATCTTCGGCTGTCACGTTGCTTGCTTCTGCCTCGTACGACAATCCTATACGGTGTCTGAGTACATCGTGGGCAATTGCTCTTACATCCTCAGGTACTACGTAGCCCCTTCTCTTTATGAAGGCGTATGCTCTTGCAGCCTTGGCCAAGTTAATCGATGCACGCGGACTGCCGCCGAATGTTATCATATCTTTTAGTTCGCCAAGTCCGTATTTGTCTGGATAGCGTGTGGCGAATACTATGTCTGCAATATACTGCTCTATCTTTTCGTCGATATAAACCTCCCTTACCACATTTCTGGCATTGGTTATTTCTTCTGCAGAACTTACAGGTATTACGTTTGGCATACTGCCAGCAAGATTCTCTCTCATTATCTTTTTTTCCTCTTCAAGAGTAGGGTAGTCTATGATGACTTTCAGCATGAAACGATCCATCTGCGCTTCTGGCAGCGGATATGTGCCTTCCTGCTCTACTGGGTTTTGTGTCGCCATCACAAGGAAAGGTTTAGGCAGGGGAAAAGTGTTGTCACCGATTGTCACTTGATGTTCCTGCATCGCCTCAAGCAGTGCAGACTGCACTTTTGCAGGAGCACGATTTATCTCGTCCGCCAGCACAAAGTTGGCAAATACTGGTCCTTTCTTTACTTGAAAACTCTCATCTTTCTGCGAATATATCATTGTGCCTGTGACATCTGCAGGAAGCAAGTCTGGAGTAAACTGTATTCTGCTGAACGCACCATCGATAAGTGTAGAGAGGGTCTTTATAGCGAGTGTCTTGGCTAGTCCAGGTACACCTTCTAACAGTATATGTCCGTCGCTCAGCAAACCTATCAATAATGATTCTACCAAATGCTTCTGTCCAACTATCACTCTGTCCATTCCTGTGGTGAGGTTAGTGACAAAATTGCTGTTCTGCTCAATAAGAGCGTTCAGTTCCCGTATGTCCATTGTAAATGAGTTTAATCTAATTCTTATTGTAAACGCAAAGTTACACATTTTTTTTACCTCATGCAAGCAAATTAAGTAAAATAACTTATTTTAAGCAGGCGGTTGGGCTGACGGTAAATAATAAATGGAGAATAATTAAATAGTGAAGAGTTGTGGATGCACTTCCTCACTTTCCCTTGAACTGTCAGATAGATAATATTTTTTTACTTGACTGTACATAATATTAGGGGTTAACAGCGAACAGCATCTTCTTTGAATTCAGATATTCCAAAGTGTACTGTTTGCTATTAACCCCTAAATTAATATCAAATCAAACTATTTTCTCTCGACTATTTAATCACTCCTTGTTCCTTGAAGATGCCCTTCAGTATCTCTACAGATCTATCTACCTGTTCCTTTGTGTGTGTAGCCATCAGGGCATATCTTACAAGAGTGTCCTGTGGAGCGCATGCAGGTGGTACGACAGGATTGATAAACACACCACGGTCAAATGCCAAAGATGTGATGAGGAATGTTTTGTCTACATCACGGATGTAGAGAGGAATGATAGGTGACTCTGTGTCACCAATTTCGAAGCCTTCCTCTTTGAAACGCTTGAGAGCGTAGTTTGTCACGTTCCAAAGCTTCTCTATTATCTCTGGCTCTGTCTTAAGGATGTCAAGTGCCTTTTGTGCAGCTGCGGTTGCTGCCGGAGTGTTTGATGCAGAGAAAATATAAGTACGTGCAGAGTGGCGGAGGTAGTTGATAGTGTCCCAGTCGCCTGCGATAAATCCACCGATAGAGGCGAGTGACTTAGAGAAAGTCCCCATGATGAGATCAACCTCATCTGTCAGTCCAAAGTGGTCGCATACACCTCTTCCGTGGTCACCGAACACACCGATACCATGTGCCTCGTCTACCATGATAGAACAGTTATATTTCTTTTTGAGCTCTACAATATCAGGAAGCTTGCAGAGGTCACCTTCCATAGAAAATACTCCGTCCACTACGATAAGTTTCACAGCCTCATGCGGCAGCTTCTTCAGTACATTCTCGAGATCTTCCATATCGTTATGCTTGTACTTTAACTGCTTAGCAAAGCTCAGACGACGTCCGTCAACGATACTTGCATGGTCTCTGTCATCACAGATGATATAGTCCTCACGGCCGCCAATGGCTGCTATTACACCTGCATTCACGGAGAAACCAGTGGAGAAGCATAGCGCATCGTCTTTGTGTACGAATTCTGCAAGGTCTTTCTCTAACTTCACGTGAATGTCAAGTGTACCGTTCAAGAAACGACTGCCTGCACATCCAGTACCATACTGGTCAAGAGCAGCTTTTGCTGCATCTACGATACGCTGGTCACCAACCAGTCCTGTATAGGCGTTAGATCCAAACATTAGGACCTTATGGCCGCCCATTTCAACTTCTGTACCCTGTTTGCCCGTTATCTCGCGGAAATAAGGGTAAACACCAGCCTCCATGAACTTCTGAGGTACACGGTAGGATTTAAATTTTTCTTGTAGTTGTCCCATTATAAATAATGTGTAATATTTCTTGCTTTGTGATTATAGGCTTACTTCAAGCCATTCGAGACGCAAAGTTATATAAAAAAAATGATATAAAGTAATTTTTCATCAACAAAATAGTCGTTTTGTGAAAATATCACAACATAAATCAACTAATGCGCTTTTTTTTTTGTAATTTTGCAGAAACAAAAACTCCATCACGAGATGACAAAGAAGAGAATAGCATTTATTGTAAACCCCATTTCGGGCACATGCAACAAGGATGTCGTTCCCGCACTGATAGGCAAGCATATTGACGCCTCGCTTTATGATACAGACGTAGTATTCACAGAGTATGCAGGTCATGCATGTGTATTGGCTTCTGGTTATGTTTCTATGGGCTATGATATCATAGTGGCAGTAGGAGGCGACGGTACCATTAATGAAGTGGCACGTTCGCTTGTCGAGACTGACTCTGCCCTTGGTATAGTACCGTGTGGCTCTGGTAACGGGCTGGCACGCCATCTCATGCTGCCGATGAACTTCGGTGGCGCACTTGATGTTATCAATATGGCAGAGATTCATTCGCTTGACTATGGAATTATCAATGGTCACCCTTTTTTCTGTACATGCGGTATGGGTTTCGATGCCTTTATCAGCAAGAAATTTGCCGAGGCAGGCAAGCGGGGACCGTTGACATATATAGAGAATGTATTGAAAGAAGGCTTGATCTATAAGCCAGAAACTTACGAGCTTGTTCTTGATGGTAATATTGAGCAGACCTACAAGGCTTTTCTTATCTCTGTCGCCAATGCCTCACAGTATGGCAACGATGCCTATATTGCTCCACAGGCTTCCATGTCCGACGGACTGCTCGACGTGGTGATTATACAGCCATTTGATATTCTTGAGGCTCCGCAAGTTGGCATTGACCTCCTTAATAAAACACTTGACAAATCTTCGAAAATCAAGTGTTACACAGCAAAGGATATTGTAATCAAGCGCAGTACCAATGGCGTCATTCACTATGACGGTGACCCCGTGGAGGCATCGGCAGAGCTGCATATCACCTTGCGTAATAAGGGAATAAAGATGGTTGTTAACCCTTTTGCCGACAAGAAGAAACGTAGGCCAAACATCGTTCAGAGTGCGTTCAGTTCCTTGTTTAATGAAATTCACGCTGTACGTGAGGAGGTGTCGAATCCTACCAAGCATGTCAAGGCCATAAACAATTTTATTCAGAGCAGACTTTCATGAAAGATACGTATCTCACCATTCCCCGTAAGGCAGAGGGCTATTACACAGAGAAACGCAGTAAATTCTATGCCTTCGCACATCATGTAGAAACTGTGGATGAGGTGAAAGAACTGCTCGCCTTTTATAAGAAGAAATATTATGATGCCCGACATGTCTGTTATGCTTACCGCCTAGGTTCTGAGGGCGAGGTTTTCAGAGCGAACGATGACGGTGAACCGTCAAGCACAGCAGGTAAACCTATTCTTGGAACCTTGATGAGTGCAGAACTTACGGATGTAGTTGTCTTCGTTGTCAGATATTACGGCGGTGTTAACCTCGGTACTGGTGGTCTCATAGTGGCTTATCGCGAGG